>OFGD01001631.1_pt1 | contig 10763 bp, 7 predicted proteins | sample 1521671 | NCBI WGS metagenome assembly OFGD01 (sample SAMEA3504114, study PRJEB24116) | mouse gut metagenome | biome: mouse gut; feature: mouse-associated habitat; material: faeces | place: Denmark | collected 2011 | reverse complement strand
TCCGTCCCCCGCTCCCGTAGCACCTGGTGCTTTTGGTTCGAGGACCTTTGCCAGGGATGGGGCAAGGCTGGCTCCAGATTACCGTCCCGGTACAGGACAGGGTCGTCACCTCGCAGCCGCCAGGCCTGATGGTATCGGATTGGCTGAAATGTCTCACCGTATATCCGGGCGCAGTAGCTGTCGAACTGCGCTCGCAGCCACTCCTCCAGCCGCCGATCCGGGATGCTGGGCAGCCGTTGGAGGGCGTGAAGCAACCACGCTGTGTTGTCCAGTACGTCCTGGGCTGGCAGGACCATGTTAAAGTCCCGCTTCCCATACCAGACTGCAGGATTCAGCCCCAGGGCCAAGGCGTGGCCTAGCCTGTCCCCCCGCCTCAACTCTAAAAAGCGGATGGCCTCGTCAATAGCCCGCAGCCCGTCCACCATGTCCAGGAAGTCCTCGCCCACATGGTATGTAAAGCGCAACGTGGGCAATTCATGGCCGGAGAGGGCCGACCGGCCCGCAGGGACTGCCATCGTCCGTGCATAGCGGAATGCCGGCGCAAATACCTCCGGCCGACAGGCGATTTCCTGACCGCAGGCGTCCAGGCCACGAATCCATGCCGCCATAGGACTGCCGGAACGAAACAAGGATACCAGCCCCTGCACCTGGGGCATCACATACTGTTCCCGATACGCTTGATGCCGGTAGTGTACGGTGAGGCTGTCCGTCCCTTCTACTGTCTCCGCCCGCTTGGGCAGATGAACCACAAAGAAAGCCCTGGGGTCCCGGGTGTAGGGCGGGTCCTCTAGCATGGGGATACTGTTGATATACTGCTCCAGCTTCCGGCATAGCTTCTCCTTATTTGGGTCCAGGATGATCCTGGCCTCTAGGCTGCACACTGCGGGATCACCCAAGGCGCTGAGAAAAGCCGACCGCAACAGCTCCTTTTGAAATGGCTCGGTCAGGAACAGTTCCTTTCGACTCTGATAGGCCTGAAAATTGTCGAAGCCGTACTCATCCCCGCACTGGATCAGTTCCCGGCGGAAGCGGAAAAAGATCAGCAGATAGGCGTAGAAGAAGGGGCCGAAACGCTCGCTCCACGCCCGGTCCGTATACAGCTTCCGGAACATACAGTAGAGGAAACGATGCTCCCCGGACAGGGCATAAAAGGCCAAACGCTCCCCTGGATCCTCCGCCCCCATCTGGAGGTAATCCAGGTGTTCCCCCGCCAACATCCGCTCCAGGTCAATCTCCTTTTGGACCCGGTGAATCCATTCTGCCCACTCACACTGGTCCTTCTTGGCCCAAGGACAGCTGCCCCCGGGAAACCAGCCCCTCGGGTTCTCCTTCTCCATCCCGCACAACACACGCCACAGCATCACCCGCAGATAAGCTGCCGTGTTGGTGAGAGTACACAGATACTTCGCCCGGCTCACGGAAAAGCGGCCAGGACCAGGTGCGTCCTCTCCCTCGTCCCCCAGGGTACGGGCCAGCATCCTCTGAAACCTTTTGTGGCCGAATCCCTGATTCCCCGCTCCGTTTTGGATCTGGTTCATCAGGCAAATCCAGCTTAAAAACGCCGCAGGGCCCGAACCCCGGAGATGAAAATGGTTTTCCGCCATTCCTTTGTCCAGCATATGCCGTAGCCGCAGATGGTCGGTCCGGGCATAGGGGGCAAAGGTGAAATTCTGGCGAACGCGGCCAGTATCCAGGTCGCTGTATGCCAGAAACGCACATAGAAAAACGGACTGTCCCGTTTTCTGGGTGGCCTGCCTCCACTCCACTATCCTCTCGTGGCGGCAGCGCACCTCCGTACCGTCCATTCGCAAATAATCCTGAGCCGCCGACAGGATCAGAGAAAAAATGTCACTCGTACCGCTCCCGCGGGCGCGGAGCATTTGGAGGATGCTCCGCGCCTCTATACCGGACCGCTCAGGGTGTTCCTGCCGGAAGGCGGATATAAACTTGTCCTCGGGACAGTACAGCCGTTCACCGGTTTTGGAGGAGACCCAGCCCTCGTGAAGGCTCCTCTCCAGCACCCACCGGGGCGGCGTATGACAAAGCAGCGTGGATAGTCCGTCCAGCAACCCCTTGTCCATCATGATCCCCTCTTTCGTGCAGACGGCGCTCCTCTCTGCGCTACTTGCCCCTCATCCAATCATACCGCTGATAGCCGTCCTGCCGATCCTGTCCGTCCTGTTTGGGCTTCTCACCCGGCACGCTCAGGAATGCGTCCAATTTGTCCTGCCCCGCCCCAGGTTCCTTTAAACAGGAGCGCGCCATGACCGTTTTGATCCCCTCTTTCAGCCCCTGCTTAAAATCAAAAAAGCCGTTAAACGTGGCCAGCCCGTCTGACATGGTTTGACAAATCTCCTCCGTGTGGGCCATCATGTGGCAGATTAGCCTGTGCAGAAAGTCCGCGCTGTCCAGGTGCAGGCACTGAAACAGGATGGCAAAACGAATCTTCTTCAGCTTGTCTACCTCTGCCCGAAACGCCTCCGCCGCCCCCTTTGACCGAGAGCTAATCTGCCACAAAAGCCGGTCGGCGGTGTACTGCGGGAGCAGCAGGTTGTGGGCAAAGGCCATCCAGTTGGAGGAAAGAAAGGCCAGTTCTCCATTCTGGTCAACGTCCGCGTCCGCCCCCCGCTGTCGGCTGGGAAGCAGAATCCCCGTCAGGATCGGAGATTCCAGGGAATGGATGTCTCGGTGCCGGACGCGGCCGAAACCCACGATGAACATACTACTCCACACCGCTCCCTCGGGGGACATGGCTTTCGTGTTGGAGTCGTCATGCCCCAGTGTCGCCCCGCTGTGCAGGCTGTGCAACTCTTGTGTGATCTTCGTTTGCCCGTCTTCGCATTCGCTGATCGAGACAAGCACCCTGCCGCACAACGCGTCTCCGTTGTACATCCGTTCAAACCCATCGTAGGTGAGCCGCTGGACGGGATCGTAAATCAATCCGTTCAGCACCCGCCACACCCTTTGATAGCCTACATCGGGCATATCCGAAAGCGCCTCGTCCACCGTCAGATCCTCCGTATCCAGGTCCAGGGATTGAATCATCCCGCGCCGGAGCCGGATGGAATACAGCATTCTGACCGCTGCGCCGAACAGCGCCAAGCTGGATTCCACATCTGTTTCCTCCAGCACCTGTAGCAGGTGCAGCACATCGCCCACACTGATATTGTCGTTCCGGACACTCCGGTCCATCAGGGCCCTTGCCTCCGGCACCGCGTCCTCCCGGAGGGCCCAGCCCAGTGCGCGCCATAAAAACGCATTCACTCCCTGGTCCTGATGGGTGGCAAATTCCCGCAGGATGCTATTCAGGTTCGCCGGGATCTGGTTGGAGGCAATATGTCCCAACAGCCATTTCTCCGCCCGCTCCAGCTGATTGAAATACTGTTGCCGTCCTTCCAGCCCCCGCAGTTTTGCGGTGTCTGTCATCTCCTGAAACAGGCTCAGCATCTGGTGGAGTGCTCTCAAATTGTGCGGGATCAGCGGATGGCTCTCCCACTCGTCCGGGATCAGCAGAAGCCCGGTCTTACGGTAGACCAGCTCCAGCATATAGCCGACCAGCGGTCGGTTACCCTCCTCCGTTCGAAGGATGCAGGAACTCTGTTCTGTCAGGCTCAGGCTGGGCATATGGATCTGACGCTGCTCTGGGATAAGCTTTTGGATGTATTTCGCCGCCATCGCGACGGGCTGTGTGTCAAAGAAAAGACCTGCGGTGTAGAGATCTTTAAACTCGTTGATGAAGCACTGTTCCAGCGCATCGGACAGCTGCTCCACCTTCAGCGCCATTACCACGATCACGTTTGCCAGCATAAAATATCTGCGCAGCTCCTCCGCCAAGCGATAGGCGGTGTGGATGCTGGTGTCTATGTCGTCAATGGGAACGATCAAATAGTTGAGGTTGCTGTTTTCCTTGGCTCTGACCCCGTTCGAGCTTTTGCTGTTGCACACGGCGCACATGGCCAAATAGCTGTCAATCAGCTTTCCCAGTCGTTCCCGCAGGCGCTTTGTCTGCGCCAGCAACCGCAGATGAGAGAGCTCGTCACTGTTCTGCTCCAACAGCGCCTGGGACGACATGCCCCGGACACGGATGGCCTCCCGGACGTCGGTGCACTGGTTGACGATAGTTTGAATCAGCGAACGATCCAGCTTATGGTGGTACTCCTCCAGCTCGCTGTAAATCTGGGACACCACACACCCCACGATGCTCTCCCCATCCGAAAAGCCGGAAGGCTCGATGACAGGCAGGGTATAAAAGGAACACCTACGCTCCTCTCCACCATATACACTCCCAGGCTCGTACATAATGACGGAGCCATCCACGCAAGCGTTCACGAACGAAATCATTGCCGACGTTTTCCCTGTACCTCTGTCCCCGACGAAAGCCATTACGCGGTTTTGGCTATCGGGGCTCTGAAGCTGAAATAACTCCGTTTCCTGTGCCCCGCCCTTCGCCCGGACCATATCCCGCAGGCACCGCTCTGCGCTTTGATAGGTCGCTTGGAAAGTGGAGCCCTTCCACTGCCGATAACATTCCAAACCGATCTCGTTCGGCCTGACTGCGCTGAAATCAATGGTGACCATACTGCGCCCGTCCCTTCTATGTTTCTTCGCCTCACAGATTCCTGCGTTTCTATAGACAGCAAAACGGCAGAAATATCCGCACTTGACTGGGGTTTCCTGCCGTTTCACGGGGGTTTCTGTCATCCTCTGCGCGAGATCAGCGGCCTCCGCCGCCGCCTCCCATCCGGCAGTGCGGGCCTTTCTGCTGGAAATGCAGCGGGATATGGCAAAAAAGCGCAGCGTCGTAATGGACGGCCGGGACATCGGCACCGTAGTCCTGCCGGAGGCGGATGTGAAAATCTTCCTCACCGCCAGCAGCGAGGCCAGGGCCCGCCGCCGGTGGCTGGAGCTCCAGCAGCGGGGCGTCTCCGGTGACTTCGACCAGCTGCTGCGGGAGACGCGGGAGCGGGACGAGAACGATATGAACCGCGCCGCCGCGCCCCTCCGTCCGGCGGCGGACGCCATTACGCTGGATACCACCAAAATCAACTTCCAGGAGAGCCTGGCGCGTTTGATCGAGATCATCAGGGAGCGGACCGGATTATGACAGGGTTTTATCTTTTTGCTTACACGATCGCGGCGCCGCTGATCCGGCTGCTGTTTCCCCACCGGGCGGTGGGGCTGGAGAACCTGCCGGAAGGCGGCGCGCTGCTGTGCGCCAACCACGCCAGCGGCTGGGATCCCATTATCATTGCCATCGCCCTGCCGAAGCATTCCCGCATGACGGTTATGGGCAAGGACCAGCTGTTCCATATCCCCATACTGGGCTTTTTGCTGCGGAAGCTGGGGATCATTTCCGTCAAGCGCGGGGGGAACGATTTGACCGCCATCAAGACCTCCATGAAGGTCCTCAGCGGCGGCAACCGTCTGCTGGTGTTCCCTGAGGGGACCCGGGTGGACGGTCAGGGGGACGCGGAGGCCAAGGGCGGCGTGACCATGATGGCTGTCCGCACAGGCGTCCCCATGGTTCCCGTGTACTGCGGCGGCAAGCATAAATTTTTACGGAAGACCACCATCGTTTTTGGGGAGCCCTACGTCCCCGTAATCGCCGGACGGCGGCCCACGCCGGATGAAAACCGGGCGATTGCCCAGGAAATTATGGACCGGATCTATTCCCTCAGCGAGGTGAGCGGATGGAAGTGATCCAGGCGAAAAGCGCCGGCTTCTGCTTCGGCGTGGCTCGGGCGGTGAAAATGGCCCGGGAGCTGGCGAAGACGGCGGAGCGGCCCCGGATGCTGGGCAGTGTGATCCACAATGGCCACGTCACCGCGGAGCTGGAGCGGCAGGGGATGAGGACGATCGAGAGCCCCCAGGAGGCCCGGCCTGGGGACAGCGTCCTGCTCCGGGCCCATGGGGTGGGGCGGGAGGTCTACCGGCTGCTGGAGGAGCAGGGCGCGTGCGTGGTGGACGCTACCTGTCCCAGGATTACCCATATGCAGCGCATTGTGGAGGAGGCGGAACGGGAGGGGCGGCAGCCGGTGATGATCGGCGACCCCGACCACCCGGAGGTTCGGGGAATCGGGGGCTGGTGCGGCGGCCTTCTGGTATTTTCAGGGCCGGAAGAGGCTGCCAGATGGGCGGAAAGTCCCGCTGCGGCAGGCGTGGAGGGCCTCACCATTGTCTCCCAGACCACTTTGCGGCGAAAAGTATGGGAAGATTCTTTAAAAATTCTAAAAAAACAGTGTACAAATCTGAAAATCTTTGATACAATATGTGATGCTACGCATACGCGCCAATCGGAAGCGGCTCTCCTCGCCGCCAGGGTGGACGCTATGGTGGTGGTTGGTGATCCCAAAAGCGCCAACACGAAGCACCTGACAGAGATCTGCCGCTTATATTGCTCCCGTGTTTTCCAGATTGAAAACGCGGACGAGCTGCCCTGGGAGGGGCTGTGCGGGTGCCGCGTGGTTGGTTTGACGGCGGGGGCCTCCACGCCTGCGAGCATCATAAAGGAGGTCAAAAAGACGATGAGCGAAGAAAAAATCCAGAGCGAGGGCATGGAAAATTTTGAAGAATTGGTAGAGCAGTATACCAATACATTAAATACAGGAGATAAGGTAACCGGCGTAGTTATCGCCATTACCCCCACGGAAGTCCACGTGGATCTGGGTTGCAAGCAAGCCGGCTACATTCCTGTAGACCAGCTGTCGGATGATCCCTCGGTGAAGCCCGAGGACGTGGTGAAGATCGGCGACGAGATGGAGCTGTTCGTCATCCGCGTCAACGACGTGGAGGGCTACGCCACGCTGTCCAAGAAGAAGGTGGACGCCAACAAGGCCTGGGAGAACATTGAAGAGGCCTGCGAGAGCAAGGAAGTCATGGAAGGCTTCGTCACCGAGGAGAACAAGGGCGGCGTAGTCGTGTCCGTCAGAGGCGTGCGGGTGTTTGTTCCCGCTTCCCAGTCCGGCCTGCCCCGTGACGCCGCTATGACCGAGCTGGTCAAACAGCGGGTGAAGGTGCGCATTACCGAGGTCAACCGCGCCCGCCGCCGGGTGGTGGGCTCCATCAAGGCCGTGCAGCAGGAGGCCCGCGCCGCCGCCGCCGCCGAGGTCTGGGCCAACATCGAGGTGGGCAAGCGCTACACTGGTACCGTGAAGAGCATGACCAGCTACGGCGTGTTCGTGGATATCGGCGGTGTGGACGGTATGGTACATATCACCGACCTGAGCTGGTCCCGCATCAAGCACCCCAACGAGGTGGTTTCCATCGGCGAAACCCTGGAGGTGTACGTCATTTCCTTCGATCCCGAGAAGAAGAAGATCTCTCTGGGCGTGAAGGACCGTTCCACCAACCCCTGGCAGGTGTTCATGGATACCTACAAGGTGGGCGACGTGGCCAACGTGCGCATTGTGAAGCTGATGACCTTCGGCGCTTTCGCCGAGGTTGTGCCCGGCGTGGACGGCCTGATCCATATCTCCCAGATTGCCGATCACCGCATTGAGAAGCCCGGCGACGAGCTGAGCGAGGGCCAGATGGTGGATGCCAAGGTCACCGCCGTGGACGAGGAGAAGCAGAAGATTTCCCTGTCCATCCGCGCCCTGCTGGCTCCCACCCCCGCTCCCGCTGAGGAGGAAGAGGAGGCGTAAGCCGCTTCTTTGGGAAACCGAATACAGACAGCCAAAAGGGCTTGCCGTCCGCGATGCGGAGGGCAAGCCCTTTTTTATTCTGTCTTGGCAAGCCCGTTTTGTCGGATGCCGTCCAATTCTTCCGCCGATAAACACCCCGATTCATAGAGCCGCAAGTATTCCTTGGATACGTCAGAATCGAAAATCAGAATATCGTCCGAGTTAATGGTGACATCTACACCGCTGCGGTAAAGCCGACCGATGGGATGGCTCGACAGGGAGGGGACCCTCCCCAGCAGTACATTGCTGCTGGGTGTGATATTTAAGCGAATGCGGTGGTCGGCCAAAAAGCGAACGACAGTTTCATCCTGGACGGCGGAGATTCCATGCTGGACCTCGTCCAGCTCCAATTCCTCCACGGCCCTTCGTACATCGTCCGCGGTTCCCCATTCGCCCACATGCGCCTTCAAGCGCAGGCCTTCTGCTTTCGCCCTGCGATAGATGGATTTGAAATTCTCAATCGGCTGCGCCAATTCGTCTCCATACAGATCTATCGAATAGAACGCCTTGTGTCCCCAAAAGTGCGACAAACAGTCCTCCAGGTACCCGATGGGGCAGTGCCGCGAAAGGCCGATCTGCAGCCGCAGTTCCGTATGGGACGTGATTTCTTTCCGGGCCGTGGTGAACGCTTCGACCAGTTCGTCCACGTCATGATGAAAGAATTCCCCAAGGCCCCATACATCCTCCCCGATTTCCAGCACGGCGACGCCATCGTCTTTTGCCTGCTGAAAGGCCGCCCGAATGAGAAGCCTTCTCATTTCCGGCGTGTGGAATCGCTCCCCGAGGTTTTCCCGATTCCATGCATGCATTTCGTCCATAGACGACAGGGGGCGCTTGACAGGCTCTATTTTTATGCCGGTCCTTTGCCGCAGGTATCGCCGGCTGCCGCCCAGTACGAAATGGTTGTGCAGGTCGGATTTTGGACAAGCTCTGATTTTCTCTAGATTTCCTTGCTTCAATGCGCTTACGAATTCGTTCATAGGCCAAGGGCTCCCGTTTATCGGGCGTTATACGTCCCGGTTATATATCTTCTCCACATGCTCCCGGCCCCGCCAGATCAGCAGGCAGGCCGCGCCCAGCAAGAGAAGGCTGGCGGCAGCGATGATGCCCCGCTCCGGCAGAACCTCTCCCAGTACGCCGATGACCAGGCTTCCGACGACGCTGCCGATGAAGGTGATCATCTGAAAAATGCCGTTGAACCGCGCCCGCCGGTTGTCCGGTACATAGGACTGGGTCGCCACGGAGCGGATGGTGTAGGAGGTGACGCCCAGGACGCCGTCCAGGAGAAACCATAACGCCATCAGGGGTACCGGCAGGAACAGCAGCGTTCCGGACAGGAGGCTGGTTGTGACGTACACAAAAAACGCAACCAGAAACCTCCGCTCCCTGGGAATGCGCAGCTTGTACTGGATCAGCCCGCCCAGGAAGCGGCCCGCCACAGTAAAATTGGACAGGACGGCGAACAGCGCCGCCGCCGTGACCGGCCAGGCCGCGAACCGCTCCGCGTGGTTCAAGAAGAAGGGAAGGCGAAGCTGTTCCGCGCTTCCGGAGAAGTTCAGAACCATAAAATACAGGGCGATCAGCAGCAGGCCACGCTCTTCCCGGATATAGTCCATTCCCTCCCGCAGGTCCTGACGGAACTGCACAAAGCCGCTTTGGGCGGGCTGCGGCGGGGCCTGCTCCAGATGGGGCTCCCGGCAGCGGACCGTGACCTCAAAGCAGGCGGCGGCCAGGAAGCTGACGGCGTTGAAGGCGAACAGCGCCGCCGCGCCGCCCGTCCCGTAGTAGATCACCGCCGCCAGGGGGGAGGCCAGGTCCGCCAGGTCCACCAGCATGCCGGAAATAGAGTACGCCTTCTGGAAGTTCCCCTCGGTGATGAGATTGGGGTAAAAGCTGTCGTAGGCCACCACATAAACGCCGTCAATGGCCCCCGTCAGAAAGCTGACCGCCAGCAGCGCCGGATAGCTGAACCACCCGCCCCGCAGCAGCAGGAACAGCAGGAAAAAGATTCCGGCGGACAAGAAATCCAGGGCGCAGATCACCTTTTTCCGGCTCACGCGGTCCAGATAGGGCCCCGCCAGAACGGGGCAGACCATGATGGGCAGCTGAAAGCTGACCTGGAAAAGCATGTACAGGAAGGTAGAGCCTGTGTAATCCAGTACCACCAGACTAAGCGCGAAATTAGACAGGACGTTCCCCACCAGGGAGACGAAGCTTCCTATCGTTATGACTGTGAAATCATAGGTCCACAGTGTTTGTCGTTTCATGCAAAAAATTTTCTCCTTTACGTTGATTTTTCATTCCGGCGCTTTCGGACCGGATCAGAAAAATCAACGCAGTGCCGTATCATGCATTTTCATCACTTCCTTGATTATCAGGCGAAACGCAGTTTCGCCAAAAAAGTTTTTCTTTTTGATTCTTTTTCTTTGTTCACAAAGAAAAAGAATGTATGCCTTATGGCGGACCAGGCTGAAACCGCTCCTCCTCCACCAGTATTTCAACAGTCCCGGCGGAAAGCTCCGTCACCTTCTCCTGGAAGTCGTCCACGTCCTCCGCCGGCAGGAGCGCCGTCAGCAGCACGTCCGTACCAAAGTCCGCATTTTCCACCACGCCGCCGCATTTCTCCACCAGCAGGCGCATCCGCTCGTACAGCGGATAAGGACACGGTACCGCCAGGGACGCCCACAGGCGCATCCGGCTGACGCCCGCCGCGTCCAGAGCCAGCTTGGCCGTGCCGCCGTAGGCCCGCGTCAGCCCTCCGGCCCCCAGGAGGATGCCGCCAAAATACCGGGTCACCACGCAGACGGCATTGGTGACCTCCTCCTTCAAAAACACGTTCAGGCGGCCCCGCCGTACCCTGGGGCTCGCCGTCATCGCCGTAGCGCAGGATGTTTCCCTCCCGAAGGACGTAGCAGAAGCAGTGGTGCCGGGCGTCGTGATACTGCCTGCGCACCTCCTCAATCCGGGCGCGGGCTTCCTCCTCTGTCTCCACCCGCCAGACCTGACCGATGAAGCGGGATCGCTTCTCCACGAATTCCGCTTCCCCATACCCCCGGGGGACCAGATAGCTGTCCATCAATT
>OFGD01001624.1_pt1 | contig 10802 bp, 9 predicted proteins | sample 1521671 | NCBI WGS metagenome assembly OFGD01 (sample SAMEA3504114, study PRJEB24116) | mouse gut metagenome | biome: mouse gut; feature: mouse-associated habitat; material: faeces | place: Denmark | collected 2011 | reverse complement strand
ACACAAGGAGTTTCCATCGGCATAAAACCGAATTTTCCGTAAGTATCCCGGATCACGCTCATGACATAATTCCGGATCTCCATCTCCTCCGGCAGAATGTCCTTCATCCCTACTGTGGGTTTCTTACTCAATGCCATGTCCTCTTCTCCTTCTCTCCATTCCATATATATCCCGGGCCATCCTTTTGGGGACGGCTCCCCCGCAAAACGTCCATTTACCGGCCTCACTCTAATCCCTCTGGAAAAGATCCCTTGTATATACTTTGTCCTTCACTTTCTCCAGACATTTGTCATACCGGTTTGCGATAATGCAGTCAGATCTTTCCAGAAACTCCTCCAGTCTGTTCACAACCTCGCTGCCGAAGAATGTGCTGCCGTCCTCAAGCGTCGGTTCATATATGATCACCTTGGCGCCCTTGGCCTTCACTCTCTTCATCACTCCCTGGATGGAGCTTTGGCGGAAATTGTCACTGTTGCTCTTCATGGTCAGCCGGTAAACCCCAATGGTGGTATCCCGCTCCAGCGCCCGGTTGTAATCCATCCTCCCGGAATAGGAATAATATCCCGCCTTCTTCAGTACCTGGTCCGCCACAAATTCCTTTCTGGTGCGGTTGGATTCCACAATGGCCTCAATCAGGTTCTCCGGCACATCATTATAATTGGCCAGAAGCTGTTTTGTATCCTTGGGCAGGCAGTATCCGCCGTAGCCGCAGCCGGGGTAGAAATAGGCCCGGATGGTCCCCGTCTGCCACCGCTTGTCCATGTGCAGAATGCGAAACGCCGTCGCCGTGTCAATGCCGCCAATGGCGTCCGCAGCCATGCTCATCTCATTAGCATAACTAATGAGACAAGCTAAGCTTGTGTTGGAGAGATACTTGATAAACTCCCCGGTGTTCAGGGACACGCAGAAGACCGGAGCCGTCTCCTTGGCATAGAGCTTCCGCAGCACCGCCTCCGACCGCTCATCGCTGACGCCCAGCACAATGCGGTCCGCGTGGGTGAAGTCCTCCCAGCAGTGGCCCTCCCGCAGAAACTCCGGGTTATTGGCCACCCCCAACCGCTCCGGCACCTTCACACCGTGCTCCTCCAAAAACGGGATGATCCGCTTCTCTGTGGTGGAGGGCGGGATGGTGGATTTGGTTACCAACACGCGGAATTTATCATCGTGGATAGCGTGCAGCGTCTGCTCCACCGCGCCGTACAGGTACGTTAAATCCGCCTGTCCGTCCTCGCCGTAGGGCGTGCCCACGCAGTAGTACACGCACTCGCTGTCCGCGATAGCCGCCTCCCAGTCGGTGGTAGGGATGAAATTCTTTCCCAGATGCCGCGTCAGAGCCTCGTCCAGCCCCGGCTCCAGAAAGGGAAGCTTCCCGGACTGGATGGTATTCATCCGCGCCTCATTGACCTCTATGCCGTACACCTTATGGCCGTACTCGGCAAAGCCCAAGGCTGTGGTCAGACCCACAAACCCCAATCCAACTACCGTTACCATATCAGCTCCTCCTCCCTGCTCTCCTTCACATACTCCAGGAAATACCGCACGCCCTGCTCCACCGGCACCTGGGGCTGATAGCCCAGCAGTTTGCGGGCCTTGTCGATGACCGGGCAGCGGCGGTTGGGATTGTTCTCCAGGTAGGCCTTGTCCTCCGAGACGGCAAACTTCGCCTGTCCGGTGTAATTAAAGATTTCCTTCCCGGCCTCTGTGTAGATCTCCGCCAGACGCCGGATGGATATCTCTGGCCGGTCCATGCCGATGTTGAAAGCCTCAAATCCCTCCTGGGCGTAGAGCAGCGCCTTCAGGTAGCCGGTGATGGCGTCGCTGATGTAGCAGAAGGTACGGGTGGGACTGCCGTCAGAGTACATGACAATGTCACGGTTCTGACGCACCGCGTTGGCGAAGTCCGCCGGGACCCGGGCGTCGTTGAGCCGCATACCGGGGCCATAGTTGTTGAAGGGCCGGATGATGCTGATGGGCGTCTGATACTTCTCGTGGAACAGGTAGCACATGGTCTCCCCGAACCGCTTCGCCTCATCATAGCAGGCCCGGGGGCCCTGGCAGTCCACGTTCCCCCGGTAGGTCTCCGGCGTGGGGATGTTCTCCGGCGTGGGATCGCCGTAGATCTCGCTGGAGGAGTAGAAGGCCAGGCCGCGGATGGGCTTTTCGCAGTAGAAGTCCAGCAGCCGGCGCAGGCCCCAGATGTTGGCGTCCAAGGTCTCAATGGGATACTTCCGGTAGAAGATAGGAGAGGCGATGGAGGCCATGTGGTAGATGTAGTCCGCCTCCGCCGCGCCGGGGATGCCGGCGATGTCGTCCGTGATGACGTTGAACCTGTGCTGCTCCACCTGGCCCTCATCGCTGAGCGCCTTGAGCCAGGCAGGGCAGCCCACCTGGAAGTTGTCCAGGCAGATGACCTTCTTTACCCCCAGCTCCCGCTGGAAATGGGTGAGGAAGGTGATGAAGTAGAAGCCCAGAAAGCCCGCCCCGCCGGTGAACAGGACGGTGCTGTCCTGAAACCTGGCGCGCTCCGCCTCGGTAAGGCCGCTGTAGATGCGCTCCATGTCCTGCTGTACAATCTTTTTCATGCTCATTACCTCCATACCTTCCAGGGGGCTTGTCCGCCGGCCCAGAGTTTTTCCAGCTGCTCCTTCTCCCGCACGGTATCCATGCACTGCCAGAAGCCGGTGTGCTTGTAGGCCATGAGCTGACCCAGTTTAGCTACCGTCTCCAGGGGCGATTTCTCCAGCACCGTATCGTCTCCGTCGATGTACTCGATGAACTCCGGCTGGCAGACCATGAAGCCGATGTTGATGAGGCTGCCGTCCCCCTGGGTCTTCTCCCGAAACTCTCGGATCTGGCCATCCGGGGCAATATCCAGTACCCCGAACCGCTGGCCTGCGTTGTAGGCGGACATGGTTACCAGCTTGCCGTGGGACTGGTGGAATCGCAGAAGTTTGGTGATGTTCAGGTCGGATACTCCGTCTCCGTAGGTCAGCATAAAGGGTTCGTCCCCGATGTAGTCCTGCACCCGCTTGACACGGCCGCCGGTCATGGTGTTCAAGCCGGTGTCTACTACAGTGACCTTCCAGGGTTCGGAGGTGTTGTGATGGACCGTCATCTCACTGCGGCCGTTGGTGAAGTCGTATGTAATGTCTGAGGTATGCAGGAAGTAGTCCGCGAAGTACTCCTTGATGACATGCTGCTTGTAGCCTGCGCAGATGATGAACTCATTGAAACCGTGGTGACTGTACAGTTTCATGATGTGCCATAAAATCGGCATGCCGCCCAGCTCCACCATGGGCTTGGGTTTGAATTGGCTTTCTTCCGATATGCGGGTGCCGAAACCGCCCGCGAGGATAATAGTTTTCATGTAAATCTCTCCTTGTAGTGTGATTTATTTATCTTTGGCAAGCAAACAATAGAAGAGTGACTGCTCATAATCATATGTAAAATAGTTATAGGCCATATCAACAGGAACTGTGCCGTCTCGTCGCGCAAAATCGCTCATTGTCCCTATATTGCCGTAGCGGGCTGAGCCATCCCAGGTAGGTCCTGTTTTTGTTGACTCTATGGTCTCTCTTAACGGATATATGCTACCCCAGAACAGTAGCATTGCCAAAATCACAGCCTTACCATGCTGTGGGTTATTCTCTGTTGTGTAGCAAAACATTCCTTGAGTCGTTCCACACTCCCATCTTAAAAAAGGGAAACAAAAGCAACAGGACATTTACTACATAAAACAGTGGTTCACACTTAAATAATTGAAAAGTAACCGCAGAATAGCAGACAAAGCCAATACAAAAGCAAAAATATAATGTAGTATTTGGACCAAAATTGATAAGAGCGAAGCCAATCTCCGCCGGTTTTTCTCCGGTTGCGTTTCCAATAATATAGACTGCCTCCGTGAGTAGGACTGGCAGCACACATATATTCGGTACGCTCACACAATCCTTTAATAAATTGAGCCGCTCTGTCTTGGAAGTACCCGGCAGTACCATTTTCACCCCAAAGATTCCGAGCATAAGCAGCGCCAACCCAATAAAGGGGAGGGTTGCGTTTAAAAGCAACGGTGCTGCAATGAAAAGATAGGCTTTGAAGGTGTCTTTCTGCTCCGCAAACAGCGCTGCCGCAATCCATGCCGGAGGCCCATTTGTGGGAATCCATCGTAGAATATTTTGACTGGATCTAAAGAAAATCCTTGTCTTTGCGCTTAGCCAATAGGAATCATCCCATAAATCCCCAACACCTATTGCTGTTGCAGCATATAGCCCTCGGCTCAAGAAGAGGACTGTGCTAAAAAAGAGAAAGACAATCACTGCAAAGACCTGTTTTCTTCCGTTGTCCGCTTTTGTGAGTCGAAAAAGCAGGAGAACACTTAAATAGACCCCCAAGAAGTTCCAGAGCTGCATCGCTATTTCTCCTACTCGAAAGTTGAGGAACAACTTTCCAACTGCTGCTGGAACAAGATATTGCCCAATATAATAGGTCAGCATCGCATTGCTGTTATCATTGTGATAACAAACCGGCCAGTCCCTATGAATAAGGTCATTTAAAATTCGGTTGTGTTTATCCCAATCAACTGACTGCGCATAAAAACTCCCACTGCCACATAAGGCCGTCCAGATCAGGCGGAATATCCCTAAGAGGATAAACATTTTCCTTGAGACTCTAATTCCCCTCGTTGGCTCTTTGACAGAAGAGTTCTTCATAAAAGCGGAAAAAGCAATACCTAACAGGCCTAAAACCGGGATGGATATCAACGGACGCACCCATTCCAACAGCCAAAGGACTGGGCCGGCATAGGCATAACACAGCGCCCAAAATGACAGGCCACAAAAGCGCCATACAGACTTGCCGTGCCCCCCCTTTCATCTTTGATTCCCCTTATCCTCATATGCATTATGACTACCTTACTTCGCAATATATTTGAAAAATGCAGTTTTTTCATAGTCAGGAACCAAGTAGTTCTCTAAATGGGCAATATCCCCGATCTGTTTGTCTGAAAAAGAAACTACTGAATCATTTATAACCGGGAATTGATGCAAATCGCCAATCGTATCCAGCTTTGCCGCAATATCTTGAATCGGGCTGAGTATTGAGAGAGTAAGGACGACACAGATAATCAGGTTTTTTACTCCCAAATTTTTTTGAATGACATGCTCATTAAGATATCTAATTGTCAATACCATGAGTATGAATAAAGCAGGTAAAGAAACATTCATACAGAAGTCCCGGCCCCCCCGCTTTCCAAATTCAAACAGGGGAATAACAATAAGAGAAGCAATAGTGATATAATACAAAATAGACTTCCTATACTTTGTAAAAATGAGTGCGGCAATAATGCCGAATTGCAGAATCCAAAACAAAATAATGCCCACTGTACGGACTTTATCAAATAATTCCAGCGGTAAAAGCATCAATCCGCCACTGCCATCTTGGTGTGTTGTAAGATTACACGAGAAAAACAGGGCCGTGACAGGAAATATTGTTATTGATGCAAGAATATTCTGTAAACTGAATGTCTGCTTAATAAACGGAACGATCTCGCGGTTTTTGTACGCAGTGTGTAATTGGACACAAAAAAACGCAATCAGAAAAATCACCAGGCCAAGAAAAGGCAGTGGCGCAAACGGCAACAGACATAAACCAAGGAATGCGAAATTCTGCACCTTATTTTTGCTGTCTAATGTCAATAATGTTATAATCCATAGCGGTGTCGCTTGATTATAGATCTGTGTTAATGTTTCCATGTTGCTACGATAGAAAAAGTTAAATGAATATCCATTAAACAGGGCATCCAGCCAGCCTAACCCACTGCCTAATCCAAAGGGATATAAATTCATATTTAGTATCTGCGTTATCGCAGAACCAACCGTATTTAACCCACTCCATCCAAACAGCAAAATAGCAGCCAGCCATATCTCCCCATTTGTCTTAGATTTACAGACATGAAGTAACAATAAATACGCCAGCAGAACCCCGATATACGTCCACAGCAGGAGCACAACATTTCCTGTTGCCCATCCGAACACTTTGCCAAACAGAGCAGGAATCATCCAGTAAAAAAGATAATATATCAGCGCGTTGCCTGTTTCCGAATAAATAACTGGCCAGTCAAAATTTATCAGATCGCGAAATAGTGCTGTGCGATATGGATGATCATATGCGCTGACAAAAAAGTTACCTATCCCGGTTGTCCATACCCACAAAAGCAGCAATACTGCGATTGCCAGGAAATGTTTTAGGGGTAAAACGAGTTTGTCTGTGCTGTCGGAGCATGTATTTCGCATGAAAAATGCAACCCCTGCCAACAATGCGAACGCTGCTGGAAAACCTATATACCAGCGGAGCCATGTGACAAAAAAGATACAGATCGGCAGGACCAGATACCCTACCCCAACTCCAATAACCAAGCGGTATGGAATATGTACTGTATGCTCTGTTCTAGTGTCAAGAATAGACCTTTGCTTAAAAAAACTCATAAGTATTGTTCAATCCTTTTGTTATTACCTTCGAGAAAAATACTAGGAAAAAAGGGAAAAGTATGGTAACATAAAAGATATGGAATATATAGATTTAAGGAAAGTAGGGAGATCAGGACTCAAGGAGATACGCAGGCAGGTCGTACGTCTCAAGAAAATGGGAAAAACGGGAAAAGAAATAGAGGAATTAACCGGAGTACGGCAGAATCGCGCAAGCGAAATATGGACAGCGTATCAACGAGAGGGAGAAAATTCGCTGGAGCGAAAAAAGTACGGACGAAAGCCGGGTAGCCACATGGTCCTTACAGCGGAAGAACAAGAAAATATCCGAAGGGCAATCGAAGAGAAGATACCGGAGGATTTCGGGATCACCGGCAAGCTGTGGACATTGGGACGGACGCGGCAGTACATTCAGAAGCAGTTTCACAAGGCAATAAACGAGCGAACACTGTCGGATTACATGAAGCGCTGGGGCATGAGCTGCCAGCGTCCAGCGAAGCGTGCCCGGAAGCAGAATCCTACAGGCATCTAAAGGTGGAAAAACGAGGAATATCCCGTAATTTCAAGGCGTGCGGAGGCGGAGAATGCCATAATCTATTGGGCCGATGAGACTGGCGTAAGCAACTGTTGAAGCAGAGAGGAGGAGCTCTCCCTGCGTGACCGCAGCATCGTAACAATTACCGCTCTCATGGCGCAGGGATTAACAGACCGCTCGTTTTCATCTTGAAGCGGTGAAAAGGAATGGCGTCACGGCTCAAGAAATGGCTGAAATCTTAACGCACGCGGCCTTCTACGCAGGCTGGCCGAAAGCATGGGCTGCGTTTCGCATGGCAAAGGAAGTCTATGCGGAACAAGAAAACACAGGCAGGTAGTCAGTAAACCCAGCCGAGCCAATAAGAACCTCTCCAGCCCGCCTCACACGCCCCGTTCCCGCTCCGCGTAGGCCAGCAGCTCCGGGGTCTTGGACCAGTACAGCCGGCCCCAGTGCGGAAAATCCCACTGCTCCATATAGCTGTTGCACTCGTAGTCCACATACCACAGGATGCCGCCGTGGGGGATGAAGTTGGTGGGGAAGTAGTCAATATTCAGCCCCAAGGCGTGGAGACGTCCGGCCATGGACTCCGCCTGTCTCAGGCACCAGTCCGGCAGCGCGTCCGCCAGCACCAGCTCGCAGACCGTGGAACCGGGGATGTAGGCCTTTACCAGCCGCTCCCCCGCCCGGTCCACAGCCAGCAGCTCCGGCACCGGTACGCCCGCCTCCCGCAGCCGGCGGTAGTCGTTGAGCTCGGCGGCCAGCTTGTCGCCAAACTGGTAGTAGGCGCAGGGCTCATGGTGGATCTGCTTGACCGTCACCTGCTCCCCGCCGGGGGCCTCGGCCAGGTAGGAATAGCCCCCCTTGCCCTTCCCCAGCAGACGGAGAATCCTATAGGCCGCGCCGTCCACCGTCACCGTCTGTCCTATACGCTCGTCCATAAAAGCACCTCCCGCTTTGGCGGTTTTACCGCTCTCAGAATACACCTTTTTCCCTCAGAAAGCAAGGCGCGGACGCCCTCTGTCCTTAGCACGCAGAAATATTGGCCGCATCCTATTGACAGGCGGCGGACAAACTGCTATCTTGGTGCTGTAAACCACAGGATATTTCCGGCGCGCTTGAGGAATGGCAAAAAGCGAAAAACGGCGGCCTTTTGTCCGCTGCGCTTTGTTGTTCTTCAGGATGAGTCATCTCATTGAATTGAAAAGGCGGGAGGAGACATGGAAGAACTTCTGGAGCGACTGTTGGAGGAGTGCCTCCACTTTACCACCCAGGGACGGGTGGCGGACTACATCCCGGAGCTGGCCAAGGGGGACCCGGAGGCCCTGGGGATCTATATCATCGGGAGCGAGGGAAAGCGGAGCTGGGCGGGGGACTGCCGCCAGCCCTTTACCATTCAGAGCATCGTCAAGCCAATTCTGCTGCTCCAGGCCCTGCTGGACAACGGGGCGGAGTTCGTCATGAGCCGGGTGGGGGTGGAGGCCACGGGCAAGCCCTTTGACGCCATCAACTCCGGAGACCAGCACCTGGACAGCGGGAACATCAACCCCATGGTGAATATGGGGGCCATCGTCATGTGCAGCCTGATCCACGGCGGCGGCTATGAGGAGCGGTTCAGCCGCCTGTTGAACCTGACCCGGAAGCTGGCGGGGGACAGGGAGCTGGGAGTGGACGAGGCGGTGTACCACTCCGAAAAGAGCCACGGAAGCAAGAACCGCGCGCTGGCCTACCTGCTGAAGTCCCACGGCCTGCTGGACGGGGACGTGGAGGAGGTGCTGGACTGCTACTTCCGGGCCTGCTCCATCCGGTTGGACTGCCGGGGGCTGGCCCACATTGGGGCGGTGCTGTCCAACCGGGGACGTCTGCCAGTGTCCAATGAGCGGATCTTCCCCTCCGTCCTGTCCCGGTATGTGAACGCCATTTTGATGACCTGCGGTATGTATGACGGTTCCGGGGAGTTTGCCCTGCGGGTGGGGGTTCCAGCCAAGAGCGGCGTGGGGGGAGGCATTATGGCGGTGGCACCCACCCGCATGGGGATTGGCATATTCGGCCCCGCCCTGGACCGCAAGGGGAACAGCGTGGCGGGGATCAAGCTGCTGGAGCGGCTGAGCGGGGAACTGCATTTGAGTATTTTTTAGTTGTCAGAGCCTCCCTTTGGGAAGGTCAAGTGCCGCATGGCTGCCAGAATTTGGACCGATCACCCCCGTGAGCACATCCCTGTGGAAAGCGGGCCAGCCCTTGGAAGCTGTGATAGACAAGTACGGCTACGCCGCACTGTAACGGACAGTCAAACCGAAAAAACGCCCCTTTTCTGCCATCCGTGTGGGCCGGATGGCAGGGAAGGGGCTTATTTTTGCGGGCGGTCCTTCCGCGCGGCAGGGGAGGCGGTTTTCCGCCGGGAGGAACGGGGTATAGCGCGGCGTTGGGCGGTGGATTGAGCCAGCAAAAAATGCTCATTTCTCCGCATTTCTCCGCCGCATTTCTCCGCAGGTAATTCTTGAAATTTTGGGAACAATGGGCTATGATAATAGGTAGCGTCATCCCTGAATTTTCCCGATGGAGGGGAACTGTTATGAAATTTATGGAAAACAAAAAGCTTGCCGCGCGGATCGGAATCATCACCACCATCATCACCCTGGCGGGCATGGCAATCCTATGGCTGTTCGTGTCCACCAACGCGGCCTCCGTAGTCAAAAACGACATCACCAATCAGATGACCGATGCCGTGGAGGCAAGGGCGTCCATCATTGATGCGTACGTGCTCTCCGCAGAGGAATATATGACAGCCTTCGCCCTGGGCGGCGAGGTTCGGGCACTGCTCCTGAACCCGGACGACCCGGAGCTGCTGGCCCAGGCCCAGAAGTACACCGAGGACTTTGCCGCCGTGAAGGGGGTGTTTGAGGGCCTGTACATCGCCACGCCGGAAACCCACGTCCTCACCCACACCTCCCAGGGGGCCATCGGCATGACCACCCGGTCGGGGGATTCGCTGAAAACCTTCCAGAACACCATCCTGGCCCGGCAGGAGCTGACCAACTCGGGCATCATGCAGTCCCCCGGCACCGGCAGCATGATCCTGTCCATGTACGAGCCTGTTTTTGAGGGCGGGCGGGTGAATTTTAACAGCAGCGGTTTTGCAAATCGGCGGAAAGTTGCTAATTTTGCAAGGCTTTTCGCCGAGTTGTGCCCCGGTGGTGCCCGAAAAGCCTTATTGTAATAGTAAATATTTAAATATCAAAGAAATAATAACGATTTATGGCAACCACAGCTGATTTTAAAAACGGCATGTGCCTCGACATTGACGGCAACTACTTTTTTATCGTTGAATTCCTTCATGTGAAGCCTGGCAAGGGGCCGGCTTTCGTGCGTACGAAACTGCGCAACGTGAAAACCGGACGTATCCTCGACAAGACCTGGAACTCAGGAGTGAAGGTAAACGAAGTGCGTATCGAACGCCGTCCCTACCAGTATCTCTACCATGACGATATGGGCTACAACTTCATGCATACCGAGACATTCGAGCAGATTGCCCTTCCCGGTGAAAGCATCGAAGGTGTGCAGTTCCTTAAAGAGGGGGATATTGTAGAGGCTATGGTTCACGCAGCATCGGAAACAATCCTTACCTGCGAGCTGCCTGCAAACGTTGTTCTCGAAATCACATATACCGAACCGGGTATCAAGGGTGATACCGCTACCAACACCCTCAAACCTGCAACTGTTGAGACCGGGGCTGAAATCCGTGTGCCCCTGTTCTGCAACATCGGTGACAAAGTGCGCGTGGATACCCGCAA
>OFGD01001621.1_pt1 | contig 10824 bp, 11 predicted proteins | sample 1521671 | NCBI WGS metagenome assembly OFGD01 (sample SAMEA3504114, study PRJEB24116) | mouse gut metagenome | biome: mouse gut; feature: mouse-associated habitat; material: faeces | place: Denmark | collected 2011 | reverse complement strand
TAAAAAAAGTCCCGTTTCGGGTATACCCAAGTTGAACAATAATTTCACAAAATTTTATACAAGTTGACCAACGCCTGATAGATTTCCCGTTTACTGACTCCCCGGTCTTTCGCCACCTGCTTCATAGCATCCTTTTTCTCCATACCTTCGCCCATATAGAACTCCATATGTTCCTCGATGCTCATCTGCGCCCATTTGTCCCTCTCTCCTGCCTGAATCTCTGCGCGGCTCTTCCCTTCTATTACAATGACACATTCTCCTTCCGGCTCGTGTTCCTTATAATACAGGACGGAATCCGCCAGCGCCGACGCAAACACCGCCTCATGTTTCTTCGTCAGCTCACGGCATATACTGACCCTCCGGTTGCCCAACGAATCAAGAAGCGTCTCCAATGTCCTCACAAGCCTGTGGGGAGCTTCATACAGCACCATCGTCCGCGTCTCCTGCTTCATTTCCTCAAGAATTGCCTGCCGCTCCTTCTTATCTGCCGGAAGAAACGCCTCGAATGCAAATCTTCTGGTGGGCAGTCCAGATATGGTCAAAGCTGTCACACATGCGGCGGCTCCCGGAACTGCCGTCACGGCGATCCCAGCCTCACGGCACATCCGTACCAACTCTTCGCCGGGGTCTGAGATTCCCGGAGTCCCCGCATCCGTAATCAATGCAATATCCTCTCCGTCCAGAAGCCGCTCCACTAACTTGCGTCCTTTTTCTATCTTATTGTACTCGTGATAACTGGTCATAGGAGTCCTAATCTCAAAATGATTCAGAAGTTTGATGCTGTTGCGGGTATCCTCCGCAGCAATCAAATCTGCTTCCTTTAAAATCCGGATACAGCGAAACGTCATATCCTCCAGATTGCCGATTGGCGTCGCACATAGATATAATGTTCCTGGCATGGTAATTTCTCTCCTCTACTTCTAATTTTACTGCCGCATACCGTAAATTCCCAGCAGCTCCTCCGTATAACGCCCGTCCTTTTCATACACGACCAACGGCGGCTCCACCTTCATCCGGGGATTCCCGCCCCTTAGTCCTTCCACCAGTACCATATTCGGCTCCTTGTCAACATAGGGATGCACCAACCGCATCCGTTTCGGCTCAATCCGGTATGCCGACATCTTCGCCAGTATCTCCGGCAGCCGGAACGGTCTATGGACCATATAGAACCGTCCCTTAGGCGTCAGGAGCCTCGCGCTCTCCCGCAGCACATCGTCAAGCGTACACAACACCTCATGCCTTGCGATATACAACGCTTCATTCTCATTTTTCAAGCCATGTTTCCCTATCATATAAGGCGGGTTCACGGTAACGACCTGAAAAGAAGCCGCCCCGAACAGCCCCGATGCATTCCTGATATCTCCCGCCTCCACATCTACCTTATCCTCAAGCCCATTATACTCAATGCTCCTTCGCGCCATATCCACGCTCTCTTTTTGAATCTCAAGCCCTGTATAATGCTCCCCTTCATTCTTCGCTTCCAGCAAAATCGGCAAAATTCCAGTCCCCGTCCCAAGATCCAAAGCCCGCTCCTGCTTCTTTATCTTCGCAAAAGAAGATAGGAGAACCGCATCCATCCCAAAACAGAATTTCCCGGGGGTCTGTATAATCCCATACCCCTTAATCTGTAAGTCGTCCAGGCGTTCTCCCTCTTTTATATATCTGCTCTTCCTATTATCCATCACTTCATCATTCATCATCCAGCTTCGACGCCGCGTTCTTCTCTTCCAGCGCCCTAAGCTCCGCCAGTTCTTCCCGGGACAGCTTCATATCCTTCTTCCTCCGCCTCGACTTGAACCTAAGCTCCTTCGCCTTGTACTCGCGGATCTCCTTCTCGTCGTTATCAAGCGTCACAATCACCTTCACAAGCTGACGCAGCACATTCACCGACTGCACATCACCCTTCAGCCCATCCGGTGTCGTCACACGGTCCCCGTTAGACGGCAGGCGGCTGTTCAGCTCCTCGTAAGTCTCCTCCTCGTTGGTCAGGCAGCACATAAGCCTGCCGCATACGCCCGAAATCTTAGACGGATTCAGGGACAGATTCTGCTCCTTCGCCATCTTAATAGATACCGGGGCGAATTCTGTCAGGTAGGTATTGCAGCATAACGGACGCCCACATATTCCAATTCCGCCGCGGATCTTCGTCTCGTCCCGCACACCAATCTGCCGCAGCTCAATTCTTGTACGGAACACGCTCGCCAAGTCCTTCACCAGCTCCCGGAAATCGATCCTCCCGTCCGCAGTAAAGTAAAAAAGCACTTTATTATTGTCAAATGTATACTCCGCGTCGATTAGTTTCATCTCAAGTCCATGCTTGCGGATCTTCTCAAGGCATATGCCAAATGCCTCCTTTTCTTTTTCACGGTTCTTCTCTTCCTTGCGGATATCCTCCTGCGTCGCAATCCGGATCACGGACTTCAAAGGCTGCGTAATCTTATCATCTTCCACATCCTTAGGTCCCGTGACCACAGAACCAAACTCCACGCCTCTCGCCGTCTCGACGATGACCTTATCTCCCGTATTGACTTCATATTTTCCCGGCGCAAAGAAATAAATCTTCCCTGCCGGCCTAAACCTCACTCCAATCACTCTCGTCATTTGATTAATTCTCCTTCATTGTCAGGAACAAAAGCTCCATGACCAAATCAAAATTCACATTCGCCTTTAAGCGCGCCTTAGCCTTATCAAGACTGCTGATAATCAACTGGATTCCCTCGTAAGAACTCTTCCTCGCCTGCTCCCGGATATCGTCAATCTGATCCTTGAACACGACCGTATCCATGTCCCTCGTCGCCTTATACAGCAAAACATCCCGATACCAAACCGCGATGATATCCAGATAGTCCGTAATCTCCAACTTAAACGCCGTAACGCTGTTCACAGCCTCCACGATCTCACTCAGTTCCATATCATGGACATGCCGCAGAAGATGTACCGCCGCCTCGCGAATCTCATTAAAATGCTCCGAATTCGCAAGCATAATCGCATGTCCCATATTCCCCTGGGCAAATGCAGTACACAGATCCGCCTTGTAATCCGGCACTTTCAGACTCTCCATCAGATACTTCTTAATCAGCTTGTCCTTGATATAGCGAAGCCTCAGCATGACACATCTGGAGTTAATTGTAGGAAGAAGCGCCTCCGCATTCTCTGTCAGAAGCATGAGTACCGCATACTGAGGCGGCTCCTCAATCGTCTTGAGCAGTGCGTTCTGGGCCTGTGGAGTCATAAGATCGGCATGGTCGATAATATAGACCTTGTACGGTCCCTGATAAGGCTTTATCATAATCGTATTATTAACCTGTTCCCGGATGTCATCCACACTGATAGAATTCGGCTTCTCATGGGTGACTCTGATAATATCCGGATGATTGCCCGTCTCCGCCTGGCGGCAGGAATGACAGGTATTGCAAGGCTCCTCTCCTCCCTCCTCGCACAACAGCGTCATGGCGAAAAGATATGCCAGAAGCTTCTTCCCGGCGCCCCTTTCCCCATTCATGATGTACGCGTGGGATACCTGATCCATCTTCACTGCATTCTTGATATAATTGATTATGTCTCTGTGTCCTACCACATCTTTAAAGCTTCCCATGTTGTATTTCCCCTATCATCTCTTCTAAGCATCTAGTTCCGTCATGATTCAGGATTCTTTTGGTAATCCCATACCTTGCAAGGTTCTCTTCGGAATAATCCTCGGAATCTGCAAGAAAACGCCTGCACAGTTCCTTATAATCCGGGATCTTCCGTATCTCCTCCCGCCTAATGGCACGTTTCAGCCGTTCTCCGTCCTCCACTTCGATATAAAGCGGAACTACGTTATCCTCTCCATAGTATTCCCGCATCCTGCCATAAGATTCCAGCGTCCCGATTACAAGATAATCCCCACTCCCAAGCTCTACCTGCCCGTCATCGACCGTCGCATACCTCCATACCCCATGTACCGTATTGTAGGCGCGCTGCTCAATCACCCTGCCCTGCTCCTCGTATACATTTAATGTATCCTCCGACACAAAAAAGTATTCCACACCGTTTCGTTCCCCGTCCCGTTTCGGCCTGGTGGTGTAGGGCGTTATGGTCTTTAGTTCCGGCAAGGCTTCTTTGAGTTCTTTCTGCAAGGTATCTTTTCCGGAAGAGCTTTTTCCCATCATATAGTAAATCTTACCCATGCGTCAAAACCTCTATATAAGAATCCCTCTTCAAACCTTCAATCGAAAATCCCATCTCATAATACCATTGTAACACATTTACCGCCTCTTGTGATACCCTTTCTCCCGGAACAATGAAAGGAATTCCCGGGGGATACAGATATGCGTACTCCACTGACACATATCCTGCACAATCCCTCCAATGACGGGATTCCACCGGACAATCCATCTCTTGTATTTCCGAACTATTATATACCATATCAGGGGGCGGAAGGCAAGGAATATTCTTCCTTTTCCGCAAATCTCCCGCTGCTTTTTCCTCTCTGTGGACCTTTACATCTTCTTTCCAGTTCCTTTCCTCTGACGGATAAGAGCCGTCTATCTCCTTCAAGGCACAGCTAAGCCTTCGGAAACCTTCCGGCGTATCCCCGACGGATGTCATGGCAAGCGCATACCCGCCAGCCGACATCTCCATTTGAAGATGATATTTTTCCAGCAAAATTCGGGAAAGGTCCCTCCCCGTAAGTCCTGTATTTCCCGCAGAAATCACCAATTTAGAAGGATCATACCGATTCGTATGCACCAATTTCAGCCTCCTAAGCCCCGCCAGCTCTTCCCTGAGTCTTTGCAGATTCTTTGCATAAGGCACAAACAGCTCATCTCTTCTATTTTCGAGAAGAGCAATACAGGAATCTATACTTGCCATCAACACATAAGAAGGGCTGCTGCTCTGGAGCATATGAAGATATCTGCGAACCCTCTCCCGCCTGACAAGACTTCCATTCATATGCAGAAGGGCAGTCTGGGTCAATGACGGAAGCGTCTTATGCAGGCTGTGAATCACGATATCCGCACCTTTCCGGTTAGAATTCTCCGGAAAATATGGATGAAATCCAAAATGCGCTCCATGGGCTTCATCAACAATAACTGGAATTCCCTTCTCATGGACCGCTTCCGATATTGCTTCCACATCCGACACCACCCCTTCATAAGTCGGCGACACAATCACGGCTGCCCGAATCTTAGGATTCTTCTCCAAAGCGATCCTGACATCTTCCGCGGAAATCTCCGTATTCATATACTCAGACACATGAAATCCCGGCGCCAGATACACCGGGTTCAATCCATTCATCTCTATGGCATGATACACAGACTTGTGGCAATTTCTTGCCACAAGTATCGTATCACCTCTTCGCGTCACACCTGCAACGGCGCTCAGGATTCCCACACTGCTCCCATTAACGAGGAAATGTGTCTCCTCCCCATGGTACACCTTCGCCGCCCGTTCCTGAGCTTCTTTCAGAATCCCGTCCGCATGGTGAAGGTCGTCAAACCCTTCAATCTCCGTAATGTCAATAGCGAAGGCTGGCTCGTCTCCCAGCATATTGAGCCGCCTCTTATGCCCCGGCATATGAAAACCATAGTAATCCGACCTTCCATACTCCGATAGCCTGTCATATAAGCTGCCCATTATAACCTCTTCAGAAGCTCTTCTCTCTCCTTCTCAAATCCCGGTTTCCCAAGAAGCGCAAACATGTTCTTTTTGTAACTCTCCACGCCCGGCTGGTTAAATGGATTCACACCAAGAATATATCCGCTCACGCCGCACGCAAACTCGAAGAAATAGAACAACTGTCCCAATGCGAACTCGTCCTGCTTAGGAATCTTAACCACCAGATTCGGAACATTTCCATCTGTATGGGCAAGCATCGTCCCGTTCATTGCGCTCTTATTGACAAAATCAACCGTCTTTCCTGACAGATAATTCAAACCGTCCAAATCCACCGGCTCTTCTTCAATCACGATTTCCTCTGTAGATTCTTCCACATTCAGAACCGTCTCGAACATGATACGGCTTCCGTCCTGAATGAACTGCCCCATCGAATGCAGGTCTGTAGTAAGGTCAACAGACGCCGGGAAAATTCCCTTCTGATCCTTGCCTTCGCTCTCGCCGTAAAGCTGTTTCCACCACTCGGATACATAATGGAGGCTTGGCTCATAATTGGCAAGAATCTCCACTGCTTTGCCCTTCCTCAGCAAGACATTACGTACTGCCGCATACATTACCGCATCATTCTCCTCATAGGCATCCTTCAACGCATGCTCCCTCGCGTCAGCCGCGCCTTCCATCAGCTTGTCAATATCTGCGCCGCTGACCGCAATCGGAAGAAGCCCAACTGCCGTTAATACGGAGAAACGTCCTCCTACATCGTCCGGTACAACAAATGTCTCATATCCTTCCTCGGTCGCCAGGTTTTTAAGCGCCCCTCTTGCCTTATCTGTGGTCGCATAAATCCTCTTCGCCGCCCCGTCTTTGCCGTACTTTTTCTCAAGCATTCCCTTAAAGATACGGAAAGCAATCGCAGGCTCCGTCGTCGTCCCGGACTTAGAGATGATATTTACAGAGAAATCCCTATCCCCAATTACATCCGTCAGATGCTTTAAGTAGGTGCTGCTGATGCTGTTGCCCACGAAATAGATCTCCGGTGTCTTGCGTATTTCCTTCGATACCATGTTATAGAAATTGTGACGCAGGAATTCAATCGCCGCCCTTGCGCCAAGATAAGAGCCTCCAATACCGATTACCAGAAGAACTTCCGAATCTCCTTTGATTCTTTCCGCAGCTTCCTTAATCCTTGCAAACTCTTCCTTATCGTAATCCACCGGAAGATCGATCCATCCTACAAAATCGTTCCCGGCGCCGCTTTTTGATACAAGCTGCTCCTTTGCATCCTCTGTCAATTTGCCCATATAGCCGACTTCTTCTTCACTGATAAATCCGGCTGCTTTTGAATAATCCAAAACAACTTTACTCATGATGAACGCTCCTTTATCTATAAAATCCAGTATTTTGCAGTTACTATTTTAGCAAACACTTCTCCTTTGTTCAAGACCTAAAAAACTTCTGAAATGACATCCATCAAAAGCTTGATATCCTCTGTTTCCCTGTCTTCTCCCTGCTCCATTCTTTCTTCACTCGTCTGATACACAGGGATCTGCGTACCTTCTTCCGAATCTTTTGGCGCCTCTGCCGCCTCCGGTACATCTTCCGTTAAGATCACGTCGAAATATTTCCGGATCTTTTTACAGATTTTATGTACTTCTCTTCTCGTTCTCGTCACCTGAATCAATACCAAAAGCAATAATAAGATAACGGCAGTTCCGGCAATAACCGCCGTCAATACCGGATTTTCTCTGATGTACAGTACGATCTCATCCTGCAGCATAACGATGCCTCCCTCTTTTTTCTTTACTTCCGAATTTCTCTGCACGCAGGCTCTCTGCTGTTGCGATCCCTGCCAATGCTTTCGGATGTATCTTTATTATAGAAAAAAAAGGTGGACAAGAAAAGAGTCCGATTCCATATTTTCGTCGCAAGTTCTGACATCTTATATGGAGAGAACCCCTGTATTTACAATTTATCATCCGATTTCTGTCAGTCTATGTCTTCTTTGGGAATAATATAGCCGGAAAAACAGCAGCCGATCGTTTCGTCCACCGCAAGAAAACGGTAGTTGGATTTGGTTAATACAATATCGCTCACTACGCCAACGGAAGTAATGTCATTTTTACTGCAGATCCAATAAATCCTGCTGTTTCCCGGAGTCAAATTCAGGATTTTATGGTTCCAGTCCTCGCCGCTTCCGCAATTCGGAACGCTCACACCTCGGATTCGAAACCGGAACCGAAAGAATCTGGCTGCAATTTCCGAAAGGTATCGGTTCAAATTGACATTTCCTAGCATGAAAATTCCAAATCTGGATACCCATCTGTCTTTTTCTGTTTGAGACCGTATCATATCATAATCTTTCTGGTAGATACAGCTCACCGTACACATACATCGGTCGTCTCCCCTGCATCTGACCCGTAAGCTTCTGCATTCTTCTCCGACACTTTCCTTTTCCGTCATAAAAATATCATTTTCTTCGGGATTTGCATATAATGGTCCTGCATACATCGCCAACGTAGTTGCGGGAGAACTTCCAAACTTGCTCAAATACTCCGACAACAACCGTTTCATATGACTGATATAATCCTCATGAATATTTTCCGACAGCTCGTCAATATTTTCCATGTGGCTGAAATAATCTCTGGTAAAATTGGACACAATGCGAATGTCCAGCCCATACACGCCAAAATAAAACAACCAGCCGTTTTCGACGATATACCCCGCACGTACAACGGGAACCGCATATCCTTCCATTTCCTGAACCAACTGCAGCGATTTTGGGTCTACACGTTCAAAATGAACGCCGTGTTCCAATTCTTCCGGCTCACGGTCAATCAGAGCCCCGTTTCCGTACAGAAAATATATCCTTCCGATTTGATATTCTTTCAGAAAGCAGTAGGGATCCTGCAGAAATCGTATCGCTTCTTTCTCTGCCACCCTTTTGTCTTTTAATTCTTCTACCAAACCCAGCCGCTGAATCGGCGCCAGATACGGTAAAATCACTTTTTTAATCCGATGATGTTTGACGATCCCGATCAGTTGTATAATATCCTGTACCGTATAACCTCCCATGACCAAAAGATCGATCTGTTCCGGAATCCCGTCGCCTTGCGCAAAAAGTTTTGTGCTTCTGGACTGCGCCCCGTTCCGGCAGTAACTTCCGACCATGTAGATATAAGTGGTCATATTCTGCTTTTCTTTATCATAAATACTGCCCGTATGCAGTAATTCCCCGTCCAGGCTCTCAAATAAATACCGAAAATATTTTCCACGCATATTTCCTGCGTCTTCCTTTCTTTACGTATCATATCCTTATTTTAAAGTATCTTTCGGTTTTTACAAGTCTTTTCTTGACATTTTGGAACAGGAGTATAATATAGTTAAATATCAGCAAGAAAGGCAACAGGTAATCCATTATGAAAAAAATTATTTTAACCGGCGGCGGCACTGCCGGTCACGTTACTCCGAATATCGCCCTGCTCCCGGCTCTCAAAGAAGCGGACTACGATATTCGTTACATCGGCTCGTACCGCGGCATGGAAAAAGAACTGATCGAGGCGGCGGGCATTCCGTACTACGGAATTTCTTCCGGAAAACTCCGCCGCTATCTGGATTTAAAAAATATCTCCGACCCGTTCAAAGTATTAAAAGGTCTCGGCCAGGCAATCCGCCTGCTGCACAAATTAAAACCGGACATTATATTTTCCAAAGGCGGCTTCGTCTCGGTACCGGTCGTTTTGGCAGCCAGATTCTGTAAAATCCCTGCTATTATCCATGAATCCGACCTTACGCCGGGGCTCGCCAATAAAATCGCCATACCTGCAGCCCGAAAAGTCTGCTGCAACTTTCCGGAAACACTAAAATATCTTCCAAAGGATAAAGCTGTTTTGACCGGCTCCCCGATCCGTCAGGAGCTTTTATCGGGAAATCCCGAACACGCACGTTCGTACTGCCGCTTTCGTACCGATCGGCCGGTACTTTTAACAATCGGAGGCAGCAGCGGTTCCAAAGTAATTAACGAAACAATCCGTGCACAGCTTCCTGCACTGTTGAAAAAATATCAGGTCATCCATCTGTGCGGCAAAGGAAATCTTGACGACCGTCTGATTTCTACCGAAGGTTATGCGCAATTTGAATACATCAGCCAACAGCTGAAAGATATGTTTGCATTGGCGGACATCGTCATTTCCCGTGCAGGCGCAAACGCAATCTGTGAACTGCTCGCTCTGCGCAAACCGAATATCCTGATTCCGCTTTCTGCCGCCGCCAGCAGAGGCGATCAGATCTTAAACGCAAAATCATTTGAAAAACAGGGATTTTCCTATGTAATCGAAGAAGAAAATCTCTCTCCGAACAGCCTTCTGCAGGCCATAGAAACCGTTTCTGCCAAAAAAGCTTCTTATCGTTCGGCAATGGCAGAAAGCGGTCAGATGGATTCCATTCAGACAATTCTTAATCTAATCGAAAAGGAGCTTGCGCGCTAGCGCAGCTCCTGACAGATTTCTTTCATCTCTTCTTCTGTAAACGTCTCATGATTCCAGATCAGGATATCCTTATTTTTCATATGCTGATATCTTGGAATCAAATGCAGATGGAAATGAAATACCGTCTGTCCGGCCGCTTCCCCATTATTCTGCACTAAATTAAAGCCGTCGCACCCAAGTTTCGCCGTCATATCGGCGGCCATTCTTTTGGCAAGCTTCATTGCTTCCCCCGCAACGGTTTCATCTATTTGATACAGGTCTTTATAATGCTCTTTCGGAAGAATCAGCGCATGCCCCTTAGATGCCGGCGCAGCATCTAAAATCACACGGAATGTATCGTCTTCATAAATCGTATGGGACGGGATCTCTCCCGATGCAAGTTTACAGAATATGCAATTCTCTTCTTTCATATCATCTACTCCTTTTTTCTGTCGAATTTTGTATTATTCCTTATATTGTAACAATATTTTGAATATGTTATACTGATTATGGGACTTCTGGCGCATACTACTGGAGGCATTTATATGACAAATCAAGATTATGAAAAAATCTTTCATGAAATAAAAAATAACATTACTTTTATCAACAGCTCGCTGCAGCTGGTAGAAAAATCACATCCCGAAATAAAATCGTATCCGCACTGGGAAGATTCTATTCAGGAACTTTCCTCCTGTACCCATATCTTCAAGGCTTTTCCCTACTTTCTCCTCTATAAGTTTCAGTGTCTCTGGTTTTATGTGGA
>OFGD01001612.1_pt1 | contig 10880 bp, 9 predicted proteins | sample 1521671 | NCBI WGS metagenome assembly OFGD01 (sample SAMEA3504114, study PRJEB24116) | mouse gut metagenome | biome: mouse gut; feature: mouse-associated habitat; material: faeces | place: Denmark | collected 2011 | reverse complement strand
TATGAAACAGTGTAGTATATGTGAAGTGACAAGAATTCTCAAAAAGGAGGAAAAAGATGAGTAAAAGAGAGGAATATTTGGAGATTTCAAAGGAAATCACAAAGCTGGTAGGAGGCATGGACAATATTCAGGGGACGGCGCATTGTGCTACTCGCCTGCGGATTGTATTGCAGGATGACAGCAAAGCGGACTTAAAAAAGTTGGAAGATGTCAGTAAAGTTAAGGGGGCTTTTATTGCGGGAAACCAGCTTCAGCTGATTTTCGGAGCAGGCCTTGTAAACGATGTATATGAGGTGTTTGCAGAATACACGCATACGCAGAATATGTCCTTGGGTGATCTGAAGGAGCAGAGTGCGAAGAAGCAGAACCCGGTTCAGGCAGTGATCAAGGCATTGTCGGATGTGTTTATCGGAATTATGCCGGCGATTCTGGCGGCAGCCCTTCTTATGGGGCTGACAGGCGTGCTGGGAAATCTGGAAATTGTGAAAAACAATGAAACTTTGTATGCCCTGAACAAGCTGACAAGTCTGGCATCTACCGGAATTTTTGCGATCCTGCCTATGGCGGTGTGCTATTCCGCTGTCAAACGGTTTGGAGGAAATCCGGTACTCGGCATGGTAGTGGGCGCTATTATGCTGGATAGTTCTCTGGCAAATGCGTATTCGGTAGGCTCTGGCACGGTGGAGCCGGAGGTGCTTCATTTGTTTGGGCTGAATGTAGCTTTGGTGGGGTTCCAGGGCGGGATCATTATTGCTTTGATGATGGGATTCGTTGTGGCAAAGCTGGATTTGTTCTTTAATAAAAAGGTACCGGATGCCGTAAAGTTGCTGCTGGCGCCGATGCTGACCGTTTTTCTTTCTACGGTGCTGCTGTTTACCTGTGTGGGGCCGGTGGGCAGGATTCTTTCAAACGGCATTACCGGAGGGCTGGTATGGGCTACGGAACATTTAGGTGTATTTGGCTATGCATTGTTCGGAGGGCTTCAGCAGATTATTGTAATTACCGGCCTGCACCATATTATCGGCGCAGTAGAAGCGCAGCTGATTGCGACTACGGGACTTAATTTTATCAATCCTCTGATGTCGGTTGCACTGATGGGACAGGGCGGCGCTGTGCTTGCCTATCTGGCGCTGAACTGGAAAAATGTAAAAGCGAGGGAGCTTTGTATTCCAAGTTTCTGCTCTACGTTGTTTGGGATCAGCGAGCCGGCGATTTTTGGTGTAAACTTGAGGTACCGCTATCCGCTGGCGGGCGGATGTATTGGCGGCGCTGTGGGCGGTATATATGTATATTTTGCAAATTTAACGTCTTTAGGGTTCGGCACGACTGCCCTCCCGGGGATTGCAATTGTGAATCCGGAGAATAACGGGTATGTAAATTATGTGATTGCGCATATACTTGCGCTGGCGGGCGGTTTTATCTGTGCGGTGTTTCTGGGTAAGATCATGGGGAAAAAGGAAGAGTTTGCCGCAGATCCCCAGTCGGAAATACAGCCGGATGCGCAGCCGCAGCGGCAGTTTACGGGGACGATTGAACTCATGGCTCCTGCCGATGGAAGGGTGTGTTCGGTGACGGAGTCTACGGATCCGACTTTTGCCCAAAAGGTTATGGGAGACGGCATTGTTGTTTTCCCGGAAACTGGGGAAGTCAAAGCTCCCTGCAGCGGTACGGTGGCTTTTATTTATCCGGGGGGCCATGCTTTGGGGCTGGAGCTGGAGGACGGTTCCGCAGTACTGCTTCACTGCGGAGTAGATACGGTGAACTTGAAAGGGAAAGGCTTTACGGTACTGGTAAAGGAAGGGCAGAAGGTGGCAACGGGTGAACTTTTGCTGCGTTTTGATAAGCAGTTGATAAAAAAAGAAGGATATTCCACGGAGCTGCTGATGATTCTTTCAGAGGTGGCGGAAGGACGAAGCTTAAAGGTTGCAGATTTGGATGGTATGGCGAACCATGCGGTTGTGGCTGTATTGTCATAAAAAAGGGAACGAATATAAAATGGACAAAAAATGGTATGACGAAAATTATCCGAAATATAGGGATATGCGGATGCAGGCAAGGGCAGACGGCAACCGCCTCAAATATCATCTGATGCCTCCTGCCGGGTGGATGAATGACCCAAACGGTTTGTGCCAGTTTCAGGGGGTATATCATATATATTTTCAGTATACACCGTTTTTGGCCGGCTGGGGAACGAAGATATGGGGGCATTATACCACCAGGGACTGGATGCATTTCCGGGAGGAGGACCCCTTTCTCTTCCCGGACTGCGCATGGGACCGGGACGGGGTTTACAGCGGTTCTGCGTTTGTGAAGGACAATCAGGTGCATTATTTTTATACAGGAAATGTAAAGCTGACTGACGGGAATTATGATTATATAATGGAGGGACGTGAGCAGAATACGATCCATGTAAAAAGCGCCGACGGGATGCAGGCAGGAGAAAAAGAGCTTGCCTTAAGCCACAGCGACTATCCGCAGGATATGACAAGGCATGTACGGGATCCGAAGGTCTTTGCCCAAGGGGATGGCTATTATATGCTGCTGGGGGCGAGGGATAACGAAGATAAGGGCTGTGCGCTGCTGTTTCATTCGAAGGATCTGGAACACTGGGACTATGTCCAACGGATGGCCGCTCGGAAGGATTTTGGATATATGTGGGAATGCCCGGATTTGTTTACCGTTGCAGGGCAAACCTTTTTGCTTGCCTGTCCCCAGGGAGTGCCGGAAAAGGAGCATTGTTATCAGAATATATACCAATGCGGTTATTTTACGGCGGAGCGGGATACGCGGAAGGGGATTTATGAGCTGGGTGAATTCCGGGAACTGGATAAAGGGTTTGATTTCTATGCGGCACAGACCTTCGAGGATGAGCGCGGCAGAAGGATTTTGCTGGCGTGGATGGGAATGCCGGATGCGGATTATGATAACGAGGTGACGGCAGGCCGGGGCTGGATCCATGGGCTGGCTATGCCAAGGGTTCTAACCGTGAGGGACGGGAAGCTGCTGCAAAATCCTTTGGAGGAAATGGCGCAGCTTCGGAAAAATCAGAGACATACTACACTGAGGGCGTTTGGGCGCCAGAAGACAAAAGATTGCTGTTTTGAACTGAATCTTAAGTTCTGCGGGCAAGCAGAGGATATGTCGCTCTGGCTGCGGGAGGATGTAAAGCTGGTATATAAGGGCGGGGTGCTTGCCCTCTGCCTGGGGAAAAGCGGCTGCAAAAGAAAGAGGAGGACGGCTCTGCTGGCAAGTCTGGAAAGCCTCGCAGTGTTTTCGGATACCTCATCTATAGAGATATTTGTCAATGGCGGGGAGGTGACGATATCCACGCGGGTCTACAGTGAAAGCCTGGTACAAGATGTGTGGTTTGAGGATACAGGTGCGGATGCGGATGTGGAGTGGTATGATTTGGGCGGCATCATGGTACAGTGGAAAGACTGACGGGGCGATTATAAACGAGAATCCTCTGTTGGCGCGAGACGCTGGACAAACTGCTTTTCGCCTTGGACGGCTGTATTTGCAAAGGAGAAAACCTTTTCGGGGCTGTGCAAGGCATAGTTCATATAAGGAAATGTTTCTTAACATTATGGAAGAACTGGTCATACAATAGAAAAAAGTGTAAAGAGTAAAACTATGGCTTGCAGAGAACAGATATTATCCGAAGATTTTGGAGAAGCATTGATTGATTTCAGGCTGGCCGGGGATGAACTGGACGGCATGGATTATTGCGTGGAAATGATTGATGAGCAGTTTGCAGTATTATATTTCAGGCGTTCCGGGCTGGTGCCGGTCAGCGTAAGCAAATATACGTACAATTCTATCCCGAAGCTATATGGGCTGATGCAGGAAGAAACGTCGGCGGCAAGGGAGTATGATCCGGTGAATCTGATAAAATCGGGAATTTCAGAGGTGCAAAGGCCGCCGCTTTCCCTGACTGGGAGGGGCGTGGTGATAGGGCTTGTTGACACTGGAATCCGTTACAATATGGAAGTGTTTAAGAAATCCGACGGCACATCCAGAATATTATCCATTTGGGATCAGACGATACAAGATGGGACTCCGCCGGAAGGCTTCTCTTTTGGAACGGAATATACGAATGAGCAAATCAACGAGGCGATCAGGAACGAAAACCCTCTGTCGGTGGTTCCTTCGACAGATACGGACGGACACGGAACTGCGGTAGCCAGCGTGGCGGCGGGAAGCGATATCGGGTATGGGGCGAATTTTTTAGGGGCGGCCCCGGATGCCGATATCGTGATGGTGAAATGCAAGGAGGCAAAGCAATATTTGCGTGATTATTACCTGATCCCGGAGGGCGTGCCGGCTTATTGCGATGCGAATATCGGCTTGGCAGTCAAATATCTGGATCGTTTTGCCAGGGTGGGGGAAAGGCCGGTAGTGATATGCATCGCTATGGGAACGAACTGGGGAGACCATGCTGGTAATTCTGTATTAGCAAGATACCTGGACAGGATTGCCAGAAAACGGAACCGGGTCGTGGTGCTGGGCGGAGGAAATGAGGGCAATGCGGGGCATCATTTCCAACGGCTTTTTCCCATGGAGGGAGCCGCAGTGACGCAGACGGCAGAGATACGCGTGGGGAATGAAGAGCCAGGGTTTTTGATGGAACTGTGGGGAACGGCCCCGAATACAATGAGCGTGTCGATCCGTTCTCCGGGAGGGGAGGTCATTCCGTATATCGACTTCAGAAGCAGGGAAACGAGGAATTTCAGCTTTATTTATGAAAAAACAAGAATAGCTGTGGATCATATTCTGGTAGAGCAGGGCGGCGGCGACGAGCTTGTGGTATTCCGGGTCGTGCAGCCGACGGAAGGAGTATGGACTTTCCAGATCGAAATGCGGGGGAGTATTGGTTATGGCTATATCAATATGTGGCTGCCAATCAGCCAGTTTTTAAAAACGGACGTATATTTCCTGAATTCTACGCCTTATGTGACGTTGACGGAACCGTCTTTGGCGGATAATGTGATTACGGTTTCCGCGTACGATGCGGGCAATAATAGTTTTTATATTGATTCGGGAAGGGGGTTTGCCAGAGGCGGGGGGCTGAAGCCGGATATCGCCGCGCCGGGAGTGGATGTATCGACGGCGCTGGGCGCGCGCACCGGATCTTGCATGGCGGCCGCCATTACGGCGGGGGGAGCGGCTCAGTTTATGCAGTGGGCGGTGATTGAAAAGAACGATGTGCTGGCGCAGAGCATGGAGGTAAAGGCATACTTTATGCGGGGGGCGGCGCGCAGCGCGGATATTATCTATCCGAATCGATCCTGGGGCTTCGGAAGGCTGGATCTTGCCGGGACTTTCCGGGTGCTTGCGGAGGGATGAAAAGGAATATCGCTGAGAAAGCGGTTGAATGGCCGGCGGGTGATGGATTATAATAAGAAAAAGGTGGTATATATCTTCCAAAGGAAATAACAAGGATAAAGGGGACAGGGGATTATGGCAGAACGTTCTCAGGGGCTGGAAAGCACCGCGCTATGGCGGGCATATCGGGAGAAAATGTCTTCGGATGAAGAAAGAATGGCATGGGTGAAAAAAGTGTATGGGGAGGCTGTAGCTTATTTAAGCGATGTGCGGCAGAACTTTAAAAACTATACGCTGCATGACGGAACCCATGTCAAAAATGTTCTGGATGCCATGGGCGGCCTTCTTGGGGACTGGATCGGGAAGCTGGCGGCGGGGGAAATGGAGCTGCTTATTCTGGCTGCCTGTCTGCATGACCTTGGGATGGTGTATACGGATGAGGAGCGGGAGTCTGCTTTTTCCAGGGAAGGAGTTTTCCGGGAATTCCTGCGGGAATATGCCCCGGAGCTGCTGGGATGTGCGCCGGAAGAATGGCCGGAGGAGATGAGGCAGTGGTATCTGCGCACGTTGCATCCATTCCGGGTCCCGGAGGTGCTGCAGAATGAAGGATGGGTGGAATGCATGGAAAACTGGCCGGTACGGGCGGTGCCGAAACGGTGCGTGCTGGCGGTCTGCCAGGCCCATGGGGAGGAGACGAAGGAGCTTCGCATGAACAGGGAGCTGGAATATCTGGCGGCCAGCGATGCGGATCCTTTGTTCTGCGCGTTGTTATTACGTCTGGCCGATTTGCTGGACTTTGATGATACCCGTGCGCCCAGGGTTCTTTACAGCTATGCCGCATATCATGAAAAGAGCCGTGAGGAGTGGAAGAAGCATCAGTCCTCGGCGGGCTTTTTTTATCCGCCGACTCCTGTTAGGGAGGAGCTGCCTTATAAGGCTTGCTGCAAGGATCCGGCGGTAGAACATGCGGTCAGGCATTTCCTGGACTGGGTGGATGAGGAACTTTATCAGTGCGCCTCCTTGCAGAGGTTTTGCAGGGCGGGATGGCGGCAGGAATTTCCGTTTCCACGGGCAGTATGGCGCGGGGAGATCGAGTCGGACGGGTATGTGAGCGGCGATTTCTGCCTGACGATGGATCAGGAGCAGATATTGCATCTTCTGATGGGGGAAAACTTATATGATGACCGGGACGTTTTCGTGCGGGAGCTGCTGCAGAATGCGATCGATGCCACTTTGCTGCGGGGCGAGATGGATGCTTCCTTCGTGCCGGAGGATGCGCGTATCGATTGTTGGGAGTGGAGCGACAGGGAGGGGGACCTTTGGTTCCGTATCGACGACTATGGAACGGGGATGACGCTTGGGATGTTGCAGCGTTATTTTTTAAAGGTGGGCAATTCCTATTACATGTCGCAGGAGCTGAAAAGGGATTTGCGGGACCATGGGCAGATGGAAGAATTTCATGGAATCAGCCGTTTTGGGATCGGTTTTTTATCCTGTTTTTTGTGCGGGGATTTGGTAGAGGTTTCCACGCTGTATTTTGATCCGGAGAAAAACCGCCGCGAAGAAATGCCGGCAGGGCATGCGCGGGGGACGAGCTATGGCATACGGCTTCAGGTGACGGGATTAAAGGGATATTATACGATCAGGAGCCAGGCGCAAAACCATGGGACGGGGGGAGGACTTCCAAGGCTGGTTTTTTTCGGGGGAGAAGGACAGGATTGTATGGAACGGCATGGGTATAGGGGAAAACCAGGCACGTCCATCGCGATCCGGCTGGATCCGGGAAAACTGGGGACTCTGGACTTGCGCGAAACGGTGAGGAAATATCTGTGCGGAGCCAGAATGCCGGTGTACTATAATAAGAAAAGAGTGGGCAGGACTTATAGGGAAGCGATGAAGATCGCCCATGACCTTGCGGGGGAGAGGGCTTATGAGCTGCCTCTAAAGGTGAAAAAGAAATTTGATGAGTGTTTTCCTGTTGTCAGGGGGAACTATCCCAAGCTGGTGCAGACGGCAATACCGCTGGATGAGGAAGAACCTCAAGTTTTGCCTGGTTTTTCGGGAGTATTGGTGAAGCGTGAGGTACGGTTTGAAAGGAAATTGTATTGGAAAGACGGAGAGAAGAATTGTACGGTGACAGGTACGTTTCACTATTTGGATATAGAGCCAAAGGGTGAAATTCAATGTTGGCTGATGGAAAGGGGAATAGACCAGGCTGAGAAAATGGACAGTTATATAAAAGTTGAACAGAATGATATGAAGATAAGTGGTTTTACGTTTGGTTTGGATGAATTAGAATGTGAGCAATTAGGGTCTGCTTGGAATTTTATTTTTGACAATTGTTATATTGCAAGGAACACGTGTATCTATCAGGGTATTGTAATGGATAAAAGATTATCTGCTTATGCGGGGAGCGGAGATTGCACGCTGCTTTTATTGGAAGGGAAGTGGAAGCCGACAGTGAAAGTCAGTCGTTCTGAAATGATAAAGCTGCCATGGGATCTTCTGGTGGCAATCAAGAGGATTATGGATCGGCATGGATCGGCGGATAACATAAAATTTCTATTTGAATCTGCAGATTGGAATCATATATCTTTACGTGAGTGGAGGAAATTACAAAATTCTGTAGTAGGGCAATGGATGATTCAGAAGCAGAGAGATTATGCAGAAAAAATTAGGAGAGAATATCGGGAATATGAAGGAACGAAAGAGGATAAATATAATATTCCGTTATTAATATTAGTTCGTAATGCAGAACATATCATGTATAAATACGCGATGGCATATTTGCAGGATCATTATGATATGGAAATCAATTACGAAAATGGACAAATCATCACATTCCATAAAAAGAAAGAGGAGAAAGGCGAGGGAAAGTATGATATTTTTCCTCCCATGATGTTTTGCAAGGCTGCCAGCAGCCAAAGCAGGAAATATATTTGCCATGCTTGGCACTTTTTCCGCAGAGCAATTACAGAAGACCATCCCATGATAGCCTGGCTTCTGGAGAATGCAGCACTGCTCAACCGTTATTTCCAGCGGCAGTTCCGGCAAATGGTGGAATGTCTTTATCAGAAAGATGCGTGGGATATTGTCCAGGAGTATCGTATCATTCGCGAACAGTTTTCTTCCCTGTCAAACTGCCGTGGCCTAGATGTCAAATCCATGCCGGTGATCGGCTTGGAGGATTTCTGGGAGGAAGGAGAGGAAGAACGGGATGTGTGAGGAAAAACAGGAGGGAGGAGAATTATGATTTACCTATGCATGGCAGCGGCGATTTTCATTGGCGATTTTTTCATAAAAAACCATATGGAACATTCTCTGGCAGGCGGGGAGGAAAAAAGACGGCTGAACGGTCTGATCCGGCTCCGGCTCCATCATAACGAAGGGGCGGTTTTGAATGCGGGGCAGAAAAGAAGGCCCATGGTGGCGGCGCTGTCGGTATTTTTAACCATGATAGTGGCGGCGGCCTTTGTCCTGTCTTTGGGACAGGGAAATAAGATGCTGAAAACAGGCCTTTCCCTGCTGCTGGGAGGGGGATTCAGCAATACGTATGACAGGCTTAGAAGAAAATCTGTGGTGGATTATTTTAGCTTTGGCTTCGGCGGGAAACGGTTTTCACGGATTGTGTTTAATCTGTCGGATTTCGGGATTATCATCGGGGCGATGATGGCCGCGCTGGCGGGAAGTTCTTCCTAAACACTGCCCGTTTTTCTCGGCGTGATAGATGTTATCGGTTTTTCTTCCGCAGATCGGTGAGGGCAAAGCTCATGTCGAGAAGGGGGAGAATACGTTCCTTTTCCACCGTTCCGTCCAGAAGGACCGAGATCCAATGCCCTTTGTGCATATGATAGGCGGGAAGAAAACCGTTTTGTGTGCGCAGCGAGCCGTTCATGTCGGGATCGCATTTGACGTTCAAAATATCGACAATATCATCATCGGCGGCATGGATTGCAGCATCGATGCTGCTGGTGTCGTCGTCATCTCCGATAAGGCCGAGCCTGTTTCTTGGAACGTCCATGATAATGCCGTACCATTTGCGGTTGCTGGAATGGCGGAGGACGGCGCAGTTCGGCGAATCTTTCCACAGATATTCCGGTTCCGTGCCGTATTCGGCGAATGCATAGTCTAATATTTCCTGGCGCATGGATATATGGTCGTTCATGGTTTCCCTCATCTTTTCATTTTTCGTTTTTACTCATTTTTCTATGCAGAATCTGCCATCTGCATGGCAAAGAAGTTTATGAACGGATAATGGTTCCTGCGCTGCCTTTCAGTGCTTTTTTGACGCAGTCCAGAGAAGTGATCAGTACGCTGCCTTGCGGGCAGACGTTCAAATAAGCGATAGCGGCATCTATTTTTGGAAGCATGTCGCCTTCTCCGAATTGCTTTTCTTCCCGGTAAGCCATGGCTTCTGAGACGGTCAGGGAACGAAGCTCTTCCTGCCGGGCAGAACCAAAATTTTTGTAAACGCAGGGAACGCTGGTAAGGATGATCAGCTGGTCCGCTTTCAAGTCCCCTGCTAGTTTTCCGGCGATGGAATCTTTTTCGATAACGGCAGAAGCGCCTTTTAATGCATGTTTCTGCTCGATAACAGGAATACCGCCACCGCCGCATGCGATGACCACCTGGCCGGCATCGGCGAGGAGGCGGATCGCTTCGATTTCCACGATATCGATGGGCTTGGGGGCAGCGACCGCGCGGCGGAAGCCTTTGCCCGGCTCCTCTACCACGTAATTCCCCTTTTTGATTTCAATTTCCGCATCGTCCCCTGACATATAGCGCCCTATGATTTTCGTCGGCTCGTAAAACGCTTCGTCGTAGGGGTCCACCGTCACCTGGGTCAGGATGGTGCTGACAGTTCGGGAAATCCCCCGGCTTAAAAGTTCCGCGCGCAGGGAATTCTGGATATCATAGCCTACATACCCTTGGCTCATGGCAGAGCAGACGCACATAGGCGCCGGGGTATAATCGATATAGACGCGGCGCAGTTCGGTCATAGCCTTGTGGATCATGCTTACCTGCGGGCCGTTGCTGTGGGTGATGGTAAGCTGGTAATCGGCTTCCACCAGGTCGGCAAGGGCTCTGGCGGTAATCTGTACAGCATCCCGCTGTTCCAATGTAGTATAGCCTAAGGCCTGGTGGCCGAGGGATACGACGACTCTTTTTTTCATATTATTATTGTTCTTGTCCTTATTGTTCATAAATGATTACTCCATTTTTTTTAATTTCTTCCCCGACCAGGGAATTTAGCCGAAAAGAATTGCTTTTTTAATATTATAGTTTGCAAATATAGGATGCAGGATTGTCTGAATCTGCAATGGCGTATATATATTTTGATGCATAATGTCACCTGTTGTTTTTTAAATATCAGTAAAACAGTGAAAAAGGAAACTTTCCTAATTCCTTTGCCTTTCATTCTAGCATATAAGCATGAAATTTTCTACTGATTTTCCCCAATGAGGCATAAATAAGTTGAGGAAAGCCAGCATGGCATACATGGCGAGCCGGGGGAAGGAAAATCCCCGCCCCGGCCAGGTCCGTTTCCCGGCTGC
>OFGD01001611.1_pt1 | contig 10889 bp, 5 predicted proteins | sample 1521671 | NCBI WGS metagenome assembly OFGD01 (sample SAMEA3504114, study PRJEB24116) | mouse gut metagenome | biome: mouse gut; feature: mouse-associated habitat; material: faeces | place: Denmark | collected 2011 | reverse complement strand
AACTTCTATCCTTTTTAGTATATCACAGTGATAAATTCCTGTCAAAAGAAAATATTCTTTCAATTTCGACAATTATTTCGAACGGCTTTATCCGCTTAGCAGCCAAAGATGAAAAGAACTAATCCAGCAAGCGCTTTGCCCGCTCCCGCACGGCTTGATACACCGAGATGCTCTTGAGCGCCAGAAACAGCTCTTTTACTTTATCTGACTCCAGGCTTTTTACAAAATCTTGCAAATTGCCGCGTATAGACGCATATTCTTCTGTCTGCTTTAAATAAGACAAGGTGTCGGCAAATGTCATCCCAGAGGGAAAATATATCCCATTTGTCCCAATCCCCTTAAACGCACTGTCATGGTCAAACATCGGATACATCCCCGCCATGCTTCCATTGACTCGAATCATCCCGTAATTGTCACGGTTCCTGTCTGTGTTCAATATTAGATAATCCAGAATCTGCATCTTTACAAAATCTACGCCGCCCGTTTTCATAAAGGCACGGTAAGTCTCACTCTGCCAGGATAATCTGTGTTCCTGATATAATTCCATATAATCCCTGCATGGGATTAATTCAGCGTCCACCGAGGTCTGCAGCGCACAGACCGAGCAATGTTTTCCAAATATTATTCTATTCTCATATTTCGTACACCTCAAATCCAAAAGCCTTGCGATATAGTAAGTTAAAATCTCAGAGTTAATCTCATCCCTTGATTCATCCTTGACAAGCAGTATCTTGTCTCCGCTCCTGAAAAAGCCTTTCGCCCGGGTGCCCAGTCCCGTCAATTCTCCTGTATACACAGAATCATTGGGAACGCTTGGGATCCCTGTCAAAGCCGTCTTCGACAAGTCGAAAGAAAATTCGTTATCAAATAAATTGATATTTTTCCACGACGTTCTGCTGTCTTCTGGACAGAGCCAATAGCAGTCCCGAAAACTCAGTCCGCTGCATGCCAGGCAGATTCCTAAGTCTGTCTGGTCATCCACCCCATAGCAAGTCAATATGTCCTTGCAAAATTTTCTATTCATCATCAAAATACGCCCAGAACAAAATTTGCGTATCATGGTAAAATCATGTTTTACAGACTGAAGCTGTATTGGCAGAAAATGTTTATGCAGCACTTCCACTTCCTGCGCAGCCGCATCAAAACTTACGACGTCAAAATCTCTATATTTTAGATAATACCTCATCCTTATACTTTTCCCAATTTGCTACCGCATCCTGCAGCCCGGAGCCGCCATAACGTTGATTTACAATTTCACATACATACGCCATCATTTCAGAACGGATGCGTTCAAATTTTGCTTCCTCCTTCTCAAATAATACGCTGTCTTCATCTGTTTTGCTGTTTAAAAATTCCTCTATCTCCTCTAAAGCATCCTCGCCGCCCATGCTTTACAACCTCCTTACCAACTTGATTCGATTTCATGGCCGATATATGTTATTTTATAATGATTAGAGAACAACTGTCAATATTCAAACTATTTTTCGAGTTTCCCCATTTAGCAATTCATAGTGCCAAAAGGCACGAATGTCTTCACTTGTTTAAAAGGTCTTGCCGCTCATGCGGCAAAGACAGAATACACAAAAATCACTCTGGAAAGCTAGCTTTCTAAGATGACTTTTGTGTATTTTGTTTGCATTGCTTTGCAATGGAAACCTTTTGATCAAGTGAAGACATTCGTGCGACAGCCCTCTTTTATGTGCAAAATGGGGAAACTCAAATGCAATGCCATTTGCTCTAATTCTTTTTTGTTTTTGTCCTGCTAAACACGTTTGCAGCTACCGCCGCCACAAGCGGGACTGTGCAGATTATGCCAACGCTTCCAGCAATCGCCTGCACGACTTCGATTGCCACAAAATTCGTATTCATCAATTGCTGAAAACTCACGCCATAGGAATAAATCATCAACATCATATTTAATGAACTTCCTGCAAACGCCAATATCAGCGTATTTGACATGGTTCCCATGGCGTCTCTTCCAATATTCATGCCTGAGGCAAATAGCTCTCTAGCTCCAAGAGAAGGGTTTACCTGATGCAATTCTGCGATAGCGGAAGCGATGCTCATTGCCACGTCCATTACCGCTCCCATGCAGGCAATCAGCACGCCGCAGAGAAATAAGTTCTTTACCTCCAACTCCGTGGTGCTTGTGATCAAAAGCAGTGTTTCCGCTTCATCCATCTGGTAAGTGGTTACTGACATGATTCCCTGCGCCAGCAGAGAAAACACAGCTCCCACCAGCACTCCGCCAAGACTTCCCAGCGCCGCCACCACCGTCTTCGTACACACCCCGTCAATCAAGAAAAACGTCACAAAATTGCATACCAAGATCAAAGTTATTGTAACTCCAAGCGGAGAGTATCCTTTTAAAGACAGTGGCAACAGAATCCAGATAATGCACACCATGGTAAATACCAAGCCTGCCACTGACTTTGCGCCTTTCTTTCCTCCTACGGCAATCAGCAAAAGCACAAAGACCAGCAAGCATCCAATTAGCCATGGCACACGGTAATAATTATAGATGGAAACCTGATACGCTCCCTCGCCAGTCGTATCAATCCGTATGGAAACCTTGTCTCCCTTGCCCACGCGTACATTGTAAAGCGAGCTGAAATAATTCTCCACGACTGCCGTATCGCCTTGATACCTTCCAGTGAGGATTTCCACCTCTAATGTCATGCTGCCGCGCCAGATTCCCTCCATCTGCTCATCTACGGTGATGCGGTTTTCAATCACCCGCATCACCTTTGCTACTTCATATTCAATTCCTGCTGTATCGCTGCTGTGGTAGGTGGGCCTGTCATGGTTTGCATAATAGAGCATCCCTGCAAACAAAATCCCAACCGCCACAGCAATCACTATGTTTTTTATCTTGCTCATTTATCTTTCCAAATTATTTCTTGACTGTGATCTTGCAAGTCGCTTTCTTGCCGTTGGCTTTCACAGTAATGGTCGCTTTTCCGGCTTTCTTGGCAGTCACTTTGCCGCTCTTATTGACAGTCGCCACCTTTTTATTGGAACTTTGCCAAGTAACCTTGTCGCTTGCGGTAATAGGCGTCCTTGTCAATTTCAGCGTAAGGCTCTTCTTGACTTTGATGGTTGCATTTTTTTTGTTTAAAGCCAGTTTCTTGGTTTTTACATCTTTGGTCTGCACTTTCACCTTGCAGCTTGCTGTAGCTCCTGACTTCGTTGTCACTTTAATCGTTGCCGAACCTTTCTTCAGCGCTTTGAGCGTAACTTTTCCTTTCTTTACAATCACCTTGACAACCTTGGCATTGGAAGACTTCCAGCTCTTATAGGCGTCATTGTTATATTTCGCTGTCAGGCCTTTGGTGCTTGTGCCTTTCTTCATTGTCAAAGATTTATAATTCAGGGTAACGGTTCCAACTTTCACCTTGCAAGTCGCTTTCTTATCTCCTGCCGTGGCTGTGATCGTCACCGTTCCAGCCTTAATGCCTTTCACTGTTCCAGTTTTGGTCACTGTAGCGATACTGGGATTGGAGGATTTCCAAGTCACATTCTTATTTGTGGCGTTTGCTGGCAGCACTTTGGCTGTCAGTTTCAAGGTCTTGCCCTTTGCAACAGTGGCGCTGGTCTTATTTAGCGTTACTTTTGTAACTGGAACGGTTACTGACGGAGCATCTGTCACGGTAATGTTACATTCTGCACTCTTATCTCCTACCGTGGCAGTAATGATCGCTGTTCCAGCTTTCACTCCTGTCACCACTCCGTCATTAACTGTAGCTACCGTCTCATCAGAACTGCTCCATTTCAATGCTGATGCCGCTGCTTCCGGTTTCACTGTAGCGATCAGCTTCAATGTCTCGCCTACCCCGATGCTTGCGCTTGTCTTGTCTAAGGTAACTTGCGTCGCCTCAACAGGTGGTTCTACTGTGCCTTTCTCCGTGACTGTCACTGTGCACACTGCGCTCTTTTCTCCCGCCGTGGCTGTGATCTCTGCCGTTCCTGCTTTCACTCCTGTCACCACTCCGTCATTTACCGTGGCTATTGTTTCATCGGAACTGCTCCATTTCACCTCTGCCTGCGCTGCTTCTGGCTCTACTTTGGCTGTCAGCTTCAATGTCTCGCCTACCTCGATGCTTCCGCTCGTCTTGTCTAAGGTAATTCCCGTCACCTCTACCGGCGGCTCTTCGGTATCTTTTGCTTTGACTGTCACTGTGCATGTCACACTCTGACTGCCTGCCTGAGCGGTAATTTCAACTATTCCGGCGCTTACGCCCGTTACTTTGCCATGGCTTACGGTGGCAATCGCATTGTTTGAGCTAATCCATTCTACTGTATCTTCCGCCTCTGCTGGTTCTACCGTGGCTGTCAGTTCCAAGGTCTCTCCTACCTCGATCGTGCCAGTCGTCTTGTCAAGCGTGATTCCTGTCGCCTCCACGGGCGGAACTGTCTGGCGAATCTCATCACAGTTTCGAACTCTCAGACATGTAATCGGCACGTCGGATTCTCCTTCTGGATGCGCATAAACCAATCCCACTGCAGATACCGAGGAGCCCATTTTGACAACGGATGACAACTCGTTTTTCTGAGTCTCTGCTGACAAAATATATCCGTCAATAAATATATTCGCTATTTCACCACTGCCATCATCAAGCCAGAACTGGGACACGCCCTCTAAAGACGCATCATGGAGCAGGTCTACGACCTTGCCTTCCACTTTCACCAGCTTGCCGCCAGATGTCTCATAATTCATAGCCTCTTTTGCAGTCATCGCCTGCGGCTCGTATATATGCGGCTGTGCGTCCAAAATCTTGGTAAACATTAACTGTAGCTCTTTGTCTCCCTGATATGCGTCTACATATCCGGTCGCCTGAACTTTTGTTCCCACTTCAAGCCCTTGATGCGCATATGGGAATACTGTAACGCCCGCTGTTTCATCCTGCAGATAAATCGTGTCAAAGAAAATATTGCCCTTTGTCGCTGTTCCTGCAGTGACATATCCCTCAATGGTGAAAATTTCGCCCATCTGACCTTTTCGCATATCTGCAATGTCTGTCACCGGCAAAGCTACTTGGGAATCTCTTAAAATATTCTCTAAAATAGTCTTGTTTAGGAATGGCTTCACCGTATCTTCTTCTGCTTTCACTTCGAAATCAGACATGAATACCGTGCCTGCCACAAATATATCCGCTCCGCTGCTCAATGTCTCGTGAGCCAGGGAAACTACGTTGCCTGGTTCCACGAAATTGGGCGTGCCTGGTACGGAATTCCCATTCTCATCTTTGCAGTCAATCGATTTCGTGGTCTCAAATCCAGTCACTAACGCCTCTGCCTTTTTAGCTGCTACCGCTTCTGCATCCAGCGCTACCGTGCATCCGTTGTATGCGCTGTAAACCTGTCCTTCGATCTTGTTGTCCTCTTCGTCAACAAAATCCGCTACGGCGCCTTTCAAGTACTTGGAACTTGCATTAAAATTCTTGAGATTCAACCGATAAGGCTGACCTCCGTTGTTGGTCTCGTCATATGCCTGGTCGCTGTTCATGCGCGTCGTCGCTCCGACTGCCGCAAGAATCTTATTGATCTCTTTCGACGTCTGCACATCCGTAGTATCCTGGAAATCCGAAGCGCCGCAGACAATCAGCGATCCGCCTTTGTCCGCATAGTCTTTTACCACCTGCACAAACGCATCGTCAAAATGACTGATTTGATAAGTACCGTCTGCTTTTTTCGCAGGCGCTGTAATCACCAGCAGCGCACAGTCGCTAAGCAGCTCACTTGTAATCTGATTCTCCTCGATATGCACCTCGATGTTCTTGTTGGAGTTCAGCGACTCGGCAATCTTTGTAAAATTACCCATGTTGCCGCTATAATTTCCGGTCACATAATCATTGGAATGCGTTCCGTCAATAATAACCTTCGTCACCAGCTCCGGCAGCATAAAGAACAGATTCAGCGTCGAGCCATAGATCTTGTCAACTCCGTTGAGCACCGCATGTACTTCTGCCGTGATCTGAACGCCGCCAGCCTTGTCGTGAGTATAAGAAAAACTATAAGTTTTGGTATTTCCAGCGGCAATCTTTTCTCCTGCTTCCAAATCAACGGCATGGATCACCTTGTCGCCAGACTTAAAGTTAATGGAGCGAATCTCCAGATCCACTTTTTCGTTATTATAAAGCTCGAGATTGATATCCAGCGGTTTTCCTTTCAGAGGAATCTTTGCGCTGGAAGTAAGACCGTTGATTCCGGCCTCGTCTACGCTGCCTACCCATACAGGAGCTGTCACGGCAATGTCGCCGTCCGCTTCTACCACTTTGAGATAATAGTAGGAATACTTGTTGTCAATCTCAAATTCTACCGTTGCCTTGTTTCCAGTCACCGTCTTCTTATCAAGCACTAATCCGCCATTGGTAATGACAGATACCGTGCCAAGGCCTGCATCCGTAGGATCGCTCAGCTCCGCTTTCAAATGCACGGTCTCTCCAGTGTCCCCGTCTCCAAGAACTGTGCCCATCTCGTAACCATCCAACGTATAATAAATGCTCAAATCATTGTCTTCTGTTGCATACACACGGTTATTGCGCATTGCATCATAGATATTTCCTCTGGTAAGGCTGTCTGCGAGCACCACAGAACGAGCCGTGTTAGCATCGCCCCAGCGTCCTTTATGGTTATCCTGATTGTTGGTAGGAGCTACATGCCATCCCTTATCCAACGCTCTTTGGTAATATTCATAAGAAGGGAAATATCCGCTGCTTCCGATCGCTCCCTCGCCGTTTCCAACCTCAATCAAGGTAATCAGTCCGTCGATCGTCTCGTCATAATGAGCAAAATCGCTAAAATCACCAAACGTGGTTCCCGGATGATTGAACTGTGAAATGGAATCTGGCTGGGTCTTCAGAGCCGCATAATAATTCTGCAGCGCTGTGCTATAGGTTGCAAATTCTGTCTGCGTCCTGCTCTGGAACCCATTCGAGTTAAAGGTATTCATATGTCCAAGGCCATTAGACCAGGTCATCTCATAACCGAATAAGCCAACAAAGTCCTCTGACGAATACGTATCCGCCAACTGACGTCCTTCTTTCCACTCTTCACTGACTGATCCATCTAAGATCGATGCGCTTTCGGCATTGTCAAAGGAATTGGAGTGGTCCGTCACAGACAAAAAGTCCAAATTATCTACTGCCTTCCCATGTTCATAAGCTTCCTGAGCCGTTCCTGCACCATCGGAATAACTGGTGTGGGAATGCATCTGTCCAAAATAAATATTATATTTTTCATTTTCCCGCAGCGTATATGAGATTGTCACCTCGCTGCTCTCCAAATACCCTTCTTTGGTTGCTTTCACCTTATACACTGCCGGAAGCTCCGAAAGTTCCAGTTCATTATTGGAAACTTTTGTCCACTCTCCCCAGGTCTGATCTGCGTTCTGTTTTGCAGCATATATGGTCGCGCCCTCAGTATTGCAATTTAATTTTACAATCGTCCCTGCTGGAACTGCTCCTCCATTGGGGGTTGCACGAACCGTTGAAGCCTGCGCCTGCGTGTATTGGTAAAGCAGTTTCACACTGTCAGCCATGCCCGTTTTGCTGGCATAAGCCCTGACATTGACCGGAAGGTCTGCAAGTACTGGCTCGTTCTGGGCATCATATTTTTGGAACGCTCCATTATTCAAAGAATAATAAATCTCTGCGCCTTCCGTCTTTGTGGTCAGCGTCAACGGCGCATTGATCAGCACTTCCCCAGATGCCGGAGCCGCTGTTACTGGCTCGCAAACAGAATTACCTTTGATAGGATTACCAGTAATTACCACGCTGTCTACCCTGGTAGTCCCCCCTGTAATTGCCGCCGTGCCGCCGTCTGCTCTGTCGTTTCCCGCCACCATGCGAATATATAAATGTTCTGCATCTGTCGCACGCATCGGAACATCAAAGCCAAACGTCACATAATTTCCTGGCGCAAGGCTCGTTCTCGCCACGCCGTCGGTGATATCTCCTGAGCCTTCCTCTTCGGGACAAGCGCCGCCGCTTCCATAAGCCGTATACTTATACGCATAGGTACCCGTGGTAAAATCCTTGAAATTATGACCATCCGTAGAGTACTTCAGTTGGAAAGATCCGGCAGCTGCATTTGTTCCGCGCATCCGGAAAGAAAGCTTCATATTGGTATAACCCGCTGAGCTTAATGCCAGCTGAATATAGTCGTCACTGCCGCTGCCTAGTTTTTCTCCTCCCATATAATACGAAGTAGAGCCCGTATTACTGGAAGTTGCTTTCATATATGGCTGGATATTCGCTCCTTTTACGACTGCGGAATACTGTGCGTCTGCATCCATCATGTCATTGGTGGCAAACAAATCTCCTGGTATGCTGCCTGTTCCTATCTGAGCCTCTTCATAATTGGCATTTCCAGCCCACTGTGCTATTTTCACGCTCAAAGACTGATCCCAATCAGGCTGTGTGAACTCATTTTCAACCGCATAGACAAAGCTAGTCACAGGACCGTCTATATAACCCTCTTTTGTAGCATATGCAGAAATGGTAACGTCTTCTGTAAGTACGATTGGCTCGCTGTATACCTGATAATTGCTGCCGTCTGTACTATAATGAATCGTCGCTCCATCTAGGGCACAGGAAAGAACAACCTCTGTCCTTGGCTCTACAAAGCCTGGCTTCACAGAGGCAGTGACTGCGGCACAAGTCTCCACATGCTTCACCAGAGTCACATCACTGGCGCTAGCCACGCGAAGCTGAATCTGGTCCTCATTTTTTGATACGACAGCATCTATGGTTACAATGTCATTTTCCTCAATATTCGCCAACGTTGGAAAGTTGTAAACCTTGATGGAGTCATTTCCTTGTGTCACCGTGGTATAGCCAGATTCATCTGTTGCGCCCAGTGTCACGCTCTCGATGCGCACCCTCGTGGACTGCAAAGCGTCGTCTGCATCTGCTAAAATCTCGGCAATCGTCTTGATTGCCGACACAAGAGCTTCCTCGCTCTTATCCAAGCCATTCAGCACAGCTTCTTTAAGCGTATGCAGTCCCATTTCCTTCCCATAGATACCTGTGGCTTTGAGGACGTCTCCCACTTCAGGATTGGGATTGGCAAGCGCATTCTTGAAAGACACCACCATTCCGCCTGTGCTGTCTTGCAGATAAAATTTTCTGCCTTCTTTGAGAATGACCCTGCCTTCGATCATAGATTTCTCGGTCGCATCCGCTTTGGCCTTGACTGCGGCAATCGTCTCGACCTCCATTCCTTCTTCCGGCGAAACGATCTGGCTGCCTGAGATTGTGCCAGTCAAGGTAATATCTTTGATACTGCTTGTGCCGCCGTTTCCAATTGTTGCCCCTCCTTGTGACGTATCGTCATAATTCCGTACATAAAGTTTGAATTTCTGTCCATTTAATTCCTCAGGAAGCACAAAACTGTTATAGGTTACTGACGACGAAGTAGAGGTGATGGTGATTTCCGAGCCCTGAATATCTATGATATCATTGCTTCCCTCCAGAGAATATTGAAGCCTAAATTTGCCTGGACCTGTGCCTGACGATCTCTGGCTTGCAGAAAATTTAAGTCCCCCATATCCTGCGGCACTAAATGTAAATATCCATGCTCCTCTACCATTAGGACCTTCCATATCTGGCATAGAATTATACCAGCCCGTCGAGTTAAAACCGTTTTTCGAACTAGACGCCGTAGCTGTAAGATTACTTGTAATTTCTAATGTTCCCACATCTACTCCATCCTTTACCGCCGTAGATGGGATCGTGTCTTCTGTACCAATATTCTTCCACTCGGCAATCGTCATTTCTTGGGCTGCCGTAGATTCCCCCTCCCTGCTCGACGCTTCTGGCATAAATTTCTGATCCAGAACCTGTGCGTCTCCTCCTGCAGCATAGACTGACTGAATCGCTGACACGTCACCAAAAAATGTAGTGATTGCCAAAATCGTTGCCATTAAGAACGCAAACGTTCTCTTTTTGCTTTTTTGCATCATACCTTTTCCTCCTTTTAAATAATTAATTTTGTGATTAGAATTCTCCGCCTGCCCAAGCAAACTGTGAATTCCAGTATCTAAATCACCCCTGCTCGCCAACAGCGTTTCTCCTTTATCTGTAAAAACCCCATAAAAAAGAAATTTCTGTGTCCTAGGATGATTTATTCAAAATACGCATCTAGAAAGCGCCACGCCGCTTCCTTAAGTCAAATACCCTCGCAGCATTCTCCAAATATCCACGTCTGCGGGAATATAAATCGGTGTATCATATGTCTTAGCCTACGGATGGAGTCAGATTTATAAAATCAAAAAGAATCATCCTGTTCGCACAGCAACTGTCCGCCTAAAACATAGCACAGGCAAACCCTGCCGCCGGTCGTTTCATATCAGGAAATCCATATCAGGAGAAACCCTGACACGGTCTAAGAATGCAGGGAGATGAGCAGGTCGTTTCTTTTTTTGTTCTTAAAATATCATCCAGATACAGTTTTCCGTCTTCTGCATGGCGCACAAGTATTCTTGACTTAAAGACATTGTACCTGACCAGTTCGCCCGTGTCATCATAAATAGGGATTGCAAAAATTCCTGAAGAATTTGCCTTTGCATACATGTTTGCGCCCCGTAGTTCCTTTGTGTCTTTGGAATGCGCAAACTCATCGGGGAAATCCGCACCTATGTACACCACATCCGATGTTTCCGTAATTTCTGCACACTGACCGATATACTCTTTCAGACATTTCTCAACAATGTTCCAGTCTACGCTCCTTCTTCCTTTGAAACGCAGGTCATTGATGACCACAATGCTTTTACCGTCAACGTCTTTTATTATATCGACATTCTTATCCATAGTGATCCCCCCATTCTTGCCAGCGGCCCTCAAATTTGGGCGCAAGCACAAATTTGTCTATAAAAAATTTATTTTTCA
>OFGD01001607.1_pt1 | contig 10897 bp, 7 predicted proteins | sample 1521671 | NCBI WGS metagenome assembly OFGD01 (sample SAMEA3504114, study PRJEB24116) | mouse gut metagenome | biome: mouse gut; feature: mouse-associated habitat; material: faeces | place: Denmark | collected 2011 | reverse complement strand
GATAAGAAGCAAGGGGGATTCATGAAATACGCAATTGACAGGTACGGTGTAGGTTTAGAAAAGGAAGTAAGTGCAGATATATTTTATAATAAGTATATTGCTCAGAAAAACGAAAGATTCTTTTGTCCGGAATGCGGGGAACCAGTATTTTGGAGTTCCAGAGGTGGGCCACTGCCAGACAGATTTTCACACTATAAGAGGACAGAACGGACGCCGGAATGTGAGAAGCGTGTGGATGGGTATTCAGGATTGAACTTATACGAGCGAGTGGGATTACCGGTTTTCCTGACTGTCAAATTTGACAGCCAATTTTGCCTGAATATTGGTTTTCCAGCAATAAATGGGCAGTTGCTGTCCGAAGCTGCCAGGCAGGGGATGAAGGTCTGCATTTCAGGTGCAGAGTACCGAAAGTTTCTTCACTGACAGTGGACAGTTATGAAAGAGGGATTCATACAGTTGATTTTTCTGTTACTTCGAAGGAAGCAGTCTTTTCCGTGGATAGAAAATATGCAGGGAGAGAGATATGCTTTCAAGCGAAACAAATTACATATCCGAAATTTGAATATATCTTTTCTGTTGAGAAAGAAAACGGAAGTTTGCAGGAATGGGAAGATGTTACAAGAGATTTCTTTTCAGAAGCCTTTTTTGTAAATTCTAATGCCAGGATGGAAATGTATATAGGTAGCCGGGATAAAGTATTTCGTCACATATCAGTTCGGGAATCGCAGGCGTCTGTCGCTGCCTGGTATAATGCGGCAGAGGTTCTGTTTGTAGTGGGAAATGGTGTTCTGAAGCATTTTCAGATAAGTGACACTAATAAGGCGGAACGTATAAAAAAACAACTGACAATGGATAAGATAAGGGAAAGTATTGGGGGAGAACAGGTACCAGTTCCTTATTGGGTAGCAAATATGCTTCTCATGTGGAGAAAGGAGGGATTTGGCAACATATTTGAGGAAGTGAAGAGAATGACTGGTAACGGTAAAATACCAATCAGGCTCCTGGAAATATTATATACTGACTATTGCGCAAGGGGGAATCGCATATGACACAGCTGAGGGAAAATGATTCTGTTCTTTCCATCTCGGATCTTTCAGAAGAGGAAATAAATTATATTTGCAGGCAGATTACACCATATCGAATACGGGCATATTTTAAGCGTTATCCGAAGGAATTTAACAAGATTTTTCCGGGATTCAGGGTAACTCATCTTTCCGACGAGAGCACAACAATGCTTGTCAGGAAATATATTAAGAATGATTTTATTGCTTCATTTATCAGAAAGCAGCTTGATGAATGGGGACAGAAAATAGAGGAAGAGCGGAAGACGTTTGAGGAAAAGGGCGAATCTCATCAAAGGGCGATGCTGAATGCCATAGTGAAAAGTGGGTTTGCAGGAAATGTGAGTCTTTTTTTCAAGATTACAGGGGAGTATGAGCAGTTTTCGGGGGAATATATTGCACTGGCAGAAAGTGCAGTATATCTATTACAAAATAAAGAAAGCGGGGAAGAGAACAGGGATGAGGCTTTGGAAGGCGGCACGGAGGAAAGAGCAGAGGAATCCGAAATCGAAGCCTTGAAAGGAAAACAAAAGGAAATATCAGACCAGATAACCGAGTTAGAGCAGGCATTGGAAGCGGAAAAGACTGCTCATTTTGAGGCAGAAAAAGAGATTGTTGGTTTATCTGAAAAGAATTATGTATTGGAAAGTAAATTGAAGTCTACGGAGGAACTATTCGAAGCATCAGAGGGTAAGGTGTCTGAACTTCAGACAGAACTGGAGAAATTCCGCAGACTTTCAAGGTATGCTGATGAGGAAGACGGAGCAGAACGAAGTGAGGAATACCAGTTTACCTCCATCTGCCAGATTTTTACTGACTATAATGGGAACAAGAGATGCAGGCGGTTGGCAGATATAGAAAATCGGAAGGTCAGCCAGTTTATCAAGAATGAAGAGGAACCGCCATATTTTAGCAATCGTGATAAGTTGCCCTTATTTGACGGTCCTGATACGGAAGGGCTTATTGGTGTATGGGATTGGAGTGCTGTTCCGAATAATAAGGATGTATATAGAGATTATATACATATGCAGTATAATAGCAGCATGAAATACATAGAAGTTGTGGAACTTACTGAATGCCATAGCTGTGAGGAAATCTCAGAATGTCTTGTTGGCAACACTTTTTCAGGAATAATAGGCGGCAAGGTTATATTTGTGTATCGAGTTGCTGAAAATCAAATGAGCGGTTTGCTGTGCGGAATGAGAGAACTTGAATCTGGCAATGGAAATGTCCGGGTGAAAAAGGATGTGTATATATTGCCCCAATATACGATTGATACGGGGGATATATTGGAGATTGCAGGGAAAAAGATTTATCGGTACCTTAACTTAGGCATACCCCAGACTGTTTTTCAAGTAAAGAGTCCGCTTAAAGTTGTAAAGGATATTATTATAAGGCGAGCCACAAGTGCCGTCTTTCGGCAGCTTGATCTTAACAGAAAAGAAGCACAGCGCTGCCAGACTTTTTTGAAGGGCCTGCCTGAAAAGACAGTTTATCAGGAGATTGTTGACGCATATGGTTGTACGGAAAAGGAAGCGGAAGACTATATCTTCGCTTTTATTGAGCAGGCAGATTCTTACCTGACGGAAAGAGATATTGATGTGAAAACACTGGGGGCTGCGTTGGCACGGAACCAGGAGCTTATAGCAAAGTGTAAAGAACTGCTTTCTGATGAATGGAAAACGGAAAACGCAGAGCAGCTTTTCGCGGCACAGAATGAGTTGGAAGAAGTTAGGAAAAATGTTGCAGAAGGACAAGCCCTTTGTCGTACATATCAGGAACAATATGGGGAAGCGCAGGGGGAATTGGAACGGATCCGATTGGAGATTTCCAGACAGGAAAGACTGGCCCGGGACGTAGAGGAAAAGATCGGGGGTCGCATTGCTGCTGCGAGAAAGGATGCCGCCGATTTTATATCCGAAATGGCGTTTGTCATGCCAAATGTTGTGCAGGAGGGTAATTTGGTATCAGAAAAGGACTCTTATGCGATTTCGGTTGCTTATAGAAAAAAGAAGTATATACCGGGTGATCAGATAACGGATATAGATTCCTTTGAAGAAGAGTTGGCAGACAACTTAAGCAAGGCAGGATATGATGATACTGTTGCGTTTGGAATGGCACAGATGATAGTATTTGCTGTTTGCAACAGATTGCCTGTTGTATGTGGGAGTAATGCAGAAAGAATAGCGGATTGTATTTCGGCTATGTTTGGCGAAGAGGGAACTTGTATGCTTGCATTGCCGATAGGAGAGGCACGGTGTAAAGAATTATGCGACTTTATCAGGCAGGAGACGAAAGCCTCGACGAAAGTGTTTCTGGTGAATGGCATTTTTGATGGATTTTCGCTGAATGCCTTTCATGAGATACAGCAGTGTTCGGAAGAATGGGGGCATAGTGCCATCCTTGTTTTTCCTTTAAATGGCATCAACAGGGAGATGATTTCAGGTTATGTGTGGAATAGGACGATTTTTATTGATGGAGATATTGGAATAAAAGGTTTCGAATCGGACACATTAAATGCATTTCATCCAGATGTTGATTTCTCTTCGGAATACGATGCAAAATACAATAGGGAGGATTATAAAAAGAAACATAGGCTTTTAAAGCATTTTTGTGGAATCATTGACAATACGGCATTGTTGAATTACGCAAAATATCTGGCTGCCACGGATAGAACCATAGAGCCGGATGAAATGTTATTGCTTCAGATTTTATTGAGTGCAAAAGCGTCCGGAAAACAGGAAGAATTGTTGGACATTTTTACATCCTTTGGTTTCGACATAAAGTCGGATAAATATCTTAAAAAATATTTATGAGGTATGGCAGATGGAGGATAGAATTTTACATGCCATGGCGGCTGATTTGGGAATTTTCAAATATGAAAACGAGTCAGAAAGCCAATACTGTAATAGGGTGTTATATTCTGCCATAGCCAGTTGGATAAAGGCAGTCGCTTTGGATCAGCCTGTCACCAGTGGACAAATGGATAATCCTGGAGTGAGAAGAAGGCATATCTCTGATAAATGTACGGCTATATTAAACGAAATGCTGAAAAGATTTCCTGAATCAAAACCGTGGTTTGAATCGGAAAAAACGCAGGAAAGTCCTATTGCATTTTTGCTGAGTAGGCTTCTGCGGCATGGGGACATTCTGCAGGTTGGGTTTGAGACAAATCTGATTCTTGCAGGAAGGAATGAGACAATATTATCGGATAGGGTAAAATGCAGAAAGGGGGAGGTACTTTCAGAGGGGACATTTTATTCCGGTATTGCCATGCTTCAGAAGGTTCAAAAAAGTGAAGTATCTGAACCTTCTGAAGCAGTAAAAGAGGTTACAGTATGGTTTGAGGACTATATCAAATCTGCCTGGTGGAAAGAGACAGAAATTGATGATAATGTACAATATTTTAATGCCTATAAAAGAACAAAAAATAATCACTTGTGTTGGCAAACAGAGCGTCCGAAGCCGGTAAAAGGATTATGGCTTATTCGCCGTACTATTTATAAGAATGGTTATGAGTATTTTCTGGTACGAAAAGACGAGGAATTGTATAAGCATCAAATAGATCCCTTTCTTCAGGTAATGGGCGAACACAGGCGGTTTATGATAGCTATGAGGTATATGGCGGATAATGCGGTGCCGGTGCAGTCAGAGCGTTATTCCGATCATATTTCACTGAAGCTGAGGATTTATTTGCCGCAAAAGGAGAGTACATTATTAGAAACCTACGCATGGCCGCATAATGCAGCTGCGGACAGGCTGGAGTGGGATATGGATGAGGAGGTATGGGGATTTATAAAACCACATTTGTATCATTTGGGGTTAAAGCTGACTTAGAAAGGGGAATTATCATGGATAAATATGGGGTAAAGAGCACATATGATGCGATCAGAAATCGTCTGTTGGATTATATTAATACAGAGTATCTGGGGAAAAATGATGCATTGCGCATTGCCTGTGAAAAGGAATTGCAGAAGGAGGGATTGGTTTTTCAGGAGCCCTATATAGAAGCAAATCCTGCTTATTTTGAGGTGGAGGACGGCATCAGGCATACAGCGATTGACCAGGATGTCAAAAGGATTTTGCTGCGAATGGCAGAGTTGGATTTAGGTGTGTTCAAGAATCCTTACAGGCATCAGATGGAAGCTTTGGAAACATTTTATCATGGGAGAGACCTTTTTGTGGCTACAGGCACAGGCTCCGGAAAAACAGAATGTTTTATGTGGCCTATGGTAAGCAAACTGGTTCTGGAGCAGATGCATTCTCCGGGAACGTGGGAAATCCGGGGAGTGCGGGCAATTATGCTGTATCCTATGAATGCGTTGGTTTCCGATCAGTTGGGGCGGCTGCGCCGTATGATTGGCAATGGAGAAAAGGGATTTCACAGTCTGCTTAGAGAAATGGTTCCGGGAAGACGTGTCCCACAGTTTGGGATGTATACCGGCCGTACTCCTTATTTTGGCATGGTGGACATAAATAAAAACCGTAGCTTGGCTGATACAATGGAGAGGGATATTTTTTTACAGTCGGAGGAGGTAAAAAAGAAGCTTCGGGATTTGGGGAAATATCCCTCTAAAAAGGACTTGGGAGCATTTATTGAACGCTTGAGAAATCAGGAGGATTGTGTGACAGATCCGGAAGACGCGGAACTGATTACCCGCCATGAAATGCATCAGTATTGTCCGGATATTCTGATTACGAATTATTCCATGTTGGAATATATGTTGATGCGCCCTATTGAGCAAGGTATCTGGAGCAGGACGAGACAATGGATTGAAAGTAATCCGGATAATAAGATTTTGTTTATTATCGATGAAGCCCACATGTACCGCGGCTCAGCCGGTGGGGAGGTTTCCCTTTTGGTGCGGAGAGTATTACATAAGTTGGGCATCAGGCGCAGCCAGGTGCAATTCATTCTTACCAGTGCCAGTGTTCCGCCGGGAGAGGAACGGGAGGCGGCAATCTATAAATTTGCCTGTGACTTAAGTGCGCAGCGGGAAAAAGAAAATAATTTTATGTTGATTAAGGGAACAGAAGAAGAGATTCAGATGACGGACAGGGAATTTGAACCCACCGTTCTGGAAGATTATGATATTGATGCCCTGCAGCAGGACTGGACTGAAAGATACAAAGCTATTTTGGATTTTGCCGGACGAATCGGTTTTCACGGAAGCCGTGATCTAAAGGATGAGAAATCGGTTGAAACATGGTTGTACGACTGTTTACGCCAGTGCAATCCCATGCTGCGCATTATGAAAGAGACACGGGGACATGCAGTGCGATTTCAGGAGTTGGCGAAAATTGCATTTCCGGGAAGTGAAATATCTGTGGCTGAAAAGGCAGCGTCATGAAGATGCGGGACTTGGTCTGGGGCGTGTTTATCTGCGCAGACCTGGGACGCGGTGTAAATGCGGAGGCATGATCTATGAGTTAATGAATGAGCGTTCCTGTGGGGCGCTGTTCCTTCGAGGTTATCTGGACGTATCGGAGTATGAAAAACCTTTTGTCTGGAATGAGCCGGGTATTCAGTTTACAGACAGCCTGAAAGAAGTTCTTTTTTATCCGATTCCGAAAGATGGATGCTTTAGACGAACAGGAAATATGCAAATAGCGTGGCTTAATTCCATAACAGGGCATTTGGATAAATTTCATGGGGAATCTGATGGGGAAAACAGCTGTCTTCAGGTAGCCTATTGTGATAAAGAGATCAAAGGAAGGCCGGATTTATGGACATTCAGCACTTGTCCTAAATGCGATAAAATGCGGTTTGATGCAACAGATTTTGTTACAAAGGGAAATGAACCGTTTTTTAACTTAGTATCGGAACAGTTTTATGTACAACCGCCTGTTTCAGAATATAAAGAACAGGAAAATCAGGGGCGGAAAGTGTTGCTCTTTTCAGATAGTAGACAGAGAGCGGCGGTTTTGGCGAGAGACTTAACTCGTGCGGCAGATGAATGGGCTATGAAAAAAGCTTTGACAGTTGCAGCAAGTGAGCTTCAGGAATGGGCAGAGGGGAATGATAAAGAACCGACTCTGGATATTCTGTATGCCGTTTTTCTAAAGGTTGCATATTAGAACGGACTTAGATTTTTTTATGGGAATAATGAAAAGGAACTGTTGGAAGACCGAAAAACGATGGAGGAACTCTATCAGAAAAAGGATGGGAGAGTAAAGTATGATAAAGTTATTAAAAAATATTTTAAGCATAAGCCTGAGCAGTACTATGAGCATCTTTTGCGGCAATTATGTAGCAGCTTCCGGTCTTTGACAGATGCAGGGTTATGTTGGGTGGAACCGTGTGATATAGATGATGACACATTTGACGAGATTGAGGAGGAGCTGGAAGCGGCGGAGATTGAGATGTCTTTGGACGAATTCAAGATATTGTTTTCCGCATGGGCGATGGAAATCATGACTTCACAGTATGCCATCGGTTCTGAAATTCACAATGATGTGCGGAGAGAGATTACCGCATATCCACGGTTTGGAATTGAAGATCAAAACAAATTACCTGTACGGATTAGAAAAATATTGGAAAAACAGGGATTTTCAAAGGCGCAGATTGACATTGTGGCCAGACAGCTGGGAAGATATCTTGCAAAAGGCGATCACGTCTCAACATGGTTTCTGAATCTGGATATGATAGCGCTGCGCTTTGGGGAACAGCATGAATGGTATAAATGTCCCAGGTGCGGCGGAGTATTTCCGTTTACCTTATGGGGAAAATGTGCACATTGTGGAAATGGTGTTCCCAGACTGATGACACAGGAGGACTTTAAAGGCATCAAGTTCTGGAGGGCGCCCGTGTTGGGAGCGATACATGGTGATCCGCAGGTACATATGACGCGTATCAATACGGAGGAGCACACGGCACAGCTTTCACATAAGGATCAGCGGCAGAAGACATGGTCAACCACGGAAGACTTTGAGATGAGGTTTCAAAATGTCCATGTGGATAACGATCGTCCGGTGGATATATTGAGCTGTACCACAACTATGGAGGTAGGAATTGATATTGGATCACTAACCGCAGTTGGTTTGAGAAACATTCCTCCCATGCGGGAAAATTATCAGCAGCGTGCGGGACGTGCAGGCAGAAGAAGTGCGGCCATATCCACAATAGTTACTTATACTGATAACAGACCCCATGACAGTTACTATTTTCATAATCCTGAAAAAATCATATCAGGTGTTCCAAGGACGCCGTGGATTGATGTTGACAATAGGAAACTGGCATATCGGCACTTGAATGTAATCTGTGCTATAGAGTTTTTTGACAGGATGAGATCCGGGGCGGATGAAGCATGTACCTGCGGTTTTTTCCAGTCGGAGTATGAAAATTTCAGGCAATTTATTAGCATGAAAGAAGAAAAGAATTTCGATAGGGAAACGCTTGTTCCGGAGGGTGTCCATTTCAGCATTCAGGATTATAAAAAAGACTTTTTAGACCAGTTGGAGGAATTGAGAAAGAGGGTGGAAGAGTTCCCGGAAGAATATCGGGACGATGAAAATCAGGAAAAGAGTATTCTGGACACTTTTCTGGAAAGCGGTATTTTTCCCACATATTCTTTTCCCAGGGATGTTGTAGGATTTTATGTGGAAGATGAAAAAGGAAAATCCATTGTTCAAAAACCGGAACGTGCTTTGGAGATAGCAATAAGCGAATATGCTCCCGGGCGGTTAGTGGTGATTAATAAGGAAACCTATAAGTCGGGAGGTATTTACAGTTTTCATTCCAAGTTTCGCCCGGAAGGGCAGGAACACCCGGCCAGACTTTTTTTTGAGAGCAAAAGCAGAGAGTATTTTAAGGACTTATACTATTGTGATGACCCTGCATGCAATTGGATGGGATTGCAATATCAAAGGAAATGCCCATTTTGCGGAAAAGGGACTATTCAGAGGCAGAAAATGCTGAAGCCATGGGGATTTGCGCCTGTTAATGGGACAAGCATAAGGGAAGTGGGGGCAGAACCAGAAATGTCCTATGCGGAGGAACCCTGCTATTCGATTACACCCAAAGAGAATGAGATGAAGAGAACAAGAGGCTTTGATAATTTGCGGTTTTCCAAAAGGGCAAACGATCCGCTGATTATTTTGAATAAGGGGCCTAAAGCTGCTGGATTTATGGTTTGTAAAGATTGCGGAGCGGCTGTTCCCGGGAATGATGAAACGATGCTTCGAAAGATTCATAAGCCATATCGGTATCCATATACAGACTACAATTGCCCTCACCCGGTGGGAAATGTGGTAAATACCTATCTTGGAAATCAGTTTAGGACAGATATGGTGGTGTATGAGATTTCCCTTGATGCTGAACAGGTAAATGTAAATCCTGGCGGACTCTGGGTGCGGAGAGCGGGGCAGACTTTGGCGGAAGCGATGACTTTAGCCGGGGGACGTCTGTTGGATATTGAGTTTAATGAGATGAAAAGCGGTTATCGACTGAGATATTCGGAAGACGGGTTGAAAGCCTATGTAGATATCTTTTTATTTGACAGCCTTTCCAGCGGAGCAGGATATTGTTCTGCTTTGGCAGAAAATACAGAGGAATTGATGCGTGAAACGAAAAAAGTGTTAAAAAGCTGTCCTGCTGGGTGTGACAGCGCCTGCTATGAGTGTCTGATGCATTACTGGAATCAGCGTGTTCACGGTTTCCTGGATCGTTTCGCAGCATTGGAATTGTTGGAATGGTGCGAGAAATCCGCACTTCCGTCAAAGTTGTCTTACGATCAGCAGGAAAGACTGCTGGAACCGCTAAATGCTTTGGGAGCGGAATATAAGATAATTGGCAACGGAACACAGCACTTTGTGAAGTTTCAGGATAAAAGATGCAGGATAATTGCATATCCGGCAATGTGGAGTGAAAACAGCAGTTTGCTGCCAACGGAAATAATTGCCATTGCGGATAAACTTTTGAAGTATGCGCTGCCAAAAGCGGATGAGATGATTCGTGCAAAATTGTGTTAGGGAAATCGTTGGTAGAAAGGATTGTAATAGAAGGTGAAAAATAGCCGGATAAACGATACGACATCATGGAGACAGTGGGCAGAAGATTTCCAGAAATCCAAGGATGACGGCTTTCGGGAGTTGTTTAAAGACAAAATAAGAGGTTATTTTTTGACCAGTATAAAGAAACAGGTATTTAATACAATGGGAATGGAGATTTTTCAATATTATGATTTCGGATGGTCAAACGAGAATATCCTCACAGGCAAGGACGACTTGCCCGAGTATGATGTCTGTCGGTTTATTGTTGGAATTCATCAGGCGCACTCTATCTTCTTATCGCTGGATGAGATTCGGGAATTGCACTATTTTGAAATCTCAATTATGCTTTATCATGCGATACGCAACACATTTGTAATGCTTTGCCATAAACATAATGAAAAAAACGTAATAAATGGTGTGGATGTCGTTGCAATTACAGACAGGGATATAGTTGAACTTTTGTACCAGTATGAAAAGCGCTCTACAGAAAAATTGAACTTCAGCAAAGTCGGCTTCAAAAGTAGGAGGAGAATTTCATGGATGCAGGCACAATATTAGAACTACTGGAATATGGTGAGACCATCAATCTGGAATGTAAAAAGGCCGAAACAACCTTGCCGAATGCTATATGGGAAACTTATTCGTCCTTTGCAAATACCAATGGTGGGGTGATTCTGCTGGGAGTAGAGGAGTGTGTAAAAGAGAAAGATCCGGAGAAGCGATTTTCCTTTACATCTGTCAAAAATCCCACTCAGAGAATAAAAGAATTTTGGAATACCATCAATAGCAACAGTAGTTTACAATTTTTGAACCTTTCCAATCCAAGACTGAATATGGCGTTCTAA
>OFGD01001596.1_pt1 | contig 10949 bp, 8 predicted proteins | sample 1521671 | NCBI WGS metagenome assembly OFGD01 (sample SAMEA3504114, study PRJEB24116) | mouse gut metagenome | biome: mouse gut; feature: mouse-associated habitat; material: faeces | place: Denmark | collected 2011 | reverse complement strand
CTCTTCTTTTCTTTGTGAACAAAGAAAAGAAGCAAAAGAAAAACTTTAGTTGTGGGTATCGAGACTGCCGGAGCCTCTATCCCGCTAGCACAGCTTCGCCCCGGCGGGGATCCTGTCGTCCACCATCAGCAGATTGAGCCGCTCCTCGCCGTGCTCCGTGTGGACGGCGGAAATCAGCATACCGCAGCTCTCCAGGCCCATCATCTTCCGGGGCGGCAGGTTCACAACCGCCACCAGGGTCTTGCCCATCAGGTCCTCGGGGGCGTACCACTTGGCAATGCCGGAGAGGATCTGCCGGTCCGTGCCCGTGCCGTCGTCCAGGGTGAAGCGCAGAAGCTTGTCGGACTTCTTCACCTTCTGGCAGTCCTTCACCTTCACCGCCCGGAAGTCCGACTTGCAGAAGGTGTCAAAGTCCACCGTCTCCTCCGCCTGGGGCTCGATCTCCACCGCCGGCAGAGCGGCCCTTTTGGCCTCCTCCATGATCCGGTCCAGCTCCTCCAGCTCCTTGGCCATGTCGATGCGGGGGAACAGGTTCTCGCCCTTGTGGACCTCCACGCCGGCGGGCAGGACGCCCCATTGGGCCGCGCTGTCCCAGGTCCGGGCGGACTCGTCCGCGCCGGTCTGGCCGAAGATCTTCCCGCAGCTCTCGGGCATGAAGGGGGTCAGGAGCACGCCGCAGATGCGGGTGGTCTCCAAGAGGTTGTACAGCACCGCCGCCAGCTCATCGGCCTTCCCCGGGTCCTTCGCCAAGGCCCATGGCGCGCTTTCCTCCACGTACAGGTTCACGCGGCCCGCGAGCTTCTGCACGGCGGCCGCGGCCCCGGTGAAGTCCACCTCGGCCATGCAGCGGTCGTACTCTGCGTACAGCGTATCGGCGATCTCCCGCAGCGGATTTACCTCCGCGCCGGCCGGCGCCTCGGGCACGCGGCCCTCGAAGTACTTCTGCGTCATGTTGGTGACGCGGCTCACGAGGTTGCCCCAGGTGTTGGCCAGATCGGCGTTGTACACCTGCACCATGCGCTCCATAGAAATGGAGCCGTCGTGGCCGAACTGCACGTCGCTCATGAAGTAGTAGCGGTAGGCGTCCACGCCGAACACCTTCACCAAATCGGCGGGCATAAGGCCGTTGCCCTTGGACTTCGACATCTTCTCGCCCTTGGTGAGCAAAAAGCCGTGGCCGAACACGGTGGACGCGATGGGCATGCCCGCGGCCATGAGCATGGCCGGCCAGATGACGCAGTGGAAGCGGGTGATGTCCTTGCCCACGAAGTGGTACTGGATGGGCCAGCGCCGGTCGAACTCCGCCTCGCGTTCCGGATCGCCGTAGCCGATGCCCGTGAGGTAGGCGATGAGCGCGTCGGCCCACACGTAGAACACGTGGCCCGCATCCCACGGCACGGGAATGCCCCAGTCGAAGCTGGAGCGGGAGATGGACAGGTCGGTGAGGCCGCCCTTCACGAAGGACACGATCTCGTTGCGGCGGCTTTCCGGCCGGATGAACTCGGGATGCTCCTCGTAGAAGGCCAGCAGCTTGTCCTGGAACGCGGAGAGCTTGAAGAACCAGTTCTCCTCCCCGGAGGCGCGGCGCACGGGACGCTTGCAGTCGGGGCAGACGAGCTCGCCCTCCTCGTTCTTCTCCAGGTCGCTCTCGGCGTAGTAGGTTTCCTCGTGGATGCAGTACCATCCCTCGTAGGCGCTCTTGTACAGCCAGCCGGCGTCGTAGAGCTGGGTCCAGAACTTCTGCACGGCGCGGGTCTGGCGATCCTCGGTGGTGCGCACGAAGTTGGTGTAGTCGATGTTCAAAAGCTCCCAGGCATCGGTGAAGGCCGGAGCCAGATGGTCGCACCAGGCCTGGGGGGTCATGCCGTTCTTCTCGGCGGTCTCGGCGATCTTCTGGCCGTGCTCGTCGGTGCCGGTGACGAAGGACACGTCGTAGCCGTTCATGCGCTGGTAGCGGGTGATGGTGTCGGCCGCCACGGTGGTGTAGGCGGTGCCCAAATGCGGCGCGGCGTTGATGTAGTAGATGGGCGTGGTGACGCCGAAGGTTCCCTTGGTCATGGAGTGGGAGCTCCTTCCCGGGTCCGCGCGGCCAATGACGCCGCCGTCCCCCTCGCGTTTTGCAGTACCGGCTATCTTCCCATTGCCGCGCCGCCACCATTCCCGCTGCTGTATGAAATCCGTGCAAATGCACGCCTCACTGACGGAAATCCGCACGTTTCACCCTACTTTGTACGTTTCGCTTGCAAAATGCCGTACATTTGCACAGATCCCCAACGGGACGCTGCGGCCCGAACCTCTAGCGTCCGGCCGGCTGCTGCTGGGTCATGCAGTGGATGCAGCCGCCGCCCATGAGGATGGCCCGGGAGGCCACGCCCACCACCGCGCGGTCGGGGAACACCTCGCGCAGGGTTTCCAGAGCCCGTTCGTCATAGGTCCCGTCGCCGAACTGGGGAACCACCACCACGCCGTTGCCGAGGAAGTAGTTGATGTAGCTGCCGCCGATGCGGTCGCCCACCTCGAAGCTCGTGGTGTCTTCCACCACGTCGAACGCTTCGATCTCCTCGGCTGTGAAGTACATCGGATCGGGCAAGTAGAGTTTCCGGATGGTGAGCGCACGGCCCCGGGCGTCGGTGGCGTTCGCCAGAATTTCGTAGTTCTCGCGCATGAGCTCGTAGTTCTCGTCGGCGGGATTGTCCGACCAAGCCAGCAGCACCTCACCGGGAGCCGTGAACGTGCACACCAGATCCACGTGGCCCCACACGCTGTCGTAGGCCACGCCGTTCTTCAGCCAAATGACCTTCTCGGCGCCGAGGTACTCCAGCAGGTAGCCCTCGATTTCCTCCTTGCTCATCTTGTTCTGGTTGTGCACCAGCTCGGACGACTCGGTCACGAGCACCGTGCCCTCGCCGTCGCTGAAGATGGCGCCGCCTTCCAAAATGAGGGGCGCCCGGTAGCGGTCGACGTTCTCCAACTCGCAAATCTTCCGCGCAGCCAAATCATCCTGATCCCAGGGGAAGTAGAAGCCCTCTTCCAAACCGCCCCAGGCCTGGAACTGCCAGTCCGCCCCGCGCACCTCGCCGGCATCGTTCACCAGGAAGGTGGGGCCGATGTCGCGCAGCCAGCCATCGTCGCAGGACAGCTCTACCACTCGCACATTCTCGTGCTCGGGAATGGCGGCGCGGGCGGCCTTGTAGTGCTCGCGGGGCACGCACACGGTCACTGCTTCGTAGGGCGCGATGGCCTTCACTACCTCCACAATGGCCTTTTGGGCCGGCTTGGCGCCGCCGGGCCACACATCGGTGCGGAAGGGGCAGCCGATCCAGCACTGCGTCTGGCGCTCCCACTCGCCGGGAAAGCGGAAGCCGTCTTGCTTGGGAGTGGAATCTTTAATGGTCTTCGCCATGATAGTCTCCTTTTTTTCTCTGCTCGTTCGGAACCAATTACTTCGAATGCTTGCGGGCCAGATAGCGCTGCATGCCCTCGCCCACGGCCAGCGTCACCGCCACACCCACGAGAATGGGCACGCTGTAAGCCGCGTCGAAGGGCTGGCCCGGCACCCACACGAACAGCACCATGGACACGCACAGCACCACGATGCCCACCACGGACAGGGCCGTGCCGCAAGGCGCTTTGAAGGGGCGCTCGGTGGTCGTATCGGTTTTCTTCAGGCGAATGTAGGCGGCGAACATAATGACGTAGGGCATGAAGAAGATGATGGAGCTGAAGGCCAGCAGCGTGAAGAACAGATCCGACGAGGTTTCGGCCATGAACCCGTACACGATGAGCACCACCGTGGACACAATGCCCGAGATCACGAGTGCGCCCACGGGCATGGAGCCGCGCTTGGTCTCGCGGCCGAACACTGCGGGCAGCTCGCCGGCCTGGCCGCCCTCAGCGGCACCGCGGGCCCCGGCCACGCTCCAGGTGACCATCTGCACGCACACGCCGAACAGGAGAAGCACCATCACGATGCCCGACAGCACCGGCGAGCCGAAAGCCGCATCGCACACGGTTTGGATGCCGGTCACCAGGTCGAGGTCGGCCAGGGGCACGGCCGTGAGCACGCCCCAGGAGGCGAACAGGTTCATAACGATGGTGAGGATGACCACGCCGATGACGGCCATAGGCAGATCCTTCTTGGGGTTCTTCATCTCGTGGGCGCTCATGGCCAGCACTTCCAAGCCACAGCAGCAGTACACGATCACGGGCAGGTACTGCAAGCCGCCATCCAATGTGGGGGCCATGGTGGCCAGGGTCATCTCATTGGCCGGTGCCGCGCCGCGCAGCACCAGGGCCACGCCGCAAGCGCCCACGGCCAAGAAGATGAGCACCTTCGCGATGCCGCCCGCATTCACGATCCACTTGCTCTCGGTCATGGGGCGGGTGGCGATGAGCACGGTAATCCATGTGATGGCAATGGAGATGACCACCTGCGTGACGTAGTCCATCTCGGGGAAGAATGCGCCGCACAAGGCCCCGCTGAACCAGATGAAGCCCGACGGCAGCCACAACGTGCAGTTGATCCAGTACAGCCACGACAAGCGGCCGGCCCATTTCGAACCCAGAGCCTTGTCCACCCAGCCGTAAATGCCGCCCTTGTCGGGGTAGGCCCCGGACAGCTCGGCGATGATCAGTCCGTTGGGAATGAAGAAGACGATGCCGATGATGAGCCACCAGGCGATAACCGACGGGCCCACCATGGTGTTCGAGATGATGACGTCGGCGAACAGGATGGAACAGATGATGCCGCACACGACGTCGAACTTTCCGAGACCCTTTTCCTTTTCCACGGGTCCCACCTCCTTGAGGGTTAAAGGGCCCGCGGCCCGGCGCCGACACACGCCGCGCCGCAGGCCGCACGGGCTACAGGTTCTCGGCGATCCAGCTCTCGATGAGGGCCTTCTGCTGGGCCTTCACTTCGGGCGAGGGGTTCTTCACCGCGCCGTGCATGAGCTTCACAAGAATGGCCATCTCGCCGTAGAGGCGGTTTTCGGCCTCGTCCCACAAAAGCGAGCGTTCGTGGTCCATGATGGCGTCGGTCATCTCGTAGCCGCGCTGGGCCGGCAGGTAGTGCATGAACTGCGCATGGTCTGGAGCGCAGGTGATGAGCGCCTCGTTGATCTGATAGTCGGGCAAAAACGCCTTCATGCGCTTCTCCTTGTTGGCGTCGAAGCCCTCGTACCACATGACCGACGAGTAAATGTAGTCGGCGTTCTTCACTGCCTCCTTCGGGTCGTGCAGAATGGTGAACGTGCCGCCGCCGATTTCGCAGGCCTCGCGGGCCGGGGCGTAGAAGTCCTCATCGGCCACATAGCCTTCCGGGGCGCAGTACACGAAATGGGCGCCCAGGCGCGGCAGGATGTGGGAAAGGGCCGTGCCCACGTTCTCGTAGATGGTAGCATCGCCCACGAATACCAGCGTGATGTCCTTCAGCGCCTTGCCCGCGGGCAGGTGCTCGGAGATGGTCATGAGGTCGCACAGGGCCTGGCAGGGGTGCAGGTAGGTGCCCATGCCGTTGATGACGGGAATGGTGGCGTGTTCGGCCAGCTCGGCAATTTCGTCGTCGTGGCTGGTGCGAATCTCGATGGCATCCAGAAGGCGCGACATGACCAGCGCGGTGTCCTTTACGGTTTCGGATTTGCCCAGGTGAATTTCACCAGGACGCAGGTACAGCGCGTGGCCGCCGAGTTTGGTCATGGCCACCTCGAAGGAGATGCGCGTACGGGTGGAAGGCTCGTCGAAAATCATGCCGAGGCTCGCGCCGTGCAAAAGCGGCGGGCAGGCCCCTAACTTGTCGGCGCACTTGAGCATGCGCCCGAGCTCGATGAGCTCGTAGATTTCCTCGTTGCTGTAGTCGGCCAAATTGAGAAAATGACGGGTCATGGCTTCCTCCTTAGACAGGCACCGCGGGCGATGCCGATGCGTGAGTGCCGACGATGAGGGCGCCGGCTGGGGCTGCAAGGCTTGCAGGTACAGAGTAGGTTCTTGAGGAACTTGAAGGTCAAGCACTTTCTGGGGAAAATATTCGCCACGGAAAAACGGTTTGGTGAGTTGAAGTGTTGCCTGATAAATGGTGAATTTTTCCGCAAGTATCTGGGGAATGCACCGGGCTCTTCGGCTCTTGCAATTTCACAGTCAGCCCTTAAACTTTCAAGTAACTTGAAAGAAGAGGGGCCGTTCATCCGCCTTTCGGGAAGGAAACCGCCATGGGACGCTCACAAGACGAGGGCTATTGGGACGCCCTCAGCATCTCCGAGGTATCGCGACTGCTGCACATTCCGCAATCGACCCTGCGCTACTACGAAGACGAGGGGCTCATTACGCCGGCCCGCAAGGAATCGGGCTACCGCACCTACTCGCTCGTATCCCTGGTAGAACTGGGGGACGTGATGTTCTACCGCAGCATCGGGGTGCCCATCAAATCTATCAAAAGCCTCATGGATTCGCCGGCCGAGCACACCGCGTTCGCCGTAGATGCCGCCATCGGAGACACCGTGGCGCGCATGCAGGTGCTCACGCAGACCTTGGAACGGCTTTCCCTGTACAACCAGCGCATTCGCAAGTACTACATGGTGAAGTCGCGCGGCAGCCGCATCGTGCGCCGCCCCGAGATTGATGCGCTGTACTCGTTCGGTATGAAAGACGAGTCGTCGCTGACGGCCTATTTGGAGGATGTCGCCACGAGCTACGGCGTGTTCTACGAAAGCGCCCACGGGCCCGGCATCTACGCCGACTGCGCCTTGCGCCCCACCCAACAGGAAGGCTCCGAGCAGGTATGGAGCGCCGCGGATCATGACGGCAAGTACCTGGAATGCCTCCTGCGCACCGACTACTGCTACGCCCAGCACAACGACATCGCCCGCCATGTGGAGCACTTGGCGTCCCTCGGCCTGAACGCTGGATCGGTCGCCGCGCAGTACCTCACTTTCGACTACTGCCCCGCCGACCAACGCCGCTACGACTACTACCTGGCCTGGATCCAAATCGTAGATTAGGGCCCCGGCGCCCCCGGACGCCGTCCCTTCTTGGCATCGCCATGCGACACCCGTGCAAAGTGACGGATTCTGAACAGCGAATGCGTACAAAGCAGAGTATTGCCCGCATTTTCGGTTCAGAATCCGTCACTTTGCACAGGTCGGGGCGAAGGGGGTGGGAAGGAAAGGGGGTCTCGTGTGGACGTGGTTCGGGGCTACTTCACGCGGACCTTGCGAATCGGGGACCAGGTGCCGTAGAAGGTTTTGCCAGCTACCTTGTAGTAGGCGCGGGCGCGAACGTAGTAGGTTCTTTTCGCCTTCAGCTTCTTCAGCGTGAGCTTAAGCGTTTTGGCCTTTTTGGTCTTCTTCGTCAGCTTGACGGTTTTCTTTGTCACGGCCTTCTTGAACTTCTTGCTCGGGCACGCCTGCACCTGGTAGCCGGACACATTGCCGCCCACGCGCTTCCACGTAACCGCCAGCGTGCGCCGGGTCGGCGACTTCACCGTGGGCTTCGCCACCTTCTTCACCGCCGGGGCATTTATCCGATAGGTTTTGGAAAGCGAGCCTCCGTACCGGCCGATGCCCGTCACCGTCACCCGATAGGTGCCCACACTCTTCTGGCTGCCGGAATAGGTCACCCGGTAGTCGCGGTTCTTCACCAGCTGGCCACCTTCGCCGTATATGGTAACCCCCGGCCGATGGGTCTTACCGTCGAAGGTGTAGGCCGACTTCGAAAGTGCCATCGAGGTGAGAGCCATGGTGGGCTCGGCGCCCACGACAGGCAGTGTGATGCGAGCCGCGGGCGTCACGGTGCCGCGCACGAACTCGTTCGGGCTGAGCCGCGGGCCGTTCGTGAAGGCGACGCTGCCTTCATAGGACATATTCTGCATCCGATGCAGCTCGCCGAAGGTGACCGCCTCTTCGCCGGTGCCGTACTGCGTCGCCTCGCCCACCAGCAGGAAGTCCTCTTCCCAGCCGGGAGCCGTGTCGTTCCAGGTCACATCGACGCCATACCAGGCCCCGGCCAGCTGCACGTTGTTCCACATGTGGGGCTCGTCGGCATTGCCGTCCACCAGCACACAGGGAATAGCCGCCCGATCGCACAGCGCCTTGAACGCACGGGAATAGCCCTCGCAGACCGGCCCGTTGGCGCCGCTTTGGCCGCGCAGAGCGCTCAGGCATTCCCACGGGCCCCGATCCTGAGCCGCAGCGATGTCGGCGTTATATTCGTTGTGGTCCACGAGCCAGCGGCTGAAGTACCGCACCGCCTCTTCCTGGGTAGCGCCGGGTTTCAGCCCCTGCAGAATGCTGCGGAGGGCCCGGTCGCGCTCCCACAGGCCCCGACGCACCTGGTAAGTGGTGGCGTAGGCGTCGCTTATCACGCTCCACCGGCTGTCGTTGAGCACCAGGTAGCACGACACCTGGCTCTCCCGCACCAAGAACCCGAAGGCCACCGCCCCCGAGAGCCAGAACACCTCCGGATGATCGCGGTCGAAGGCCGCCATGGCCGCCATGCCGTACTCGCCCATCTCGTTTCTCAGGGCATCGAGCGAGGTGGAAGCCGACCGCGCCACGGTGCCCAGCAGCAGGGCGCCCCGGCCCTGCACGCGGATGTACGCCCCTTCCGGGGCGGCGGTGCCGTTCTTGTAACGGCCGTCTATGAGAAAGTCGCGGTAGCCGTCGTTGTCGGCAGCCTCTTCCAGCACGGCGTAGAACTGGGTGACGTAGGCGGGCACGTCGATGCGGTCGATCCACCGCACGTGGGTCCCCGACTTGAGCGCCGTCACACCCGCACTGTCGAGTGCGAAGGGAGCGATGGCCTCGTCCCGTTCGACGGAGGTTTCAAGGGTGCCTGCATAGAACGCGTCCCACGGAGAATCCGCCGACGGTTGGATCGCGCCGGGCGTCGCCGCGTTCGAGTCGGCAGGGTTGCCCGATCTTGTCAGGTTGCCTGCCCCAGCCAGGGCTTCTCGACTGGCAGAACCTTCCGGCGTCCCATCGGCCCAGGCAGCTGCAGGAATCCCAGGCATGAGCGAGCTGACCAGCACGAATGCCAGGACAACCCGGATCAAGCGATGGGCTCCTACCGTCATGGATTCTTCTCCTTAACCACGACCGAACAAGGCTCGGAACGCCGCCGTTCCGCCCCGCGCCCATTTTAACACGACCCCCGATTCCGCATTCCCAAAGAGACACGCCCCCGAGGCGCCCCGAAACCGTCCCCGCGCCGTCCCGACACGCCAATCTCCCGCCCCGCAGCCGCGACCGTCGCCGGCATTTTGTGCGATAATACGCTGCTATGGGCATCGCATTGCGAACAGACGGGGAGGGGAATCGCCGGGCACTCCTGATAGGAGGGGTCGGCTACGGCGTTGTCTGCGGACTCACCTTCCCGCTGATGATCTCGAATACCTTCCTGCGGGAAATGAGCCTCTCCCATGGGGCGGGCGATTCCTTCGGCGCCCTGTTCTTCCTGGCCTACGCCGCCGCCATGCTGGCACTGGCCCTGTGGCACGGAACGAAACGCCGCCCGCTGCCCCGCTTCACCTTAACCGTGGCCCTGGGAGCGGTGTTCCTGGGAAACGTCCTTATGATGCTGCGCTATTTCGCCATCATCGACGGCGGGGGGCCCTACGCCATCACCACCGGCGCGAGCATCGGATTCGGCCTGGCCACGGCCGAACTCGGATGGATGGAGCGCTTGGTGCGCCTGGAAAAGAGCGGCGGCGCCCCGTTGTCGCGCACGATTTCCCTGGCCTATCTTCTGGGCGGCGGCGCGACGGCCGTCATCTTCTTCGCCAGCGGCCCGGTCGAGTTATCCTTCGCCCTCGCGTTAGTTCTCCTGTCGGGAGCGCTGCTCGCCCGCACCCCAGCGGGTGCCGACTGCCAGCCGGCCCAGCCCCCTCGTCGCGCCGATCGCATCGGGCTGGTGAAGGCCATTTCCTACCTGGCCGTGTTCTCCTTCGTGTTCGGGGCAGTCAGCCAAATGGCGGAAACTTCGGGCACCACCGTGGTGGTCATCGAAATGCAGGCCACCGGCAGCATCATAGGCGCGGCGCTCATTTTCTTCATCGCCTCCTTCTGGCGCACCCGCGTCATTCCCGTGGCCGATCTGTACGGCATCCTGTTTCCCGTCGTGGCCGCCGCCCTTATCGCGCTGCCCTTCATCGCCACACCGTGGGTGCACGGCGTGGCGTCGGTGCTCGTGTTCGCGGCCTTCTACCTGTCGGGCATGAATGTGCGCATCATCGTCAGCCAGCTGAGCCGGGGCGACCGCATTTCCCTGTGGGTGTACCTGGGCTGCGCCCTGGGCATTGGAAGTTTGCTGGTCATAGCCGGCGTGGCCTTCGGCGCCGCCGTGCTTGCCCAGGGGAATCCCGAAACGGCCTTGGCCCTCGTGGCCCTCATCTCGCTGTTCATTCTGGCCATGAACCCCGTGGTGGCCGCCCGCATCGCGGAACTGCCGGGGCCTCGGCGCCGGAAGGCGAGCGGCCCGACGAAGAGGGAACCGCAGAAGACCGGGGCCTTGGAGCCGCAGCAAGCCCCGGGGCCGTTCCCTTGGAAGCCGTTGTGGGCGCTTTTGCCCGCGAGCACACCATGACCGCCCGCGAAGAGGATGTGCTGTTGCTGCTGTGCCAGGGGCGGACGCCCACCTACATCGCCGACGAGCTGGGGCTGTCGCCCAACACCGTGAAGGGCTACATTCGCAACGTGTACCAGAAAAGCGGTTCGGTGGACAAGCAGGACCTACTCGATCGCGTCGAGCTGTTCCGCGACCGTCTGTAGCCCACCCTCCATTTTGGAGGGGTTCGTTTCGGGGCTCCTGAAAAGCGCCTCACCACCCCTTTTGGTGCTGGCGGGGTTTTTCCGCTTCCCTATGATGCGAGTTGTCCGGGCAGGAGGGCCCGGGCCATTCCGACAGAAAAGGGAGGATACCATGACTACCGAGAACACCCACCGCACCGAGGTCCCGAC
>OFGD01001586.1_pt1 | contig 11002 bp, 15 predicted proteins | sample 1521671 | NCBI WGS metagenome assembly OFGD01 (sample SAMEA3504114, study PRJEB24116) | mouse gut metagenome | biome: mouse gut; feature: mouse-associated habitat; material: faeces | place: Denmark | collected 2011 | reverse complement strand
CGACGGACAAATCGTACTCGGCAGAGAGCGTCCGCAGCCTGTCATACAGCATGGGATCGGTGAGTTGGACGGTAAAGGTTTCTCTTTCAGACATAAAATTCCTCCATCATGTCTAAGCACAGGCAGCCCAACTTGCCGCCCTGAAATATGCAGCCACAGTCGATGTCGATCAAATTTCCGTTATGATAGATCTTTGCCGGAGTATCTTCCTTGTCACCTTCCGCAGCAAGGAGTTGAACAGGTGTGTGACCGACAACAACGTATTTATCCGGGTAGTAAACGGTATCCGGCTCAGGACGGCACCAAAGGATCTCATTCGGCTCATAGTTAGATAAGGGCCGGGAGGGAGAAAAGTTGTCCAATCCTCCATGTACGAGAACGAAGCGCCGCTCTCCAATTTCCACTTCCCGGTATAGCGGCATTTTCCGCATATACTCCCAAACAATTTGCGAGGGTTCATCGTTCAGCCAGAGAAAGTCTGCTAAAGACAACTCTCCACCGTTGCGGAACCACAGTTTCAGAGTCTCCGTTTCATCCTTAGTAAAAGCTGTTTTCCTAATTTGCCGGACGTTACGAATGATACTGGGGAGTGCTTGAATCGCCATTGCCTCGTGATTTCCCATCAGTCCTACCACATTGGGTCGCTGAGCCATATCCAGCAAAATCTTGAACCCATCCGGGCCACGGTCAATTACATCGCCCAGGACATATAGCGTGTCATCGGGTTGAAACTGAATAGCCCGCAGCAGTTCCCGGTACTTGTCATAACAGCCATGAATGTCCGAAACGACATAGGTCATTGCGTTTCTCCCTTCTGATGATTCTGAATATTGGTTTCTGCTTGATGGATTTCATTATAGCGGATCACTTTTCCATTGTAGTCAACCACCAGCGGACTTTTGCAAATTTTAATCTTCCCCCTTTCTTTGCTCTGCGGTATCTGGTATAATTTTAATATCCAATCTATGGAGGGCTGTGTATGGGAGGACTATCGGACGCATCCCACCAAAATCTTTTGGGCGCGGAGAGCATTGCGGGTTATCTGGCAACGAATCAGGATAATATGCTCTATATGACCCTTTCGGAGTATTTAATGGCCCTGCTCAAACAAAGGAACCTCCGGCGTTCTGATGTAGTGCGTGATTCCGGCCTTGAAAAAGCATACGTCTACCAGATTTTCAATGGGGAGAAAAAGCCATCCAGGGATAAACTGATCGCTATTACGTTTGGCCTTCATCTTCCGGTTGAAGAAACCCAAAGGACGCTGAAGCTGGGTGGATACAGTGAACTGTACGCACGGGTAGCCCGGGATGCTGTCATTTTGTTTGCGGTCAATCATGGAAAGGACATTTGGGAAACCGATGGCCTGCTGCATGACAATGGTTTTCCAACTTTACTTGCCCCGGATAAATGATCGCTTTTGCTGGGCTATTGGCATAGATATTCATATTACACTCACCTCTTTCCATACATTAGAGAAAACAAACCTTCCTGTGCTGCACATGAGCGGCATAGGGAGGTTTGCTTTATTATGAGAAGAATATATGTCTACCGTTATCACTCATACGCCCTACTTTATCTGCGATTTTCAGCGAAACTGGGTCGAGAATTATAATCTTTTTCCCCAGCTTTCGAGCGTACCGTACTGTTGCCGCAGTCCCTCCCCTCCGCTCTCCGTTATAGACAGCCAGTAGCACCCCAGCAGCTTCTACCAGACGATGGTTCCGATCAAGCATACAGCCCTCGTAATACTCCCGACTCACATATTCTACAGAATCAGCTTGCTCCAAAATCGAGTGATACCGCTCCTGTGCTGAATCACTCCACCTGTCAGCCTGCCCTTCATGGGGCAAGATCAAATGAAGCTTCAGAGCAGGATTCTTTTCCCTCAGCTTCAGGACAATCAAGGCCGCCCAACAATCTGTCCCATCTGCACCGCCACTGTAGAAGTCTGTCACTCCAGCATCGACCAACTGTGTGATCTGCCCTGCCAGTGCCGCCTTCAACGCTACACATCGGCTGTCGGTTTTATCATATCGCCAAGGGAACTTGTGCGGGCGATGGCCGGTGAAGGCACAGCAGTTATCCAGCATAGAGGGTCACCTCCTCAAAGAGTTCCGCCTAATTATACTTTATACGTCGAATTATGTCTATAGCGTTCTGGACTTAATACGTCTAACTCGCTCATAATATGGATAAAACATCGACGTTGGAGGGATAGCAGTGGACTTCAAACAAGGTGGACAAGCAATACAGCGCATACGCAAGGAACGCAGCATGACCCAGGAGCAGCTTGCCGAGATAACGAACGTTGCCTCCAACTCGATCTCACGGATTGAACGTGGGTTGCTGATACCTGCCCTACCAACCTTGATCGACATCTGCAATGCCCTTGGGACTGGTGCTGACTCCATCTTGGCGGCATACATCGCGGCGGATACTCCGATTCGATGGACACCTCTAGCAGAGAAACTGGGAGGGTTGGACTTGGAGAAGCAGCATAAGATTGAAACCATCCTCAATTGCTTAGTCGAAACACTTTAATTTTCTTCGTGATAGTATATAAATTAGAAAAAGGCCACAGAGAACCGCTCTTATGCGGAACTCTGTGACCTTTTGTTGCGAATGAAACAATTTATTGATATTATTGATAATTTCTGTTGCGTTGCTAACAGCTATTCAGAGAGCATTTCCATGAAATCATCATAAGAGATACACTTAACGCCCAATACCTCACAAATATTTGGTAGTTGAGCTGAGGTAGGTTTATAGGTTTCGGTTGTTACAACAACTGCCCCTAACGCTTTGGCCTTTGCCGCTAAATAGGCATCCGCAGCAGGGCGATTCTCCAATATATTTTTGGTATGAATACTTTCGCGCATTTTAGCTTTTTGGAATAAAGTCCTGATATGGATAGATTCTTCGTTTGTTGGATTATGAAACATATACCGACGCTCATGGAGCCAAATGTAATTGGGGTTTTTCTCATCAAAATGCCGAGTTAATTCGTTATAACATTCGTCTACAGATATAAAGTCACCTGCTTCAATTCCTTTGTCGAACTTTTCCCATATTGCTTCAAAAAGTTTCCCTTGTCTCGGGAAATGGTCAAGTAATTTCCTGAAAATACCCGTATCTATCACATAGATCATCACTTCACCCCCCTAAAATATGCTGTTTCCAGCTTTGGAAGGTGATCTACTTTACTGTGTAGCATTTCACTGGCACGGAGCTTATCTATTTTTCCTGAGAAATATTGGCGGAAAACATCCCCAGTGTAGTGGGAGCCAAGATAAGACAGTTTCGTGTAATAATAATTTCCTCCTGCCTTTTCGGTTCCGGTTGTTTTCGCTCTACTACGAATGGCGTCACCATAAAATGTTTCTTTCAATGCGCTGTATTGCTCTGAAGTAATTAGCTTCATTGTATACAGTTTATACATGATGGCTTCTTTGCTAACAGAGTATAGTTTGGCTAATTCAGCTATGCGAATTTCATCGACCGCGCCCTTTGATAATTCTATTTGAAAATCAGCCATTGGTACAAGAAATTCATTTGCAAAAGAGTCACAAGCCTTTTCCACACGAGATTGCTGTTCGTCAAGAAAAACATAGTAGTCATCTCTGATTATTTCCGCTCCGCTTGTGTCAGCAATCAAGTGGTATAGTTCATGAAATAATGTAAAATTCTGACGGGCAAAAGACATCGCATTATTGATAATGATAATGGGATATTGGGTGTCATTTAGGCAGAGTCCAGAAACACTGTTGTCTTTGAAAGTATCCTTGAAAACATAAATACCAACTTCATAGAACTTTTCTCGAAAAATCTCAAATACAATTTTATCACTTCGGCGATCTTTCTGTGCTGAAATGGGAAAGGTTAATACTTTTCTAAAATATTCGCAGAGCTTGGCTCGGTCTGCCGGGAATGTATGTCGCATGGCTAAAATACTTTGCTTCTCGCCATACAATTCTCTCAAATCCATTTGATATGCCCGAGCTTTTTCAAACTGCCGTATCACCTGCTTGCTCAGGCGACCAAATACTTCGCTGGATAATGTACGCAAATCACCCTTGATGCTTTGAATTTGAGGCGGCTCAGGGAAGAAGAACAGCGCACTTGGTTTGTGAAGGACATCGCTGATCTTCTTGAGTTTGGCATACGTTGGAAATTCCTCTCCATTCTCCCAATTTATATATCGCTGCTCGTCAATTCCTATTGCCATAGCCGTTTCACTAATGGACATATTGTAGCTTTCCCTTGCCCAGCGAAGAATCTGTCCATTTACGCCAGTTAAAACCTCTGCCACTATCTCACCGCCTTTTCCTGTTCAACACTCTCTGCAAACTCAGTATCGCAATTATCCTATCGTCTGTAAGCACTGTACAACCAGTGCGGCCGTAACATTTGCACCCCCGGCCACCAAAAAATCTCGCAAACCAGACAGTGCAGCTTGGATAATTCCAGGTTTCTTTTGTTCCGCAATTTTAGTCTCAGCTTCGGAAATCAGTTCCATCGCACTTTCTCGATCTTCATCTGAAAGCTGTTCCCGGTCAATGGAATCCCTAACTTTTTTCATTAAGTCAGAAACCTGTCCATAGTTAAAGGCAATAGAGTTATGGTCGCCTGACACCACTTGGGACTGGCTGACATCTCCATTTACAACTGTGCCATAGTAATTATTGATTTGCTGTGGTATTTCTTTTGCCATATTTGTTTCCTCCTGACTGAATCGCATATCTTCTCCCAAAATTCCCGTTGCTTCTAATTTGATGGTCCACTCCAGCAAGCAATTTTTTACTTGCTCCATTATGCTTTTAAGATAATGGGAACTAACAGAAAGAACAATTTGCATTACAACCGGCATATTGGAGTTTGCCACTATCCAATTTACTGCTTCTGCGGGTAATTGCATCTGGAAATCCCCTGATGACCTATTACTCAATTCAATAATTTCAGATATTGGCATAGGGAGTATGTTTGAACAAAAAATTTGTTCTGTTTTGCTGTCTGGAAATTGGACAGGAATCCAACCATTATAAGGATTTCTGGCCTTTAATCTACCCTTAACAGTGCGATATTGTGGTGGGCGTAGATGATTCCCATCATATCCATTAAGTTCAGACATAATCCATGAATCAAACTCTGTCAGTTTCAACTTCGCGGCAATCAAATGCGCCTTCCGCAGAGCGTTCAAAATATCGCAGTCAGGTTTTAATACTTCTTGCTGCAAATCCAGAACTAAACTACTCATCACTTCACCTCATTCCACCCTGGCCTGTCCATTCATCAGCATAGGTAGACGTTAGTCGGGAGTATTTATAACCATTATACCACACGCTTTCCATATCAGCAATATAAATACACGGCATTGTTTTTCTTGAAGTATTGGATTAAATGCAAGAATGCTCTTGCATTTAAGGCAATCATAAACTATAATCATATTGCAAGGTCAAGGATACTATGTCGTAGGGCAATGTGATTTAGCCCGTGTAGGGCACTAACACTTAGCCTACGCCATAGAAAAAAGTGACCTGCCATCCTTCGGATGGGGGTCACTTTTTTGTCCTTCGGACTATCCTTTCCCTGTTTAACACAAGGATTTTAGGAACGTTCTGTACTATATCACCATGGAGTAGGGGTGTCCGGCCCAAGGGCCGGGAGAATAAATTACTTTGCCCCAAACAGGATAAATCACATTGCCCTACGACACAGCATTTGCGTTATTGTCACGGCAAAGCGCTGCGCCTGAACACATCCAGGCGCAGCGCTTTTATCTATTTTCCTCCCTGTTTAATATGGACACGCCGCCCTTGCATACAGTTTTGGTGGAGGTGGTGTCCATGTGGACAGCATGGCTGTTATTGACCCTGAACGGACTGTTTTTTACACTGCGCCTGGCGGGAAGCACAGGCTCCTTCCCCCGAGCCCTCACCCGGGAGGAAGAACAAAACTGCTTGGAGCGAATGGCCCAGGGCGACACAGACGCCAGAGATGAGCTCATCGAACATAATCTGCGCTTGGTGGCCCACATCGTCAAAAAGTACTACACCCCCAACGGAGACCAGGACGACCTGATTTCCATTGGAACCATCGGGCTGATCAAGGGGGTGTCAACGTTTAAGCCAGACAAAAACGTCAGGCTTGCCACCTATGCCAGTCGATGTATTGAAAACGAAATATTAATGTATTTTCGCTCTCAGCGCAAACTACAAGGGGAACTGTCATTGTCAGATTCTTTAGACAACGACGGTGAAAACGGCTCACTGTCTCTCATCGACGTAATCCGCGTAGACGACAATATGCTGGAGGAATTGGACCTGCGGGACGCCTGCACCAAAGTGCGCCGCTGCGTGGAGGCCTGCCTCACCGGCCGAGAGGCCCACATCATTCGCCTGCGGTACGGCCTGGACGCCCGCCCGCCGCTTACCCAGCGGGAGATCGCCTCCCTGTGCGGTATCTCACGGTCCTATGTCTCCCGTATCGAGAAAAAAGCTCTGGAGAAGCTCCGCGTGGAATATGAAAAGAAGTAGAGAGGCCCCTGGGTACAGCCCAGGGGCCTCTCTACTTCTTGTTCGCCGGAAGCGCACCCTCCAGTTCCAACAGCCTGCGCTTCACCTCTAAGCCGCAGGCAAACCCGGTAAGAGCCCCGCCGCTTCCCACAATTCGGTGGCAGGGCGTAAAAATCAACAGCGGATTGTCATGATTTGCCATTCCAACCGCCCGCGCGGCCTGCGGTCTGCCCACCGCCGCGGCAACCTGCCCGTAGCTTTTGGTCTGTCCATAGGGCACCGCTCTCAACGCCTCCCAAACGGATAGTTGAAACGCCGTCCCATGAGGTGACAGCACCACAGTAAATGCTTTGCGCTTGCCGGAAAAATACTCGTCCAACTCCGCCGCTCCCTGCGCGGTCAGCGGGGTCTCCCCCTCCGGCCAACCACAGGGCAGCGCGTCTTCGCGCCAGAGAAACACCCGGCTGAGCCCTCGTCCGTCATCCATCAACCCAAGGGTACCAATGGGATAGTCCCGGAGCAAAACCGGCCCAAAAGCTTTGTTCTTCACTCTCATTTTCCATTAAGCTCCATATACTTCTGGTCAATGTGGCTGTCAACCTGCTTGGAAAATTCCAGCGCGGCATTATATCCCATCTTTTTATTTCGATTATTCATGGCGGCCACCTCAATGATGACAGCCAAATTCCGCCCTGGCTTCACTGGGATAGTCAAGGTGGGTACGCTGACATCCAGCAAAGGGGTAAAATGCTCGTCCGCCCCCAGGCGGTCGTAGACCTTGCCGTCCTGCCAATTTTCCAACTGAATCAACACATCAATCGAGCAGTCAAAATTCACCGCAGACATTCCGAACAGCCGCCGCACATCCACCACCCCGATGCCCCGCAGCTCAATATAGTGGCGGATCAACTCAGGCGCGGTGCCAATCAAGCCGCCGTTTGGAGTGCGCCGGATTTCCACCGCGTCGTCCGCGATGAGACGGTGCCCCCGCTTGACCAGCTCAATGGCCGTCTCGCTCTTTCCCACGCCGGACTCGCCCGCCAGCATAACGCCCTCGCCGTACACCTCCACCAGCACGCCGTGCCGCGTGATGGTGGGCGAGAGCGCCGCGCGCAGATAGGCAATCAAGGTACTCATAATATTTGCCGTATTTTCCTGAGTGCCCAGAATCACCTGCTGGTGCTTCTCGGCCATTTTCATGCACTCCGGGTAGGGGCGAAGCCCACGGGCGAAAATCACCGCCGGAGTATGGTAAGAAAATAGCGTGTCAAACACCACCGCCCGCTTTTCCGAGGAAATGCCCTCCAGATAGGAGATCTCCACCAGCCCCAGCAGCTGCATCCGCTCCTTGTCAAAATAATCGAAAAAGCCGGTGAGCTGAAGCCCAGGCCGGTTGACGTCCTCAATCGTAATCCGCCGCTCCCGATATCCCTCCGGCCCGTAGAGCACACTCAAGTGAAAATTGTCAATAATGGTGCCCAGCTTGATTCCCTGCGTTTCCGCCACAGCAGTCACACCCCTTCCGCAAAAATTTTTTCTTTTATTATACCATGAATTAGTTCAATTTTCAATCCGTTGCGGCCCTTGAAATTCAAGGCTTTGCTGAATTTTTGGAACCGCTCAAGACCGGGGAAAACGGGGGCGGTAGTAACACGCAGATAACACGCCCCAGCTCCATAATTTGTATATCGGTTTTCGATATTTTGTACCAAAATCAAGCGAGGCGGTATGAATATCGCTATACTGTATCGCAAAGGAGCATGGCTATGGTTAGGATTTTACTGTCAACCCGACTTGGCGAACGACGGTTGACCCAAGCGGACCTCGCCAGAATGACGGGGATACGCAAAAACACAATCAGCGAGCTTTACAACGAGATCGCCACCAGGGTTAGCCTGGACCACCTGGACCTGATTTGCGAGGCCCTGGGGTGCGGTCTCACGGACCTATTGGAGATCACCCCCAATGCAGAGCCGCGAGTAAAGACCCGCACAGGCGCACCCCTGCCCGGTAAGGGCGGGCAATAACCAGGCTTGGCCTTTGGCCCGGACGTGAAAGCGTCCGGGCCTTTTTCTGTTTTTCGGGCTGGTTGCCGGTTGCCGTCCCTCGCGCGCGTACACATAGGCGCATTAAGCGCGTTAGGCGGGTGTTTATCTGTTTAATCCCTTTAATTTTAGTTTCATATAGGATTTACGGCAACCACGGCAACCGCACAGGCTAACGCCCCACGGTTCTATACTTTTCCACGGTTGCCGCATACGGCAACCTGGCGGCAACGTCGGCAACCAAAACCGGGATTTTCGGTTGCCGAAGTCCGAGAACGGCAACCACACGGCAACCGGGCAAAATCCCAGACGTTTGGGATTTTCAAATCTCGGTCCCGTCCGGGAACTTGAAAACGCATACCAGCTCGGCCCCCAGGGCGCTGGCTATTTTTTCGAGGTCTGCGGAAGAAAACTTCCCCGTCTTCATGCGCTGCCCAAAAGCCTGCGGAGAGGTCCCCACCCGGCGGGCCAATTCGGACTCGCTGACCTTTGCATACGTCTCTGCCAGCTTGATTTTTGTCGGTATATCCACTCTGTTCACCTCCGTTGTCCATCAGTATAAAGGAAACCGTTTCAAATGTCAAATAAAACTTTTCAAATTTACAGAAAAATATTTAAGAAAAGCCTTGACATTTGAAAGGTTTTCCTTTATACTATTGCTTGTAGGGAACAAAGGAGCGGCGGGCCACCCGACCAAGGACACCCGCCGCCCCGCCCCAAAGGAGGCACCGGGTTCCAGCCCCTCCCCTTCGAGTACGCCAAGATCGAGGAAGCCTACTATAACTTCGACGGCGACAAGGACGCCTTCTGCCGGGCCTTCGTCAAGGCCGACGGTGAGAAGAAGGTCTACCAGGCCAGGGCCGCTGAAATCGACAGGCTGAACGGCAAAATCCTGGAGATGGACCGGACCAGCAAGCGGGACAGCGAGGTATACGAGAAGCGGATCGCTGACCTTCAGGCCCAGCTGGACAGGGAGCTGGAATGGAAGCCCAGCGAGGGCACCGGCACCAACATGAGCCAGAGCGACTACGAGGCATTGGCGGCTCTCTGTGATGGTACCCATGGTGACCCCCACGAAATGACCGATGACGAAGCCAGAACACTAATCGCTTCCGAATTCGGCTTTGCGGTTGAAAAAGTCGTGATTATCCATGTTGTCCACGCCTATGAGGTCAACAAGCACTGTCAGCTGCGGAAGTCCGCCGAGTATATCCGCCGCCCCATGTACGACGTCAGCGATTATAACTACGTCCGCTTTGACGTGGATTGTGGGCATATGACCTGGATGTATGAGATGGTCAACGGTGAGTTGAAGCCCTACGACTGCTAAATCATGGCCCGCCCCGGAGGTCACGAGGGCAAAGGAGGCATTGACGTGAAATTTCTGAAAAAGCAAGGCTACACCGGGACGGTTCGCAAGATCGTCACCGATGACAAGGCCGAGGTGCTGGGCATCGTTGGAACCTTCAAAGGCCTCATGGATCTGGGTATCGTGGAGCAGGTCACCAATTATTCTTGGGACACTTGGTGCTGCATCCCCGAACCTGGGCGGATTGAGACTTGGAAAGGCATCGGAGCCACCCGCGAGGAGGCCATCCGCAAGGCCCTGTTCGGCAAGAAATTCTGAGGGGGAGGATACACAATGAAACGAAGAAAGCGCACAACGGTTTGGGCCTATCTGGACGGCAAGAAGCTGGTGGACGTGGTTCGGGTAGCCCTTGATAACAACATGATGGTGGATGATCTGAAAGCCCAGCTGATTCGGGAGAACCCTGGCCACAAGGTCACCTTCAAGGTACAGTAACCTGCAAGGCCGACGGCAACCGCCGCCACTGGTGCAAGTCCAACTGCGGCAGGCTCACCCTACCTCCATAGACTTTTCAACTAATGAATCCGTTGGAAGTTCATGTAAGATGTCAGTTGAAAAAGCGGCATAAATGGTAGACTATAAAGGCATGGGCAGCCCAAATACGAGGAGGTATGTGGAGTAACTGCTTTATGTCTATCAATAAAAATCTTGCGAAAACAATTCAGCGGTATAAGCCGGATCGTGATCTATCCATCTCTGAACTCGCAGAAGAGCTCGGCGTTGCACGTTCCATTCTGGAGAGTTATCTGAACGGTACAGGTAATCCCCGGGCGGATACCTTGGAGCTTCTGTCTGAAAAGAGCGGGATCCCTCTTTCAGAGTTCGTCTCCGGTCCGCCCTCCGGGTTAGAGCAAGCCCACATAGCAGTCTGTGCGGCGCGAGAATTTGCATCGCTTCCGCCAGAGCGAAGAGAGCTGTGCATATCGCGTTTTATTGAGCTGGTACACCTCATGGCGCCGCCAGACGAAAACTAAAAACAGCAAACAAGGCCCCTAGCATAGCACAAAACTATGCTGGGGGCCTTAAAAATGATCAAATCAACCTGTTCTGCTGGGCGAATCGATAGAACAGAT
>OFGD01001581.1_pt1 | contig 11033 bp, 6 predicted proteins | sample 1521671 | NCBI WGS metagenome assembly OFGD01 (sample SAMEA3504114, study PRJEB24116) | mouse gut metagenome | biome: mouse gut; feature: mouse-associated habitat; material: faeces | place: Denmark | collected 2011 | reverse complement strand
AGGCTCCAGCCGTTGGACACGTCCTCCGACACCTGCCGCAGCAGCCTGCTCAGCGTCCTGTCCGGACACTGCTCCGCCACCAGGTCCACCGTCTGCACCAGGGGCATCCCGGCCTTCAGGATGATGGCGAACTGCTGGCAGGTCAGGGCCAGGCTCTTGGCGCTGATCTTCTGGAACCGGGCCAGCGGGTCCTTCACCGCCGTCCTGGGGACCTCCTTCAGGGAGAGGACCACCTCGCAGCTCTGGCGAATCTGGGCCACCGCGTCGCTCTGGCTCACCGCCTCCACCACGCCGTTCACCCGCTCCCCGCTGGAGTAGGCGGCCTCGTATTTGTATGTGGGCATGGGCGGACCTCCTTACTGCGGCGGCCGCTTAAAGCCCGGCGCGGCGGGCCGTCCGGGGGCGGCCGGGAATCTGTCCGCCTGGGACTGGTCCCGCAGGGCGGAGGAATAGGTCTCCCGGCTGATGGTACCGGCGCCAACCAGATTCTGCAGGCAGCGGTCCATGAGGATATTTCCGATGGCCCCGGTGGTCTGGATGGCGTTGGCGATCTGGGGGGTTTTACCCTCCCGGATCAGGTTGCGGATGGCCCCGTCGGTTTTCATCACCTCGCAGGCCAGCACCCGGCCCTTGCCCGAGGCCTGGGGCAGCAGCTGCTGGGACAGCACCGCCTTCAGCGTCATGGAGAGCTGCAAGCGGATCTGCTGCTGCCGCTCGGCGGGGAACACGTCCACCATCCGGTCGATGGAGTCGGCGGCGGAGTTGGTGTGGACGGTGCCGAAGACCAGGTGCCCGGTCTCCGCGGCGGTAAGGGCGGTCTCAATGGTCTCCAGATCCCGCATCTCCCCCACCAGAATCACGTCCGGGTCCTCCCGGAGGGCGGCCCGCAGCCCGGCGGCAAAGCTCCCGGTATCCCGGCCCACCTCCCTTTGGTTGATGACGCAGCTTTTGGGGGTGTAGATGTATTCAATGGGGTCCTCCAGGGTGAGGATGTGCTTTTGCTCCCGCTGGTTAATCCGCTCCAGGATGGCCGCCAGGGTGGTGGATTTTCCGGAGCCGGTCTCCCCGGTGATGAGCACCAGGCCCTGGTTATAGGCGGCAAACTCCGCCACCACCGGCGGCAGCCCCAGCTGCTCCAGCTCCGGAATGGTCTCCTTCAGCAGGCGGATGGCGGCGGACCAGGCTCCCTGCTGCCGGAAGAGGTTGACCCGGCAGCGCACCCCGGCGATGGTGACGGCCAAATCTGCCTCCCCCACCACGTCCGCCTTTCGGAAATCCGCTCCCGCCAGCTCCCTGGCCAGGGCGGAGCAGTCCTCCTCGGCGAGGGGGACGGGATCCATCTCCCGGATGCTGCCATCCACCCGGTAGCGGGGGCTCAGTCCCCGCACCAAATGGATGTCGCTGGCCCCGTCCGCCAGGGCCTTGGCTATCAGTCCTTCTACCATCATAGCTTGTTCTCCTTACTTTCCGATAACCGCTGAAACGCGCGCCTATCTTGTCTCTATCCGTCCCCCAGCACCCGGTTGATCTCCTCGGCGGAGGTCACCCCTTCCAGCACCAGCCGGCGGCAGTCGTCCATAATAGGGGAAAACCCGGCGCTTCCCATGGCCGCTTCCAGCTCCGCCATGGAGCGGCTGCGGATGGCACGGCGGATGGCCGGGGTCACCGTCAGCACCTCAAAGGCGCCGGTGCGCCCCCGTTAGCCGGTGCCGAAGCACTCCCCGCACCCGGCCCCCCGGTAAAAGGTGTACTGCTCCCCTGGGGGCAGGCCCAGGGCCTGGACCTCCTCCGGGGCGGGGGTGTAGGCCCTGCGGCAGTGGGGACAAACCCGCCGCACCAGCCGCTGGGAGACGATGCCCTTCAGCGCCCCGGCGATAAGGTAGCTTTCCACCCCGATATCCAGCAGGCGGTCGATGGAGGAAAGGGCGCTGTTGGTGTGGACGGTGGAAAAGACCAGGTGGCCGGTCATGGCGGCCCGCATGGCGATTTCCGCCGTCTCCCCGTCCCGAATCTCCCCCACCGCGATGATATCCGGGTCCTGGCGGAGCACCGCCCGCAGGACGCTGGCAAAGGTGAGGCCGGTTTTTTCGTTTATCTGCACCTGGCAGACCCCGCCCATGTGGTATTCCACCGGGTCCTCCAGGGAGACCAGGTTCACCTCCTCGCTGCGCAGGCGGTCAATAATGGCGTAGAGGGTGGAGGTTTTGCCGGAGCCGGTGGGTCCCACCATCAGCAGCATCCCCTCGGTGGTGGTGTCCAGCAGCTGGCGCAGCTGCCGCAGGTTTTCCCCCAAAAGGCCAACCCCCTCCAGGGTGGAAAGCTCCGGGCTCTTCCGCAGCAGGCGGACCACCACCTTTTCCCCGTGGATGGTTGGCAGGGTGGAGATACGCAGGTCCAGAACCTCCTGGCGGACGGTGGCGTTGGCCCGGCCGTCCTGGGGGATGTTCTTTTGGGCGATGTCCATCCGGGCCATAATCTTCATCCGGGAAATCACCGGCCCCTGCAGCTCCTGGGGCACGGTGATGATATTGCGCAGCACCCCGTCGATGCGCATCCGGATGGTCATGCTCTCCTCCCCAGGCTCCATATGGATATCGCTGGCCCCCTCGGTGGCGGCCCGGTCGATGATGGAGTTCACCAGGCGGATGGCCGGGGCGGCGTCCGCCTCCTCCTCGTCCACCGTCACGCTTTGGGGGGCGGGGGCGGCGTACTGGCTGCCCAGCAGGTCCCGGCGCATATCCTCGATGGCCTGCATGGCCCCCTGGTTGCTGTAAAGGTTCTGCACCGCCCGCTCCACCGCGGCGGCGGAGGCGATGAGGGGGATGACCCGGCGGCGGCTCACCGCCCGCACCTCCTCGATGGCCACAAAGTTCAGGGGGTCCGCCATGGCGATTTGGATATCGCTGCGGCTCACCCGCACCGGCACCACCATGTGCTTTTTGGCGATGCTTTTGGGCAGCGTCTGGGCCATCTCCGGCGGGATGGAGTAGGTGTTCAGGTCGATGAACTCCACCCCCAGCTGGTCCATCAGGGTGCTGATAAGCTGTTTTTCGGTGATGAAGCCGTTTTGCTGGAGCACCTCCCCCAGGCGCTGGCCGCTGCCGGCCTGGAGCTGCAGCGCTTCCTCCAGCTGCTCCTGGGTGATGATTCTGCCCTTTACCAGCAGGTCCCCCAAGCGGATGTATTTCATGGCGCTTCCCCCTCTGTTAATCGATTCAGACACCGGACAAAGACCCCTTCCTCCGGGGTGCTGGCTGTGATATCCCCATTTCCTTCCCCCACCGCCAGGTGGATGGTAAAGCCCCCCTGGCCGCAAAGGACCCGAAGCTCCCGGACCTGGTAGGCGCCGTTGCCGTAGGCCCCAGGGGGCAGCACCCGCTTGCCCCCGGCCAGCAGCTGGTTTTCGCTGTCCAGCTCCAGGGCCGCCCCCTGCCCGTAGGAATCGCTGCGGTAGGTGTCCAGCAGCGGGCCCTCCGGCCCGGCTTTGGTTTTCACATCCCTGGCGTACCGCAAATCGTCCGCCAGGGCGTCCAGGGCGGTGGAAAGGAGCAGCTGGGTTTCGGATTCTGCCCGCACCGCGCGGTAGCTCCCCAGGGCCAGCCGGAGCCCCACCCCCGTCACCAGGGCCAGCATCACCAAAATCAGGGTGGCGCAAAGCATCTCCACCAGGGTGAAGCCCCTCTGGTCCCCTCTCTTTTTCCTCATGGGCCCGCCTCCGCCTTGGGGGCGTAGGAATACATTCCCTCCCCGCCGTAGAGGCGCACCGTCACCGTCTGCTCCTTCCCCAGGGGAATGTTCTGCACCTTCAGCTGGGCCTCCCCCGCCGGTGTGGTCTGGCTTTCCGCCTGGGTCAGGGCTGCGTAATGGGCCGCATCGCTCCGGCGAGCCCCCAGGTCGATGCTGGCGGAGGCGGTGATTCCCCCAAAGAGCAGGGCGATGGACAGCACCGCCACCAGGGTGGCGCAAAGCACCTCAATGAGGGTTTCCCCCCGGCTGCTACGGAGCTTGCGTCTCATCGGCCTGCGCCTCCTTCTTGGCAATCCAGTTGACCTTCCAGGTCATCTCCTCGGTTTGGTTCAGCTCCGCCGTGCTGGCCTCCGCCCCCTTCAGCACAAAGAGCTTGGCGGGGGCCCCGCTGGGGATAAGCTCCGCCTCCATGACGTAGGGCGCTCCCGCCGGGGACTCCAGGGTGGCGGTGAGGCTGATAAAGCCGCTGCTGCGCACTTCCGCCAGGATGGTGACCGTCTCCCCCAGGCCGGGGTAGCCCCCCTCGTCCGTCTGGGCCGTCAGGCGCAGGGTGTAGGGTCCCCTGGGGCTTAGGGCGGCATCCCCCAGGCGCTCAAAGCTGTAGTCGTATTTATTGTCCCGCTTTGCTCCGGGGAGGGTGAACTGCCCCCGGAAGAGGGCGTCCAAATCCCGCTCCAGGGGGAGGACCTCCTGCAAGGCGCAGGTGAAGCGCCCTCCCTCCTGGGTGTAGACCCGCTTCCCCGGAGAGCCGGGGACGGCGGGGGTGGTATCGGTGGCGGGGATATCGGGGACCGGGTCGGCGCTGCTGTATTGGTACTGGCCGCGGTAGCTTGCCTTTTCCAGCTCCCCGCACACCAGGCGCAGGGCGGAGGAGAGGGTTAAATACTTCTGTTGCTCCTCCCTGTTGCTGCGCACCTTGCCGGCGTTGGAAACCGCCGCCGTCAAAAGGGAGGCGGCCACCATGACGCAAAGCAGCAGCAGGGCCAGGGCCAGCAGGAAGGAGGCCCCTTGGCGGCCTTTCAGCTTTTGTTTTAGGGCTTCCAAAGGGACACCTCCTTTCCTGGCGGGTTTATCCTACTACGGCCGTCATTTGGATGACGTGGCTTCGCCCCTCCATGGTGAGGGTGATTTCCAGGGGAAGCTCCCGCACATCCGGCTGGATTTCGCTTAGGGTGATGGTTTTATCCGCCACCGTCACCTTGGCGGGGGCGGGGCTGGCGGTGGTTTGGAGCCGGGCGGCCAGGCCGGTGATGCCGTAGCCGCCGCTGTAGCTCCCAAAGTCCAGCTGGCAGCTGTCCCCCGCCTTCTTTGGCTCCGGCAGGGGCAGCACCGTGATGGTAAGGGGGCTGAGGCCCGGATAGAAATTCCCTCCCGCCGTGCAGGTGAAGCTGATGTTTGCCATCGTCTCGCAGGGGTCCCGGCCGGTGAGGGTGATTGCGGGCTTCTTTGCCCCCTGCTCCACCGCCTGGGTCACCTGGCAGGTGACCTCATCGCAGACCACCGCCACCAGCTCCAGGCTGCTTAGGGGCAAGGGGGTGTTGGCGCTGTAGGGCGTCACCTGCACCACCGTGCTCCCGCCCTGGAAGACCGCCGCCGTGTTGGGCCGCAGCTCCAGCTCGGCGGTGATGTTGACGGTGAGGGTGAAATGGTGAGCGGTTTGGCCGTCCGGCTCGGTGTAGGTAATCAGCAGCTTTGTGGTTCCCACATCCAGGGGGGAGACGGTCAGCCGCCCGGTGCTTTCCTCCATCTCCACCTGGATGGCCTTCTGGTCCTCCGGGTCGGTTTCTGCCGCCCACCGGCCCCCCGGCGGCACATCGGTTAAGGCCAGCGTTTCGGAATGGGGGGTGGCGGTGAAGAGATCCAGGGCGATGGGCCGCCCCCCCTCCGGGCGGCTGACGCCATAAGCGGGCCATTCCCCATAGTGGACCTGGTAGGCCCCCTGCTCCCTGGTGAGGATGGTGGGGAAGGGGTAATCCAGCCCCTCCAGCTCGGCCCGCCGGGAGGGCGGGTAGCTGTATTTGCCGGAAACCGAAAGTCCGTCCACCTCGGTGGTCACCGGGCGGAATTCCGGCAGCAGGGTATAGATATCTTTGCCGTTTACCAGCTCCAGCCGGGCCAGCTGCCGGTAGGTGAGCTGGGTGACGTTGGGGTTGCGGGCATCGTTGTTTTGGGCGGTGTTGCTGTAGTTGATGCCGTTGGTGTCAAAAACATCGGTTTTAAAGGAAAGGGGATCGTTGGCGGGGCGGTTTTTGCGGATGTTCTGGATATCCCTGCCGTTGTTCTTCAGGGTGCTGCTCCCCAGGTAATAGCAGTTTTGGATGGTACAGGTGCCGCGGTTGGCGGCGCTGTGGTTTCGGTCCAGCTCGTTATTTTCCCGCACGGTGTAAACGTCCCCGGTGCCGCCGATGGCGTAAAGGGCGCGGATATAGGGGTTGGCCTTCTGGCCGTTGCGGTCGGTGAGGCTGGGCAGCTCTACAAAGCTGTAGCAGTTGGTGAGGGCGTTATTGGTGTTGTCTCCCCCTGTAATGCCAATTACCTCCGCGCTGTCCCCCACCTTCAGGGGCTTCATGTAGCTGCCCCCCACGATGCCGCCGATGTAGGCCCCCTTGGGGAAGCTGCTGCCGGTATTCTGATTAAAGGGGATGGAGCCGTCGAAGTCGATGCTTCCCCCGGTGTAGCAGCTTGTGATGCTCTTTTGGCAGATGCCCGCCAGGCCCCCCACCCGCATGTTGTCGTTATCCTGGGTGCCCTTGGGGACCTGGATGTTCGTTATGGCGGAGCAGTTCTTTAAATCCATCCGGGAGATGCCCAAAAGCCCCCCGATGCCGCTGCCTCCCCAGCTGCCGGCGGTGTACACCTTTGCGTTGATGGTGTAGCCGGAGACGGCGCAGTTTTCCACCTTGCCCTCCCCCTTGGGGTCCTCCGCCGCCAGCCCCGCCAGGGCGCCGATGGCGTACCATTTGGAGCTGCTGGTGATGCCCTTATAGTAGCCGCTGTTAATAACCCCGGCGCCGTTGGAATCGTGGAGAATCATGTTCTTCAAGGTGCCTCCGTAGACGATGCCAAACAGCCCGGCGCAGGAGGACTGCTGGCCCTGGATGCTGACATTTTTGATGATATAATCCGCCCCGTCGTAGCTGCCGCCAAACCAGCCGTAAAGGTTGCCTGTATTGCCGCCGGTGTGGTCGTAGTATTCCGCGATGGGGGTGTATTCCCGGCTCTTGCCGTCCAGGTCGTGGCTTTGGAGCCAGTGGTGCTTGCCGGCGTCACGGGCCAGGGAGGAGGTGAGGTAGGGGAAGTTTACCATGTCCTTTCCCGCCTGGGCGGCCTGTATCACCGTCCGGGTGTTCTGGGCCTGGCTGTTCCAGTTGATGAACTCCAGCTGCTCCACCGAGCGCACCTGGTAGGGGTTTGCGGCGCTGCCAGGAACCTCCCGAAGCGCCGGGGCCACGCTCCAGTAGCCAGGGGCCTTTTCCACCGCCAGCGCCCCCCCGAAGTGTGGGTTCAAGGCAAAGGTGACGCTGACGCCGTTCCCCTGGGAGAGGGTCAGCCGGACGTTGGGGCTGCCAGGCTTGTTATTTGGGTAAAGGCCGGCCTTGCCGCTGTCCGGGATGTAGGTGTGGTAGGAGTGGAAGGTGTAGCCGGGCATCAGCACCGCCAGCGCCTGGTCCACCTCCCCCTGGGAGGGGGTGCTTTGGCTGAGAAGGGCCGAGGTTCTGCCATCGGTATAATAGAGGCCCTCCGCGGCGAGAGTTTCCTTTGTGCCCTGCTTTTCGTAGTAGCCATAGCCGTAGCCGGTTACAACGCCGCCGTCGTCGTGGGCGGTGGAAAGGGTGGTTAGGCGGCTGACCCGGTTGCCGTAGGACTTTTGGGGATCCACCGATAGCAGCTCCACATAGTAGGTCTCTGTTTTGTTCAGCTCCAGCTTTTCCCAATAGTAGGCGCCCATCTCCCCCAGCTCCATGAGGCCGGGCCACTGTCCGTAGTGGACCGGCGCTCCCCCGGCGTCCTTCACGGCGGTGGGATAGGGGAAGGCCCCGTTTCCATCCACCTTGGACATCCCTGCCACGGCGGAGGTGCTTCCCGCCAGGGTCTCGTATTCCACCGGGGAGGCCTTGTAGCGGGTGTAGTTGGCGTTGTAGGAGATGCCCCGGTAGGTAAAGTTCCCCTGGTTGAGGTAAAGGGTGCCGCTTTGGGAGCCCTCCCGCACGCCGCAGAAGCCGTAGATCTCCACCCCCTGGCCGCTGGAGCGGAGGTCCGCGGCGGCGTAGGAGCCGCTGATGACGCCGGAATTATACCCTGCAAAGCCGCAGACGCGGGCCTGGGAGGTGCCGTCCACCTCTGCCGTCAGGCGGCCCACCCCGTAGGTGGCGCTGATCCGGCCGGAGGAGGTGTTCTCCCCCACCACGCCCCCCACGTAGCTCTTGGCGTAGGTGGCGTTATCGGCGGAAAGGGCGGCGGCCTCCGCCCCGCACTCCCGGATGATGCCCCGGTTGCGCCCCGCCAGCCCCCCGATATACAGGGTGGAGCCGGTGTTGCGCCCAATGAGGCTGGCCCCGGACACGGCGCAGTTTTGCACCGTGCCGGTGTTGCCCCCCAGCAGCCCCCCGATGTACAGGCTTTGGGAGCCGTTATCCATCTTCACATCCACCTGGAGGTTGGGGTCCAGCTGGTAAACGATGTTGCGCAGAACCCCCTCCGAAAAGCCAAACAGCCCTGCGTAGGAGCGGTCGCTTCCCTCCGGAACGGTGAAAACCAGGCGGGAGATGGTGTTGCAGCCGCCGTTGTAGCTTCCCTTAAAGGGCTCGCTCTCCCGCCCGATGGGCTGCTGCCGGAAGACGCCGCCGGCCGCCCCGAAGAGGCTGTAGCCGGTGTAGGTGCCGTAGTCCAGGTCCAGCTCCTGGCGGAAGGTCAGGTTGTGGGCCTGGCTGTGGTAATATTCCGGGAACTGGCTGAGGCTGTAAAGATGGCGGGGGGTGCGCACGCTGACGGTGCCGCGGTTTTTCACCAGCTCCCCGGCGTAATCCTTGGCCTCCCCGGCCTCCCAGTCGTGGGGCTGCCCGTCCTCCGGCTGGTAGGGGATCACCGTCTCCGCAAAGTGGGGGTTGTAGAAGTATTCCCCCGCCGCCTCTTCCTCCCCCGGTCCGGGCATAAAGGAGAAGCTCAGGTACCGGTACAGGTTTTCCTCCGCCGTCCTGCTGTTCACCAGCTCCTCCGGCAGGGGAGCCAGGTAATACCGGCCCTCGTTCCCCTCGCTGTTTTTCCAGGTGGTGGAAACCAGCTCCGGGGTCTGGTCATCCCCCTTGCCGGGCCTTGCGTAACGGACCTTTTTGCGCACCTCGGTGCCGTCGGCGGGGTCGAAGTAGCGGTAGGTCACTTCCATCTCGTCGTCCTTCAGGTCGTCCTGCAAAAGGGCCACGGCGTAGCCGTCCAGGAGGATGGTTTCCTTATCGGAAAGCTCCCCGATGAGATACCGGGCGTTGCCGCCGGAAAAGCCGTAGCTGCTCTTCCCGTCGGCGCCGGCGTATTCCTCGTAGTAAACCAGGCTGGGCTTTTTAAATTCCGCGTTCCAATCCCCGTAGTGGGGCAGGCTTGCAAGGCCGGGGAAGCTGTAAACCACCAGGTTCAGCCGCTCCCGCAGGTTGTAGGGACTGTTGCTGCCGGCCTCCGTCTTCCAGGCAAACGCGCCCCCCTCCGAGGGTTCCCCCAGCTTCCTGCTGAAGCTCTGGGCGGTCATATCCTCGTAGGTCATGTTTTTCTCGTCCGCCTTGGGGTCCCCGCCCCGGCGGTATGTATTCTGGAGGCTGTCCCCCAGGCCGCCGGTGAGGGGCGGGTAGGTGACGCTGCCATTCTCTCCGGCGACGCAAAGGGCGGAGTAGACGTTTTGGGCGGTGGTTTTTCCGCTGCCCAGGCAGAGCCCGGCCGCTTTGGAGCCGTTGCCCGCCCCGATAAACCCGGCGGCGTAGCAGTCCTCCAGCTGGACCGCTCCCCCCAAATCTCCTATCAGCCCGGCGGCGCTGTTCCCCGCCAGGTAGCAGTCGGCGTAGGAATTTTCAATGCGCACCGGACCGCTCTCCTCCGGCCTTTCTGTTCCGATAAGGCCGCCGGCGGCATCCCTGCCCCGGACGGTGGTGGCCGCCAGGCAGTCGATCATCATGCCGCCCCTCATGCGTCCCACCAGCCCCCCGGCGCTGGCCCCGGTTATTTTGTACTGGTAGCCCTCCCCGTCGCTGCCCAAAAGGCTGCGCAGGTTCAGCTCCCCCTGCTCCGGCTCCCAGTAGACCCAGCAGCCGTCAAAGCTGGCGTCTGTGGCCTCCCCGGCCAGGGCCCCGGCGGGGAAGGCCCCGCTGGCGGAAACGGCGGCGTTCACCAGCCGGACATCGGTGAAGTCGGTGTCCAAAACGGCGGAGAAAAGCCCCCCGGCCTGTGTCTCTTCCGCAACCAGCAGATCCCGGATGGGGTACTGGCCCCCGTCGAAGCTCTTCAGGCTGCTGTTGCGGATGGAAACAAACTGGTAGCCGGGGTAGGTTTCGTTGCTGGCGCAGCGGATCTCCCCCCGCTGCACCGCCCTGGTCTTATCCCCGCCCACCCCGGAGTATTTCTCATCCAGGTTTTGGAGATGGCGCAGGTACTCCAGGTAGGCGGTGTCGCTGCCGCTGCTCTGCTCCGCGAACAGGCTGTTGTTATCGTCCCTGGCGGTGATTTCGCTGAAGCTGCCGTCCACCGAGGTGAGAACCGCCTCCACGGCGAAAAGCTCCCCCAGCTCCAGGCTTCTGCCGGGGAAGAGGGCGGCGAACCGCTGGGTCCCCAGCTCATCCAGCACCCAGGTCTTGGAGTCCCGCTTTCCCCTGCCCTCGGCGGCGGGGGGCTCCGCCGTCATCCGCCAGGAGAAGGGGTTCTTTTCCGCCCCCTGGTCGTCGTACAGGCTGATTCGCTCTCCGCCGTACTCCAGGGCCACCGCCAGCTGGACGCTGCCCGAAGGCAGGCTGTTGGGGAGCCAGCGGCTTACGGTGACGGTGAGGCGCTCCTCATTTTGAATCATTACGGTGAGGGAGGGGGTGGCGGCGGTGTCAATGTCCTCCCCCTGGGCGGCGCCGCCGCTGTAATGCCCCAGCATGGGGGCGGCCTTCATCCGCTCCTGCCGGGGGGCGGCGCTCCACATCTGGTAAAAGGCGGAAAAATCCCCCGCCGCCAGCTTCGCCATCCCCTTTTCCACATAAAAGACATCGGTGACGCTGCCGCTTACCGGCTCGTAAACGATGTAAAACTCCCCTTGGCGCAAAGCC
>OFGD01001572.1_pt1 | contig 11072 bp, 9 predicted proteins | sample 1521671 | NCBI WGS metagenome assembly OFGD01 (sample SAMEA3504114, study PRJEB24116) | mouse gut metagenome | biome: mouse gut; feature: mouse-associated habitat; material: faeces | place: Denmark | collected 2011 | reverse complement strand
GGGGGATTATCTCGCTGGGTTTTTTGTAGAGCAAAGCTGCCGCTCCAGCGGAATTGGCAAAAGTCTTTTGGATTGCGTCAAAAAACATCACGCTGCCTTTTCCTTAAATGTTTATGAAAAAAATCAACGTGCAGTAAAATTTTATCTGCGCGAAGGACTCTCCATTGCAACGAAGGGAATGGATGAGGATACTGGAGAGGCAGATTTTACTATGATATGGGAGAAAAAATAAAGGTTTCTGTTATTTTGACACTTATTCTCCATAGATGACAGATAATACATTATGCAAATTCCAGCAAATATAAAAATGACATGCTTTTGACCTTTAGGTTAAATGTTTATGATAACCTATTTTTCCTTCCGGTCAAAATCATGTCTAAAATGTATTCTATATTCATGTCAGAAATAAACATTTTCATTTCGTTTTGTCTCTTCAAACAAATTTCAGAAAATACCCACATCCTATTTATTAACGGAACAGCAGCATATACAACCCGTCAATCAGCAAGGCTGCACAGATAATCAATTTGAAGGTCTTGGCACTGATCCGCTCAAACAACTTCTTGCCCAGAAACAGCCCTATCACAATGCACCATAAACAGCATACTCCATACAGAGCCAGCGTAGGCGACATCATTCCATTCAAAATCCGATTTGCCTGGTCAATCAGGACACAAAATAAAAACAGCATCTGTGTGGTGCCTAGGTATTCCTCTTTGCTTTTGCAGACCGACAGAAAATAAATCGCCGCAATAGGCCCGCCCGCTCCAAATAAACCATTGACGATCCCACCGGCTGCATTAAACAATACGGCGTTCGTCACAGTAGGTTTGATTCTGATTTTATCCTGTCCCCAGTACATATATACCGCTAAAATCAAAAACATTATGCCCAGCAGCCGATACCAGATTGGATTATCACCTACATATTTTAATAACATAATGGCCAGAAAATCCATCCCCATATAGGCCAGAATCGGCACTGGGATCAGCTTCCATGCAATATATTTTCGATACAGCCAAGCGTTATACAGTAACACAAAAATCATCATCAAAGATGTCAGCGCAATTGCCTCTGTATACGGAAAGAAATAGGGAAAGATCATCAACGCTACAATCCCAAAGGCAAAACCACTAATTCCATGTAAAAACGAGGCCAGCAAGACAGCCAGAAAGAGTATCATCAGTGTATGCAAATCCATATTTGATTGCCTCCCTTCGTTCCATATTTTATTGTGCATCACATATTCCACTTGTTTATCAAACTTCCTGATGCAAACAGATGGCAGAACACTAGAGGGCTCTGCCATCTGAAAACTTATTCTTATTACATATACAATCCACCATTAGCACTGACAACCTGGCCTACAATATAGTTTGCCTCATCAGATGCCAGATACAGAATCAGGGAAGCATGTTCATGTACAGTCCCCATCCGTTTAGCAGGGATTGGGAATGTCACTTTGTCCAAAATATCTTTTCCTACTTCCGGGTTCTTCCAGAATTTTGTTAAAATTCCGCCTGGTGCCACTGCATTAACAATTACGCCTGCACCAATCACTTCACGGGCTACTGAACGGGTGAACGCTGCAATTGCACCTTTCGCAGTCGAATAGCTTGGGCTGTGCGCACTGGTATTGCTGATACCGGCTGTAGAAGATACATTGATAATCTTTCCATAACCTTTTGGCTCCATAATGTTCAGTGCGGCCCGTGTGCAATAAAATACACTGTTCAAATTGTTGTTCATACTGTCCAACCATTCTTCGTCTGTCATAGAACGGGTTACCCCCAGAGAAAACATTTGTCCAGTTTCCATAGTTAATTTGAAATAGTTGTCTCTATCCTTCGGTGCTTTTCGTGCTACGCCTGCATTGTTCACCAAAATATCTAATGTGCCAAAATGCTCTACGATTTTATCAAACATAGCCTGTACGTCCGGGCTATTACCAACATCGCAGCGAATGCCCAGCACCTGATCACTGATTTTCCGGAAATCCTGTTCCGCTGCGTCCACTTTTTCCTGACTCCGGCCGCAAAATGCTACTTTAGCACCTTCCTGCAGAAAACGGATTACTAATTCTGTTCCTAAATCACCATACCCACCTGTTACCAGCACTACTTTGTCTTTTAATTTCAGATCCATTGCAACTCCTCCTCTTTTTGTTTATCCTTTTTAAGTCTGACTATGGTTCACTTTGTTCTTACTTTATTATCGCATGTGCTTTCCCAATCGTTTACGCGTGATACTGATCAACACTGTGAATTTCTTCTATATTTTTACGGATTTTTGTACGGATTTTTCCCGACGAATATCCCACTGCCAGCATAACAAATACATGGCGTTCTACAGGAATCTGCAACAAAGTTTTTACTTTTTCTTCATTAAAAGCGCCCAGTACACAGGTTCCCAACCCAAGTTCCGCAGCCCGCAGACAGAAATACTGTGTGGCGCTGCCCAAATCAAACTGTGCAAAATGATTGGATTCATACAATCCTCTTGCCTGTGGAATTAATGTGGCTTGTTCCTCTACTACAGCCACCAAAACCGGCGCATTTTCCACATTTTTATTGATCCCTGCAGGATTGTCTATAATCGCATCTGCCACTTGTTTTACCAATTCCGGTGTTTCAACAACTACAAACTTCCATGGCTGCGAATTACAGGCCGACGGAGCTAATTGTACAGCCCGAACACATTCCATCAGCGTTTCGTGACTGACCCTCTGCTCTGTAAACGCTCTGGTCGCCTGTCTCTGATTTGCCAGTTCCATAAAATCCATAGGTACACTACTTCCTCCCTACTATATTATTATAATGGGTAAATCGAAATATAGTTTATATGCCATAAATTATATCAGTCTTCTGAAACACTTTCTAATACTACGCCGCCAGTCCTTTTACCCAAGAAAATAACAGCTAGTGCAGAAACTGTTACTGCAATTGTCAGAAAAATGTAAACGCCCAGGTAATCCCACATAGTGTAAACCACCGGATAAGCCGTCATCATTAAAATAGCGCCGATTCTGCCCAACGTACCTACCATACCAGTAGCAGCATTGCGATATTTTGTTGGATATAATTCAGGACCATAATTGGATGACATGACTGTCACACCCTGTACAAAAGCAGCCGCCAAGACACCTGTTATGCACATCAACAAATAATTATCAGCGAACCCATAGGAAAGGCAGAAAACCATCAACCCAATATTGCATATCGCGATTGGCCATTTTCGCCCGCCTCTGTCACCAACAACAGCAGCGATAACAGGGCCGCACAGCATCCCTATTGACAGCAGCGTCGCAATATGCATTGCCTGTTCCATGGAAAATCCTCTCGCAACAAGCAAGGTCGCACTGTTATTTACAAAAATCAGCCCAGCCGGTAATACTAACGCGTTACAACTCAATAAAGCCAGTGTTTCTTTGATATGACGTTTGCTGAAAATAATTTTCAAAATTTCCAAGGTAGGAAGCTTCTGGGTGAATACCTTTACTTCACTGAAATCACATTTATATTCAGGCCCAATAATTCCTTCTACAATTGCCTCTGCTTCCTGTACCCGACCTTTTGAAACCAGCCAGCGCGGAGATTCCTGTAAAAATTTCAGAGAAAGTAGTGCAACTACGTAACCGGCACATCCTAAGATATATACATAACGCCAATGATCAGTACCCATTGGAATGATGATATTGCATAACACGGCAATCAATGGAATCCCAAGATAGCCACAGCCTAATGTGATACCAAACAGTCTGCCACGATTTTTAGCTGGCAGAATTTCCACAATATAAGTAGGCGCTACCACGATAACGCCACAAATCCCAACCCCTGTCAGGAAACGCATCAGCGTAAAGACAGCAGGATTCGGTGCCAGACCATTTAACAGAGAGAAGGTGGAGAATACACAGGCAGCAATGATAAGCGCTTTTCTGCGGCCAAAACGGTCTGATACCATCCCAAAAATGAAAGAACCTATCAACATCCCAATGGAAAAGATCGTATTAATATAACCGATTTGCTGTACACTTAAGCCCCAGTATTCACGCAAACTGGGCGCTACATAGGTAAAGTTGAAATTATCGCACTGTTCGAAAATAAACGCCATAGCAAGAATTACAATCATAATTAAATGAGATTTTGTGATTGGCGTTTCATCAAAGAAATTTTTAATCACTTTTTTATTTAAATTTTGACTCATAACCCTACACATCCTTCCAATTTTTATTGATATAAATTACAGATTTTTCCTGTGAAAAATGTTATTATTTTTTAAAGTTACTTAAAGTCTTTACATTTCTTTAAATTTTTAGTAACATGAAAGAAAAATACGCTAGTTAAGGAGAGGAGAACCATGCGTCTTGAGCAATTAGAGCATTTTATCGAAATAGCTCATACCAAATCTATTCATCTCGCAGCAGAAAACTTATATTTAACCCAGCCATCTTTAAGTCGCTCCTTACGCAGTCTAGAGCAGGAATTAGGGATTTCTTTATTTCAAAGGACCGTAAAAGGTGTACAATTGACATCTTATGGAGAAACACTTTATCCAGAAATTCTACAAATCTTAACTGCTCTTCATGGACTTTCTTTGCATGCATCTCAATTGTGTGCAGAAAACCAAGTCCAGCAGGAACCGGCATCTCTTCGTATTCTAGCTTTTTCTACTCTGACCGATACCGTTCTAGGACCGGCTGTTTCCCAACTGAAAACCATTCATCCCAATGTATCTGTCACAATTAACAATCTGAAATTGGATTCCTTCTTAACCTTACCTGATTTTGCTGCCTACGACGCTGTACTGCTGACTGATATTTCTGATTTATTTTTCCCATCCACCGTTGACTCTGTATGGACACGCCGACAACTTTTTGCTGAAAGTTATTATGCAGTTGTGTCCAAAATGCACCCTTTGTCAAAAAAGCAAGTCATTAGTTTGGAAGAATTATCAATTTATCCGATTATTCTTCCACAAAATGGTCTGCCAGTAGAAGAATTGATGGAAAATCTGCTACCAGACAAATCTCCGATTCATATTTTCATGCAGAGTAATAACCACCGCGTTATCACGAAAACTTTACAAAATCATGAAGCCGTATTATTGACTACAAACACGCTGGTTCGCCAGAACTTTTATGAAAATCCACAGTTGTGCTGCCTTCCGGTCAAACGAATTATGGGCTCCTGTTTTTCTTTATTTAATACACACACGCCCCATATCAATATTCTGGAAGACTTGTTCACGCTGATCCGAAATATCCATTTACAGAATTAAACCTATATATTAGGAGGTACTTATGCGTTTAGAACAACTACAGGCCTTTCTGGAAACTGTCCAGACACAATCCATTTCCACTGCAGCGCACAATCTTTCCTTGCCTCAGTCCTCTGTTAGCCGTATGATCAGTAAACTGGAAAACGAACTGCAAGTCTCTCTGTTTGAGCGCTCACCCCTTGGTGTAAAATTATCATCAATAGGAATACAGCTGCTACCTTTTATCGAAGAATCATACCGTTCATTGACACTCTTAAAAACGGAAGCTCAAAAACTCAGCACAGTTTCTCAACTGCAAAAACAATCCTTTTCGGTTCGTGTTATCACGTTGCCGCTGATTCTGGATTCTTTTCTGGTTCCAGCCTTTGAATCATTGAAACAAGCATTGCCACAGGTAAAGCTTTCTTTTGTTTTGCAAAATGATCAATTACCCGACCAGTTTCCTCCGTTGAGCGCGAAAGACCTCTATATTGGTAATAATATCTCCCATGCACTGGAGAGCAAGCTTACCAATGCGCTATTTCAACAACAATATTACTATGAACCTCTTTTTACGGAAAAAATGTATGCTGTCATGTCTGAAAATCATCCATTGTCTGCTTATACGGCCGTCTCATTGGAAACTCTTTTTCCCTACAAACTACTTCTGCACGACAATAATTTTGCAGTTAGTGAATTTTATCAGCATTACACCAAAGAATCTATGCGGGCTAAGATTTATGCTCAGAGTAATAATCCTCAATTTATCGTCAATACTCTGCGAAACATGGAAACTGTATTTATCACAACTGAAACTTTAGTAAAAAATGATTATATCCATCAGACTGCTTTAAAAATAATTCCCATCCAGAATACACAGGCTTCTTATTTTTGTCTGACTGCCAGTGATTCTCCGTTTCAATTTGTGTTCCAGCATATCATTTCTGTTTTAAAATCTGTTCATGCAGGTATTGATATTTCTGAGCAAATTTTATAGCAGAAGGAGTAGTCCTGAATGGGATCACTCCTTCTGTTATTAGGACTATCTTAAACCTTTAGGTTCAAAAAACTCTGCTGTTTAAACTGCATCCTGATGTTCGGTTCTGGACATGATTTCATTTTGCAGGTCTTTGGACAATTCTACAAAGTATGCACTGTACCCTGCCACACGCACCACCAAATTGCGGTACTTTTCCGGCTCCTGCTGGGCCTTTTCCATAGTTTCCCGGTTGATGATATTGAACTGCACATGATACAGTTTCAAGTCACACCATGCACGAATCAGGGACATCAGCTTTCTGGTTCCTTCTTCACCTGCAACAGTGCTTGGACTCAGTTTCAGATTCAACAGACGCACATGACGGTTGCGGTATTCAATATTTTTGGTATTGGCAACAGAGGTCATAGTAGCTGTCGGACCATGAGTGTCGCAGCCGTGGGAAGTGGAAGCACCTTCCGACAATGGCAGACCAGCTTTTCTACCATTTGGTGTTGCACCCGTTGTCTTGCCTAAGAATACATGAATAGATACCGGCACCATACGCATTGAGATAATTTCTGGAACAACTCCAATCTGTTTGGCCAGATGTTCCACATGGATACGGTCAATTTCTTTTGCAATGCTGTCTACATATGGGTCGTTGTTACCATATTTCGGCGCATTTATGCACAGTTGCTGAATCACTTCTTTGCCTTCAAAATTACATTCTACCGCTTCAATTAGTTGATCCATCGTAATTACTTTATCATCATAAACCAGTTTTTTCACTGCAGCCAATGAGTCTGCCGCTGTGCCATAACCGGTCATATCACAGAATTTTTCACGCAAGCCGCCCTCAATGTAATCATTGATATCCTTGCACTGATCATAGCACAGATCATGCAGCATAGAAGTCAGTGGAGCAGCCAGATATTTGGGCACGACTTCATCCAGAGCCGCCTGCTGAGCAATATTGTGGTCCAGAAAATACAGATGCTGTTTTTTGTAGGCATCAAAGAATTCGTCAAAGGTTTTGAAATTCCGTGGATCACCAGTTTCCAAGCCATAACGATAATCTTTATATCTGGAAGTATATCCATTATACAATACCGTTTCTACCACTGCACCACAATTCAGTGTGCCAGCAGGATGAATATAGTTATCATAGTTCATAACACGGTTTTCCGCACAGCTGCAAATGCAGTAATCCAATGCATCAGGATAGGGAACCCCTTTGGCCAGATACAACGGAACCAGTTCTTCATCATTAAACAGCTTCGGATACCCCTGCCCGTCTTTGATTACTTCAGCAACTGCACGCAGGAATTTGTCCGGTGTTTTATTGTGAATCCGCACAGCCAAGTCTGGATAGTTGATAGGAAGCCCTTTTTTGGATTCCAGAAGCAGATAGGATAAATCATTGGTGGCATCTTCACCGTCTCTGGTCTGGCCGCCAATGGTAACGCCTTCAAAGTGCGCATACGCTTCTGAGAATACTCCACCAGCCGGACTGGCCAAAATACTCATGTTTTCTGACATGTTTACCCATAGACTTTCAAACAGGGTTTTCGCTTCTGCACGAGTTAGACGGCCTTCTTCGATATCTTTTTTGTAGTATGGATAGAACAACTGGTCCAGACGACCCAAACTCAGTGAAGCACCTACAAATTGTTCTATACGGGTGAACATATAGACAAACCAATGGCTCTGCAATGCTTCCCGGAAGGTACGTGCCGGGTTTTCTGGCACATATTCACATATTTCCGCAATCTGCAGCAGTTCTGCTTTCCTGGATTCACTGGTTTCTGTTTTTGCCAGTTCACGGGCATGAGCAGCATAACGATGTGCCCAAATCACAATGGCATCGCAAATGGTAATAGCTGCTTCCAAGAAAGGCCCTTTAGCAGTCCACAGAGTCGGCTGCTGTTTCAATTCCTCCAATCTTTTCTCTGCATCTTCTCGTAAACCTTTCAAACCTCTTTTCAGTACCTTTCCATAATCCTGTACCCAGTTCTGTGAAGAGCGGGTATTGCCAGTTGCAAATACCAGGCCTGTCTGTTCATAGAAGTTTTCAGAATCTGCCCCAAAAATAATTCTTCTGGTTTCCTCTGGCAAAGACATCGCAAAAGCTTCCGGGAAGGATCTGTTTTTCCAATATGGTGCAATTTCATTTACCATAACATCATAGTCAGCGTCGCTGATAAAGTACGGCGCATCGGGACGATTACACATATCGCGTCCGACACGGTCCATATAGCCCCCATCAATTTCTGGATACAGCATTCCGCAACGACCAAAACGTCCTTCGCCGCGACCTACCACCAATTCATCTGGGTCAATGTAAACAGGAATTTTTTCTGCTACATTTTTTAAAGCCAGCGCCCAACGCAACTCCAGTGGACGCAGTTCATTCTGTTTCATCCCTTCGGTAAAATATCTTGCGCGGTCTGTGCAAAGCTTGATCTGCTCTTTCCGAATCCGTTCCAAACGATTAAAATTTCTTTCTCGGGTAGGATCCTCATTTTTTGTGATTCCTTCCAACCACTGTTCCTGCGGACTGAGAATCAGTTCATTTAATTGACATTGACATGGCATACAATCTACCTCCTGTTCTTTCTGTGAAAAATAAGTAATAGTTTCAGTACAACAAATTCCTGACGAACTGTTCAAACTACTCAGGAACTGTCATTTCCATAATTCCATCTTATAAGATAACTTGCTTCTTGAAAAATGCTTCTCATGGGCATTTTTATGTTTTCTTATGTCAAAATTGCATATCTCTCTGAAATACTAACGTTTTCATGGAAAATCACTTATTCAGCTGTCCTGTTAAAATAATGCCATTATAATAGGTGCACCCAACGCAGTAAACAGCATTGCGATAATTTGAATTACCAAACCTGCTTTAAATGCCTGCCCCGAACTGATCCATTCTTTGAAACTGAAAAGATAAGCTGCGTTACCGGAAGCAGTCGGCGTGCAGAAGGAAATATTCAGAATGTACGAAGCCAGAATAGCAATTACCAGCGGGCTGATTCCCAGCGACTGCCCAAAGGCGAACATCACCGGCATAAAGGCTAGTACAACGGCCACATTGTTTACAAATTGCGATACAACCATTGCAATGAAGAAGAAAACGACCATAAAGGTGATTGGCCCCATGCCATCCAGAATGCCACTCAATTGTTCCACAACAAACGGCATAATATTAGATTCCGCAGCATTCACTGCTGCAACCAACGGTGCAATAGTAGCAAACATCATGATTAAATCCCAGTTGATTCCCGCAGCAAGCTTTGGAAACGAAACTACATCTTCCTTGCCCAGATTAATGATATAGTAAACAGCCAGTGTCAGCACGGCAGCGCCCGGTACACTAAGATTTTTTAACCAAATCGTAATGCCCCAGCTGACAGGCAAAATTCCCGGCAGGAATAACAGCACCATCAGTAATGCAATTAATCCTACAGCCTGTTTCTGCGCACCAGTCATTTTATCATCCCGATAGCAGGCAAAGCGGTCATCATCACGAAGTAACAGAGATACATCCGGCTTTACTACAAATTTCAGCAACGCAAGGAATGTCCCCATTGTCACAATACTGAATACAATCTGAATCAAGGTAAACATAACAAAGTTCATTGTGGCGCCAGTGGTTTTTTCCATAACCGTATTTACCACATAGGACTGTCCCATAAAGGGGAAGATTCCTCCGCCGACTGTACAAGCCAGAACAATTGCAACAGCGCCATAAGCAGGATATTTGTCCCCTGTTTTGAAACCTGCCTGTGAACAGAATTTTCCAAAAATAATCGTCAACAATAGCATGGAAGCAAATAGATTTACAAAGGAAGAAACCAGCCATGCCGCCAGACAGAACATAGCAAGCATAATATAAGGTTTTCCGGTAGCGAATTTACGACTGATGCACCAGTTAGCAACATATTTGCTCAAGCCAACTTCCTCCACAGTTGCTGAAAAGCAAAACATAAATAATGTCGTTAAAACTAGATTATCTGTAAAAGAAATTCCTAATGTTTGAAACACTGTTCTGTCAGGCAAATATCCCAACGCAACAATTCCTAATAAACTGGGCCAAACCTTGCTGTCAACAGTCCAGCCATACAATACACCAATAAAAATCCCGATAGTTTGCATCCCCCACGGAGTAATAGAGCCGATGGGCGGCAGATATCGAAAACCAAACATAAATAGACATACGATTAAAAAATTGATTAAAGTTTTTGTTCTGTTTCCTGTTGTGATCGGCATCACGACCACTCCTTTCTTCCCAATTCTATATGAATCAGATAACTTTTTTCCTAATGACTTCACAATAATCTGCTGGGTACCCATATATGTTGCAGATTTACCGTGAATCATTATTTTATAATTCAATTTTATCTAATAAATATTCTTTTGAAAAATGCTTTTGGTGTAATTTTTTTATATTTTCTTATGTTAGATTTGCATAACCATTTTGTAATCTTCCCTACATTATCAGTTTTACAAAAACGTTTTGCAAATACCCTTTCGGACTCTACAAAGCACTTTTTCAGACGAAATAATATTATATTGTGATGACTTGTGATGACTTAAACTTTTTCTTGCTCTGGGACACCATTGTGAGATATAAATCTTCTGATTTTGCTAATGCCATATAATAAAAAATCCCAGAATAGATATTGAAACCACCAACATCTATTCTGGGACTAAAAATGCAGGGATTAAAAAATCCCCGCATTCACCATCTCAATTAAAAATTGAAATTATATATTTATCTTATTCAATGATTTTAGAAACAACGCCGGAACCTACTGTACGGCCACCTTCACGA
>OFGD01001562.1_pt1 | contig 11134 bp, 9 predicted proteins | sample 1521671 | NCBI WGS metagenome assembly OFGD01 (sample SAMEA3504114, study PRJEB24116) | mouse gut metagenome | biome: mouse gut; feature: mouse-associated habitat; material: faeces | place: Denmark | collected 2011 | reverse complement strand
ACAGAATCTTTTTTACGGATATGTAGAGGAATTTTACCAATATTTTTACCGGATTCCTCTTTTGGAAGAAGTGAAAGAGATTCTGGCGCCATTGGGGATTGCCAAGGGACTGATGGGAACGGAAGTCTATGACTGGCAGGAGGTATGGGAATATGTGCCGGAGGGAAAGGTCATTGCTGCGGCAGTTCTCTGGGCAGGGATATTCTTTGGGCTGGCTGTATTGGCGCACAGGAGCCGGAAAACGGAGATGACAGGTCGTGTGTTTGTAAATATCCTGGCGGAGCGTGTTCTGGAAGCGGCTGTTTCATTGTTTGCTGGGATGGGGCTTGGATTGCTCATCATGGATGGGGCGCAGGTGAAAGGGCATGGTGCAGCGGCAGTGTTGGCGATGGGTGCCGGAGGCATAGCGGGTGTATGCGGGATACATTTGTTGACAGAGTGCCTTGTGCGGATGCCGGGAGCATCCCTTGGCCGGAGAAAAGGGCAGATGTGTGCAGTCAGCATTTGTGCGTTTGCCGTAGGATGTGCTTTTCTAGGGAATCAGGGCAGGTTTGACGGGTATGTACCTGAGCGCGGGCAGGTTCTTGAGGTGGCCGTGAGCGTCGGCGGGATTGATATGGGACAGAAACAGTTTATACGCGGGGAAAACGGGGATGATTCGATTGCGGAGGAAAGGCTTTTGCGGTATTCGCTGGCGGAGGATGAGAGCATTGACGAGGGGATGGCGTGGATTCAGGGAGTGGTTTCCGGGCTAGAGCATGGTCGGGATGCAGATGCAGTGCATGGTGAAGTGAAAGAAGCAAAAGAGGATAGACTTACGTCGGCAACCGTTTACTATCATTTTAAGGACGGCAGCAGATGTTACAGGCGCTATCCGCTTAACGGGGAGGCATTAGAGTCATTTTCCCGGGTGTATGAAACGGAAGAATATAAGAAACGGGCGTATCCGCTGGTGGAAGTTGCGGATATTACAAAGGGGCAGGTCACATGGTCGGACGGTGTGGCAAAGAAAATGCTGGCAATGTCAGAATCGGACAAGGCGGCGATGCTTGCAGCGTATAAGAAAGACATTGCGAGGCTTAGGATGGAGATGTTGGGGACGGCATTTCCTATTGGATTTATGGAAATTATTTCCGAGGTAGATGGAATTTATCTGGAGGCAATGATTTATCCCTTCTTTGAGAGGACTTGTAAAATACTTGAGGAAGCGGGGGCTGATGTGGGAAAATCTCTTGTAGATTATGGAATTACGTCGGTGAAAGTAAAGGCTTCGTCTCCGGCGGGGCAAGGGTATTCCGGGGGTGTGCATATGCAGTTCTACGACAAGGAGAATGACATTGCCAAGTGGAGTGAGAAATTGATACCGGATAGCTTTGCGGTACAGCCTGTTCTGCGTCCGGTGGATTCTTCTGTGCAGGCCGAAGTACAGGTGGAAGATGAAGCCGCTAACGGCGCGGTGGTCGTGGATTGTTATGGAGTGGAAGAAAGGGGCGGAAAGTAAATGGAAACAGGGGAACCTGAGGTGCTGTTGATGGGAGCGGCGATTATTGACGTGCTGGTCCGTCCGGCCGATGAAGAGGTATTTCGGACAGGCTCTTATCCGGCAGAGGATATCCGGATGTCGGTAGGCGCGGATGCGCTGAATGAGGCGACTGTGCTTGCCCGTATGGGGAAGCCCGTCCGGCTTGTCACGGTGATTGGAAATGATTTGGCGGGAAGGTTTCTGATTGAACACTGCAGGCGGGAGGGAATCGGGCTTTCAGACGGATGTGTCCGGGACGGTATGGCAACGGGAATCAATGTGGTGCTGGTAGGGGAGGATGGAAGACGGAATTTTCTTACGAACGCCAGTGGGAGCTTGCGGAAATTATGTCTGGGAGATATTCAGACGCCATTTCCGAAGAGTGTGAAGATTGTCTGTTTTGCCAGTATTTTCGTGTTCCCGCAGATTGGGGCGAAGGAGCTTGCCTGTATCTTTGCACAGGCCAAGAGACAGAATAAGATTGTGTGTGCGGATATGACGAAATGTAAGAATAGGGAGACCGTGGAGGAGATGGCGGAGGCATTTTCCTATATTGATTATTTACTGCCAAACGACGAGGAGGCGATGCTTCTTACCGGGAAGGAGACGGTTTCTTTGGCGGCGGCGGAGCTTTTGAAAACGGGCGTGGGGAATGTGGTGGTTAAGTGCGGCCGGGATGGATGTCTGGTGATGAACCGGGAAGAATCTTATATGGTGCCTGGGAAAACAGGGACGCCGTGCGTGGATACTACGGGAGCGGGAGACAGCTTTGCGGCGGGATTTATTTTCGCATTGTCGAAGGGGCGGCCGCTAAGGGAATGCGCGGAGTATGGGAATGAATGCGGAGCGAGGGCGGTTGCTGTGGTGGGGGCGACGGAGTGGTTGAAAGGAGAAACATGTCATGGTATACTCACACGAAATTATTCTGCCGAATGATGATATCCCCTTTAAGATGTTCATCTTCGAGGGAAAGGACGGCAATTATGTGCGCAAGAAGCATTGGCACAGGTCGATTGAGATTTTTGCGCTTTTCGAGGGTGAATTGGAATTCTATGTAGATGAGGCGCGGTATTCGCTGCGGCCGGGAGAATTTATGCTGGTGAATTCCAATGAAATTCATTCTATTTTTTCCCCAAAGCGGAATCAGACAGTGGTTCTGCAGATTCCGCTTACCACATTTGAAAAATATTATACAGACGAAAAATTTATCTATTTTTCCCATAGTTCCAGATTGCAGGATGAAGAAGTCATGCATCTGCTTAGGGATATGTACCACACTTATCATGAAAAGCCGTGTGGGTATGAGTTGAAGGTTCAGGGGCAGTTCTATATGCTTCTTTATATTCTTGTGACAAAGTATCGCGAAACGGACGTGAATGAAAAAGTAATCCAAAATAGCCGGAAACTGGATAGGCTTTCCCAGATTACCGCTTACATGGAAGAAAACTATAGGGAAGATATTTCGCTGGAAAGCCTGGCGGAGATCTTCGGGTATTCGGCGACGTATCTGTCCAGGATGTTCCGGAAATATGCGAAGACGAATTACAAAGCATGTCTGGATGATATCAGGCTGGAGCACGCGGTGAAGGATCTTGCGGATACAAGGCTTCCGATTGGGGAAGTCGTACTTAGGAATGGGTTTCCGAACAGCAGGGCTTTTGTAAAGGTATTCAAGAAGCGGTATGGGATGCTGCCGAAGGAATACCGCAGGATGATGCAGCCTTTTTCTTAAAGATTTCTTAAAGAAGGAGGTTCAGATTGTACTTCGTGACAGGATGTGCTATACTCAAAAGCAAGAATTCTAGAAGGCATTCGTCTTTTATATTCTCACAGACAGTTCGTCTGATGTTTACCTGATAATATTTTAGAAGGCAGAATGTTACTGCCGGTCATTTTGCGCATGTATGTGGTAACATTTCTGCAGACAGCACACTAGGCAGAAAGGGGGATTATGGCATGGAGAAAGCGCAATATCGATATAGAGCCGCAGAAAACGTATAAGCCAGGGTATCCCATTGAGAAGCGGGGAATTTATTATCTTGCGCGGCGGTTGTCTTCCCAGCTGTCATTGGCTCTTGAGGGGACGGATTACTCCCAGTTGACAAAATGTTACAGTATTTGGATTTGCCGGGATGATGTCCCGCCAAAAGAGCGTTACAGTATATCCTTCTACGAGATGGCCAACACGAAGAATACTGCGCCGAATTCTATAGCGAAAGAAAATTATGATTTGATGACGTTAGTAGTTATCAAATTGGGGAATGAGGTGTATAATGGGGGAAAGGAAGATGAAGGATATGAACTTTTGCATTTCCTGAATGCAATTATGTACCCGCATAAGGAGGACTTTATGGCTACGGTGACGGAGTACATTGATTATCCTGAAAATACGGATCTGTGGAAGGGGGTAACACAAGTGAGCAGCTTGGAGCAGGTTATCTTTGAAGGGGCTATCGATGATGCATTAAAGTTTGTAGAAAGAGAAACAAGGGAAGTCAGGGAAGCGCTGTATCGAGAGAAAGAAGAAGCAGAGAGGGAGAAAGAAAAGATAAGCCGGGAGAAAGAAGAGGTAAGCCGGGAGAAAGAAGAGGTAAGCCGGGAGAAAGAAGAAATAAATCGAGAAAGAGAAGAGGTAGAACGAAAGAAAGAAGAAATAAACCGAGAGAGAGAAGAGGTAAATCGGGTGAGAGAAGAAGTGTGTCAAGTCAGAGAAGAAGTGTGTCAAGCCAGAGAAGAAGTGTGTCAAGCCAGAGAAGAAGGAATCCAAGCGATTATTTTAGACAATTTGGAAGAACAGGTTCCAAAGGAAAGAATTGTTCTGAAGCTTCAAAAGCATTTCAATCTTACGAAAGAGAAGGCAGAGCATTACTATAAAAAGTATGCCTGATTTATTGTGGTAAAAAAGCATCACAAATATAGAAGGGGAACAGCAGAAAATGTGCTGTTCCTTTTTGTAAAAGACAAAAAAATACCATAAAAAGGCTAATTATTGCGTTGTATGCCCATAAAAAAGTTGATAAAATGACATTAATAAGCAACAACGCAAAAAGGAGAGAAGAAATATGGAGATTCAGAAGGTAACAGATGCCGCCTTCGGTGTCTACGGAAAAGTTCTGACAGGATATGACTGTGCCGAATTGTTGGAAGTGATGAAGCGGCAGCCTTGTCCGGCGGATGATGTGGTCTATGTCCCGTCTGTGGAAGCTTTGGAGAAGCTGTCAGTGGCAGAGGAGCTAAAAAAACGTGCATACGGCGGGCTTCCGATTCAGGTCGGGTATTGCAATGGGAACAACCGAAAACTTAATGCCGTGGAGTATCATCGCTCATCGGAGGTAGATATTGCAGAGAGCGACTTAATTCTCTTGCTTGGAAAGCAGCAGGATATTGAAGCAGACCATACATACGATACGTCTAAGATTGAAGCATTCCATGTGCCTGCGGGGACGGTTGTGGAATTATATGCGACGACGCTTCACTATGCGCCTTGCAGTGCGAAAGAGAGTGGATTCCGCTGTGTAATCGTATTGCCAAAGGATACGAACCTGGAGCTTGACTTTACGTCCGCAGCCGAGGGCGAAGATAAGCTGATTACAGCAAAGAATAAATGGCTGATTGCACATGAGGATGCAAAGATTAACGGAGCATTCTGTGGATTAAAAGGAGAGAACATTACGTTGTAATAATGCGATTGAAAATACCATTAATATGGCGGAATGGGTATAAAGTAATAAGAAAAATAGGAGGATTAGAACAATGAACAACATGCCAGAATTAAAGATTGGTGTAGTAGCGGTAAGCCGTGACTGTTTTCCAGAGAGCCTGTCCGTGACGAGAAGGGCAAACTTAATTAAAGCATATACTGAGAAATATGGTGAGGAAGGAATCTATGAATGTCCGATCTGCATCGTGGAGAGTGAAATTCATATGGTACAGGCCTTAGAGGATATCAAGGCGGCAGGATGCAATGCGCTGGTGGTATACCTTGGAAACTTTGGTCCGGAGATTTCCGAGACACTTCTTGCGAAGCATTTTGAAGGTCCGAAGATGTTTATCGCAGCAGCAGAGGAGCGGGGCGACAATCTGGTACAGGGGCGCGGCGACGCATACTGCGGTATGCTTAACGCAAGTTATAATCTCAAGCTTCGCAATGTAAAGGCATATATTCCAGAATACCCGGTGGGAGACGCGCAGGAATGTGCGGATATGATTCACGAATTTGCTCCCATTGCAAGAGCAATTGTAGGGCTTAGCGAATTAAAGATCATCAGTTTCGGCCCAAGACCGCTGAACTTCCTTGCATGCAACGCGCCGATTAAGCAGCTCTATAATCTGGGCGTTGAGATTGAGGAGAACTCAGAGCTTGACCTGTTCGAGGCATTTAACAAACACGCCGGGGACGAGCGGATTCCTGCAATTGTGAAGGAGATGGAAGCAGAGCTTGGCGCAGGCAACAAGAAGCCAGAGATTCTTGAGAAACTTGCCCAGTACGAACTGACATTGAAGGATTGGATTGAGGCACACAAAGGATACCGCAAATACGTTGCACTTGCAGGGAAATGCTGGCCGGCATTCCAGACACAGTTTGGATTCGTGCCTTGCTATGTCAATAGCCGGCTGACTGCACAGGGAATTCCGGTATCCTGTGAAGTGGACATTTACGGTGCGCTTAGCGAGTTTATCGGAACAGTGGTAAGCAACGATGTGGTAACGCTCCTTGATATCAACAATTCTGTGCCTAAGGATATGTATGAAGAAGACATTCAAGGCAAATATGACTATACACAGCAGGATACATTCATGGGCTTCCACTGCGGCAATACGGCGTCTAAAAAGCTGTCCTTCTGCGAGATGAAGTACCAGATGATCATGGCAAGGGCTTTGCCTGAGGAAGTGACTCAAGGGACACTGGAAGGGGATATCGTACCCGGGGACATCACGTTCTACCGCTTGCAGAGTACGGCGGACAATCGGCTGCGTGCATACATTGCGCACGGTGAGGTTCTTCCGGTAGCAACACGTTCCTTTGGAGGCATTGGGGTATTCGCGATTCCGGAGATGGGCAGGTTCTACCGCCATGTGCTGATTGAAGGAGGCTATCCACACCATGGTGCAGTTGCATTTGGACATCACGGAAAGGCATTGTTTGAAGTATTCAAATACATCGGGGTGCCTGTGGAGGAGATTGGGTATAACCAGCCTGCAGGCGTGAGATATCCGACAGAGAATCCGTGGAGAGCTTGTTAGGAGGAAAAAATGTTATATATAGGAGTAGATTTGGGAACATCCGCAGTAAAGCTGTTATTGATGGATGGCGATGGAAAGACTCACAAGATTGTATCAAAAGAGTATCCGTTATATTTCCCGCATCCGGGATGGTCTGAACAGAAGCCGGAGGACTGGTTTTCACAATCTATGGCGGGAATCAGGGAGTTAGTCGGCGAATGCAATAAAAGCGAGGTTGCAGGAATCAGCTTTGGTGGACAGATGCATGGTCTGGTGGCTTTGGACAAAGAGGACAAAGTTATCCGCCCGGCAATCCTCTGGAACGACGGACGGACCGGGGAAGAAACAGACTATCTGAATCATGAGATTGGAAAGGATAAAATATCCGAGTATACGGCGAATATTGCATTTGCAGGATTTACCGCGCCTAAGATTCTCTGGATGAAGAAGCATGAGCCAGAGAATTTTGAGAAGATTAGCAAGATTATGCTGCCTAAGGACTATCTGGCGTACTGCCTGTCCGGCTCATTTTGCACAGATGTTCCCGACGCATCCGGTATGCTGCTCATGGATGTGAAGAACCGCTGCTGGTCCAAAGAAATGTTGGAAATCTGCGGCATTACAAAAGAGCAGCTTCCTAAGTTGTATGAGAGCTATGAAGTGGTCGGGACTTTGAAGCCTGAGATTGCAAAACAGCTAGGTTTATCTGACCAGGTAAAGGTCATCGCAGGGGCGGGAGATAATGCGGCTGCTGCAGTCGGAACCGGGACGGTCGGGGACGGTATGTGCAATATTTCCCTTGGGACGTCCGGGACAATCTTTATCTCGAGTAAGTCATTTGGCGTTGACCAGAATAATGCGCTGCATTCTTTTGCTCATTCCGACGGGCATTACCACTTGATGGGGTGTATGTTAAGCGCAGCGTCCTGTAATAAATGGTGGAATGAGGATATCCTGAAGACGAAGGATTTTGCGGCGGAGCAGGCGGATATTACGAAATTAGGAGAAAATCAGGTATTCTATCTTCCCTATCTGATGGGAGAGCGTTCTCCCCATAACAATCCAGATGCGAGGGCAATGTTTATCGGGATGTCTATGGATACAACGAGGGAGGACATGACGCAGGCGGTATTAGAGGGCGTTACGTTTGGCCTTCGGGATTCTTTGGAGGTGGCAAAGAGTCTGGGGATTCAGATTGAACGCACGAAGATCTGCGGAGGCGGTGCAAAGAGCCCGCTCTGGAAGAAAATTCTCGCCAATATTATGAACCTCAAGGTAGACGTCATCGAGAGCGAAGAAGGACCGGCCCTTGGCGGCGCTATGCTTGCAGCCGTGGGATGTGGAGAGTATCCGGATGTGGAGACAATTGCGAAGAAGGTTGTGAAGGTCGTGGATACGGTAGAGCCGGAGCCGGAACTGGTGGCGAAGTATGAGGAGAGATACCAGAAGTTCAGGAAGATTTATCCTACGGTGAAAGAATTGTTCTAACAGACAACAGCAGGCAGGTGCAAAGATTCAAGTGGTAAACTGATCTATGCACCTGCTTTTTCGTCTATAGCTGCCTCAGCACATCTTCCACAGAATCCGTCACATCGGTGGCATACTCTGCGACCCCGGGCGCACCGTCGGACATGGCATAGCTCCTTCCTGCAAATTGCAGCATCTCCACATCATTATATTGATCGCCAAAAGCCATGCACTCTTCCGGCTTAATTCCCAGATGCGCCGCTAAGCCTGCAAGCCCGGTTCCTTTATTGGCGTTAGGCGCAATAAAGTCGATCCAGATCATCCCGGATGTGACAGCCTTGATCTCGGATTCAAACATTTTCTGGAAATAAGCTTCAATATTATCAGCCCCCGTAAAATCACAGACTGCAATCTTCAAGAAGGGCTCCGTGACGTCCTCTAGCCTGTCCACTGTCTTCATATCATAGCGGAGCACCTCCCGGATGTGCCGTATAAAAGCAGGATCCGTGGAATCCGTATAACATGCGGACTCACAGGACAGGAGACAGTGGCATCCGCCCCGTTCCCGGATAGCCTTAAAAATACGCAGCCCCAGCTCCCTCTCAATCAGGCCCTTTGAGATGACCTGATCACGGCATACGCACAGAGAGCCATTTTCCGCAATATAATGGATATCATCTTTGACCGGCGCAAAGAGAAGACGCAGATTGTAGTACTGCCTCCCGCTTGCGGCGGCAAACTGTATCCCCTTTTCTTTTAACCGCCTCACGAGCTCGCAGAACCCTTCGGGCAATTCCTGCGCTCCATTTTTTAATATTGTACCGTCAAGGTCGCTTGCAATTAATTTTATCATAGATAACTCCTTTGTGTTGTCAGCAGGTTCACTTCCTGCATTATAAAATGCAAAAATACGAAAGTCAAGTGAATTTGATGCTTGGATGTGTTGCGATTTACGGGCGGGGATATTATAATGTAGAAGGAAATGAAATGGCAGAAAGAGAGGATATATAGAATGAAAATAGGAATCGGCAACGACCATGCGGCGGTCGCAATGAAGAATGAAATTATGGAATATTTAAAAGAACTGGGACATGAAGCCGTGAATTACGGGACAGACAGCAACGAAAGCTGCAGTTATGCCGTATACGGTGAAAAAGTGGCAAGGGCAGTTGCAGCGAAGGAAGTTGACCTTGGAATCCTGATTTGCGGGACCGGCGTAGGAATCTCCCTTGCCGCTAACAAGGTAAAGGGAATCCGGGCGGCAGTATGCTCCGAATCATGCACGGCCCGTCTGGTCAGGCAGCATAACAACGCCAATATCCTTGCCTTCGGCGCAAGGATTATCGGAATCGAGACGGCGAAAGAGATTGTGAACGCATGGCTTAGCGCAGAGTTTGAAGGCGGAAGGCATCAGGAGCGGGTAGACATGATTACGGCAATCGAGGAAAAAGAAGCATAAGATAAGGGGAAGGCATACATGGCAGCAATTATATTTGACGTAGACGGCACGCTTTGGGATTCCACGGAGGAAGTGGCAGTTTCATGGAATCAGGCAATCCGGGAACGCACCAGCCTTGAACGCGTGCTGACGGGAGAAGAACTCAAGAAAGAATTCGGAAAGCCTCTTGACGAGATTATGGACGACCTGTTCCCGGAACTTAGCAAGCCTGAGAAGGAGGAACTGGCATACCATATGTATCAATATGAGAATGCGCATATAGAGGGTGCGCCGTGTATCCTCTATGAAGGGATGCCTGATACGGTCCGCAGACTAAGTGAGAAATATCCACTGTTCATCGTAAGTAACTGCCAGTCAGGATATATCGAGGCGTTTCTCAAAAACACAGGGCTTGGGGACTGTATCCGGGATTTTACCTGTCCGGGGGATACGGGGAAATTAAAAGGCGATAACATCCGGATTATCATGGAGCGCAACGGTATTGAAGACGCCGTGTATGTAGGCGACACAAATGGGGACGCTAAGGCCTGCAAAGAGGCAGGGATTCCCATGATTTATGCGGCATATGGATTCGGAGAGGTAGAGGGCGGTTATGTGACGATACATTCCTTTGGGGAACTGCTTGACATTGATTTTGATAAAGTGAAGTAGGATTTTATCAATGTTAGAATGAGGAAATATCATGAGTACGGAAAAAATAAGCGCAAATGAAATTAAGGCGAAGAACAGGCAGAACATCTATCACTATATTAGAGAGCGCGGCTCGGTATCTAAGCAGGAGATTGTTGTAGATATGCAGTTGAGCCTCCCCACAGTGACCTCAAACCTGGATTATTTGAAGAAGCAAGGGCTGATTGACACTTCCGGCAAAATCAGGAATACGGGAGGGCGCAGCGCCACCGCGTTTTCTTATATCAAGGATGCAAGGATGGCGATTGGCGTTGATATCACGGCGAACCACATTACGGCTGTGGCCGTTAATTTGTCCGGCGACATCGCCAGCATTCCGTTCAATCTGGAAGACGACGCATACCTCCGGGAAATCGGCAAAGTGGTAGAGTGGGTAAAAACAGAGGCAGAGATTGCAGATGAGAACCTTCTTGGGGTCGGGATTTCCGTACAGGGTCTGGTATCAGATGACGGAGAGTATATCGAGTATGGGAAGGCTTTGGACTTTACAAAACGGCGGCGGGAAGAGATTGCCGCATATGTACCCTACAGAAACCGCCTGATTCATGATTCCTATGCGGCCGGATACCGGGAAACATGGACAGAACGTAATTTCCAGAATGCATTTTATATTAGTTTAAGCAACAGTGTGGGAGGTTCGGTCATTATCGACGATGCAATCTATGAGGGAAACACCCATAAGGGCGGCGAAATCGGACATTTGGAAGTTGTTTCAGAGGGCGGCGAGCTGTGCTACTGTGGAAGAAGAGGCTGTTTTGATACTGTTTGCAGAG
>OFGD01001559.1_pt1 | contig 11144 bp, 18 predicted proteins | sample 1521671 | NCBI WGS metagenome assembly OFGD01 (sample SAMEA3504114, study PRJEB24116) | mouse gut metagenome | biome: mouse gut; feature: mouse-associated habitat; material: faeces | place: Denmark | collected 2011 | reverse complement strand
GCCTGGGACTGTCCATCGCCCAGAGCTTTACCGAGGCCTGCGGCGGAGAATTCCGTTGGGAGACCAATGCGGACTTGTTTGTGGTGACGGTTACGTTCTCTGTCAGACGCCCTGGGGGGCCGGAGGAAGGCCAGGCGTAATTTTGCAGGTTTCTGCAGGCCGCCCTGAGAAAATATATCCTGGGGAAGGAAACAGGACCAAAATTCAAACAATACTTACAAAAAAAGAAAAAAGAAAACAGGGTTTCATTGACATATTCCACATATGGGCATATACTTATGTTGGGAAAGCAGTAAATTCATGAAAAGTCTAAAGAATCAATCGCAGTAGAGACAGAAGCAGTATCTATAGATCAGGGAAAGAGGTACAGTCATGGCAAAGTATTATACCCAGGAGATAGCCAGAACAGAGAGGATCCCCAGGCTGGTGGCGCATCTGTATGCCAGGATGCCGGAGATAGAGTCCGCCAGGGCGAGACTGCTGACGGAATCCTACAAGGCCACCGAGGACAAGCCCATTGTCATGCGGCGCGCCCTTGCCTTTGCGCATATTTTGGACAACATCCCCATTATTATCAGGGAAGGAGAGCTGGTGGTGGGCAGCAGTACCATTGCGCCCAGGGGCTGCCAGACCTACCCGGAGTTTTCCTACAAATGGCTGGAGGCGGAATTTGAGACCGTTGCCGCCCGCAGCGCGGATCCTTTCTACATATCCGACCGGACCAAGGCGCAGCTGCGGGAGGCCAACGCCTACTGGGAGGGCAGAACCACCAGCGAGCTGGCCACCTCCCTTATGGCGGAGGAGGCCAGGAAGGCCATCGACCACAATATATTTACTCCCGGCAACTACTTTTACAACGGCGTAGGCCATGTGACGGTGCAGTACGAGAAAGTTCTGGCCGTGGGCTACGAGGGCATTGTCGCCCAGGTTCAGGAGGAGCTTAAAAAATGTGATCCCGGGGATGAGGACTACTGTTCCAGGACCCAGTTCCTGAAGGCGGTGATTCTCAGCTGCCAGGCGGTGATCCGCTATGCTTCCAGGTATGCGGATCTGGCGGAGCAGGAGGCGGCTGCCTGCTCTGATCCCGTCAGGAGGCAGGAGTTTGCGCAGATTGCCGCCAACTGCAGGCGCGTCCCTGCCCGGGGGGCCTCTTCCTTTTATGAGGCCTGCCAGAGCTTCTGGTTTGTGCAGCAGCTGCTGCAGCTGGAGTCCAGCGGGCATTCCATCTCCCCGGGACGGTTTGACCAGTACATGTACCCTTACTATAAAAAGGACCTGCAGGAGGGGAGGCTTACCAGAGAGCAGGCCCAGGAGCTTTTGGACTGCCTGTGGGTGAAGCTCAATGACCTGAACAAATGCCGGGACGCCGCCAGTGCGGAGGGCTTTGCAGGGTACAGCCTGTTCCAGAACCTGATAGTGGGAGGCCAGGACAGGGACGGGTGCGATGTCACCAACGACCTTTCCTTTATGTGTATCACCGCCTCCAAGCATGTGTTCCTGCCCCAGCCTTCTCTGTCCATTCGGGTGTGGAACAAGACCCCTCATGAGCTGCTGATCAAGGCGGCGGATCTGACAAGGACGGGAATCGGGCTGCCTGCCTACTATAACGACGAGGTGATTATTCCTTCCCTCCTGAGCCGGGGACTCACCCTGGAAGACGCCAGGGAGTACAATATCATCGGCTGTGTGGAGCCCCAGAAGGCAGGGAAGACGGAAGGGTGGCATGACGCGGCGTTTTTCAACATGTGCCGTCCCCTGGAACTGGTGTTTTCCAACGGATGGGACAAGGGGGAGAAGATTGGACTCGAGACCGGCAGGGTGGAGGACATGGGCACCTTCGAGGAATTTTACGACGCCTATAAAAAACAGATGGAGTACAATATCTCCCTTCTGGTGAACGCGGACAATGCCATTGACGCTGCCCATGCCGCCCGCTGTCCCCTGCCTTTCCTCTCCTGCATGGTGGACGACTGTATCAGGCGAGGCAAAACCGTCCAGGAGGGCGGGGCGGTATACAATTTCACCGGGCCCCAGGGTTTCGGCATCGCCAATATGGCCGACTCCCTCTACGCCATAAAGAAGCTGGTGTTTGAGGAGAAAAAGGTCACGCTGGCCCAGTACCGCCGGGCTCTTGCCATGAATTACGGACAGGGCTTTGACGCCGTCAGCGCCGGGGAGATTGTCACTCAGATCCTCCGCCAGATGGCGGAAAAAGGCGTCTCTGTGGAGGAGAGCCAGGTGGCGGGCATGATCCAGGCGGTGATGTCCGCACAGCTTCCGGAGCAGGAGAAGAAGGAGTATGAAGAGCTGCTGGCCCTTATTGAGGAGGTGCCCAAGTTCGGCAATGACATAGAGGAAGTGGATCTCTTTGCCCGGGATGTGGCCTACACCTACACCAGGCCCCTGCTCCGTTACCGGAATCCCCGGGGAGGGCAGTTCCAGGCAGGGCTTTACCCGGTGTCGGCCAATGTGCCCCTGGGAGCCCAGACCGGCGCCACTCCCGACGGCAGGCTTGCCCACACCCCTGTGGCGGACGGGGTGTCCCCTTCCGCGGGAAAGGATGTGAACGGTCCCACCGCCGCGGCCAATTCCGTGGCCAGGCTGGACCACGGAATTGCCTCCAACGGCACTCTTTTCAACCAGAAATTTCATCCCACCGCCCTGGAGGGACAGCAGGGCCTGGAGAACTTTGTGGCCCTGATCCGGTCCTATTTTGACCAGAAGGGAAGCCACATGCAGTTCAATGTGGTGGACAGGAAGACTCTTCTGGAAGCCCAGGCCCATCCGGAGAAGTACGCCCACCTGGTGGTGCGGGTGGCAGGCTACAGCGCTCTGTTTACCACCCTGTCCAAGTCCCTTCAGGATGACATTATCCGCAGGACGGAACAGGGAATGGGCTGAGGGATACCTGCGGGAAGAAAAGGTCAGGAGTATAGCCTGGCGGGAGGTGTGATCCGAATGGACTATTTACAGACAAAAGGACGGATATTCGATATCCAGCGCTATTCCATCCACGATGGAAAGGGGATACGCACCATCTGTTTTCTGAAGGGCTGTGTGCTGCGGTGCAAATGGTGCTGTAACCCGGAATCCCAGGAGTATGGCATCCAGGAGATGACCATGGGGGGAAAGACCAGAGTGGTGGGCCGGGATGTGACGGTGGCTCAGGTGATGGAGACTGTGGAGAAGGACAGGCCCTATTATGCCCGATCCGGCGGCGGACTTACCCTTTCCGGCGGGGAAAGTCTGTGCCAGCCGGAGTTTGCCAGAGATCTGCTGCGGGGGGCGAAGGCGGCGGGCATCAACACCGCCATGGAGAGTATGGGCTGCGCCAGGTGGGAGGTCATAGAGCAGGTGCTGCCCTGGCTGGATCATTATCTCATGGACATCAAGCACATGGACAGGGGGAAGCATGAGAGATTTACCGGGAAACCCAATGACCTGATGCTGGAGAATGCGGAAAAGATTGCCGCTTGTGGTATGACCAGGCTCAGCATCCGGGTGCCAGTGATTCCCACCTTCAATGACACGCCGGAGGAGATTCGGGCCATAGCCCGGTTTGCGGACACTCTTCCCGGGGTGGAGGACATTTACCTTCTGCCCTATCACAGACTGGGCCAGGACAAGTACCAGGGCCTGGGGCGGACTTATCCGCTGCCGGAACTGCTTCCGCCGGAGCCGGAGCACATGGAGAGGCTGAAAAAAGCGGTGGAGAGCTGCACAGAACTGAGATGCCAGATCGGCGGCTGAGGGATAGAGCGGATGAATATGAGAATCATAGATGACATAACAAACTTTCTCTTTGTGGAGGACAGACTGGAGAAGGCGGACGCCATCTTTGTCCCCGGAGGATCTTATCCGGAGCTGCCCGAGAGGGCGGCTGCCCTGTGGAAGGAGGGTTATGCCCCCTGGGTGGTGCCCTCAGGGCGTTATTCCGTCACCATTGGAAAGTTTACGGGCCTGAAGTCACAGGCTGAAAAATACAGTGGAGACTATGCCACAGAATGTGAGTTCTATACGGAGGTGCTGCAGGCAAACGGAGTGGACCAGGGGAGCATTCTCAAGGAGGACCGGGCCCAGTACACGGCTCAGAATGCCATTTTTACCAGGGAACTTCTGGATGCCGGAGGCATATATCCCCAGAAAGCCATTCTGTGCTGCAAGGGCTACCATGCCAGAAGGTGTCTGATGTATTATCAGTTCTCCTTTCCTGACACGGCGTTTCTGGTGGCGCCGGTGGACATTACTGTGGGGAGGGAAAGCTGGTACCGCACGGAACAGGGCCTGAAAAAGGTGCTTGGGGAGCTGGAAAGGCTGGGAACGCAGTTTGGGCCGGAGTACGACAGGTTCAGAGAACCTCCGTGCAACTCTTAAACCCACAACAACAAAACAAAAACGACACAAATCAACGAGGGTTTTTGTTGACTTGTGTGGTATATAGGCTTATAATATGGCCAAGCGCACAGACTGACCGAAAGGGTCAGGACAAGCCGGTGGGCCAATCCAACAGGCGAAGCTCAGGGGCAGAGTCAACAGGCTGTGCCGGAAGCTTGGAACAGAATCATTCATTACAGCAGGCAGGTATAAGGCAGTTTCAGAAAATCAGGAGGAGACAAAATGCAGAACGAGTACGAAATCAAAAAAGAGATCTGTGACATCGGCAAAAGGATCTACAACAGGAACATGGTGGCCGCAAACGATGGCAACATTTCCGTGAAACTCAGCGACAATGAATTTCTCTGCACCCCCACCGGTGTGTCCAAGGGCTTTATGACCCCGGAGTATATCTGCAAGGTGGACGCTCAGGGCAATGTCATCCAGGCCAACGGCAATTTCAAGCCCTCATCCGAGATCAAGATGCATATGAGGGTCTATCAGGAGCGGCCAGACGTGAAAAGTGTGGTTCATGCGCATCCGGTATATGCCACCAGCTTTGCCATCGCCGGCATTCCCCTGACACAGCCCATTATGCCCGAGGCGGTTATTGCTCTTGGCTGCGTTCCCATCGCCAAGTACGGAAGGCCTTCCACCATGGAGATCCCCGAGGCAGTGTCCGAGTATGTGCAGTATTTTGACGCTGTGCTTCTGGAAAATCATGGCGCCCTGACCTATTCCGACTCTCTGCTCAACGCGTACCTGAAGATGGAATCCGTGGAGTTCTACGCACAGCTCCTGTATCAGTCCAGGCTTCTTGGCGGTCCTAAGGAGTTCACTCCCCAGCAGGTGGAAGACCTCTATGAGATCAGAAGGCAGTTCGGCATGAAGGGACGCCATCCTGCAAATCTCTGCCCCAACGCCAAGGAAGGCAAGCCCAGCTGCCATACCTGCGGCGGCGGATGCAAGGGCGGCAAGGAGGCTTCTTCCGTTTCTCCCGACGTGGTGGCGGAGATCACCAGGAAGGTTCTGGAGCAGCTGGGAAGATAAGGAAAAGGCTGAATATGGAGAAAAAGGAGATAGAGGCCCTTGTCCGTGAGGTTCTGCGCACAGTGGAACAGAAGGCGGAATTTCCCGCCCCCGGCGGCAGCGCAGCGGAAAGGCGGGAAAATCCTGCTGCACTGGCCGGGACAGGCTCTTTTCCGGGAATCCTGGCGGAGGGATCCGGTGGAATGGTCCAGACCACCATGCCCCTGTCCCTGGCGGTGGAGCTGATTCAGAAGGAGGAACCGTGGGGCCTTCCGTGGATGGAGAACCTCCAGAGCCGGCTTTACCAGAAGTACCTCGAAGGCATGAAGAAGGCCCTACTGAACCGCCTGCCCGGTATCGGGACATACTCCGGGGCATGGACATCCGGCAGAATCAAAAGAGAGGAGTGTTTGGTATGAACGAGAAGAAGTTCACCGTCCGGGCGGAGGTCGAGGTAAACCTGACCCAGCAGGACATCGACGACATCATGGTGGCGGCTCTGGAGGGCGGCATCTGCTACTGGTGCCGGAAGGCTGAAGTGGTTGGTGAGTACCTCGGAGAGTGTGCGAGCGACCAGATTTCCCGTGGCGGCGCCCTCATCCTCCACGATGCCGAGAGCGCCCAGACGTGGGAGCTGACACTGGAGAAGTTCCTGAACGGGGTGAAGCTCTATTTCGAGCAGGGCTGCCATGTGCAGGTCGAGGACAACGCCATCGACGCCTGCGACATCGACGCCAGCGACGCCGACTGCATCGTCCAGTTCGCCGTCTTCGGAGAGGTGGTGTTCGGCTGATGGAGAAATGCTGCTTCCCGCCCGGCGTCATCGTGAAGCCGGACGGGGTGAACGAGTTGGACCCTTGCGTCTACGAAGAGGTCGAGTGCTACAAGAACGTGACCGTCCATGTCATGCGCTGCCTGCGGTGCGGCCACGTTGAGATTTCATGGGAGCGCCAAGATAACACGGAGGAGGTTGAACCTGATGAGTGAGTATAAGCAGCAGGCGATTGAGATTCTCGACCGCCTGCACCAAGAGAACCGCATCGACTACCGGGACTACTGCGACATCCACGATGGGCTGGACGAGATAGATACCCTGCGGGACCGGGACGAAGAACTGGAGGAGCTGTGGGCGCAGTTCGCCGATGTTCCCATGAACCCTGAGACCGAGTGCATCGAGGAGCCGTTCATGGGCTGGGGCGTGGGAATCAGCCGGGAGGAAATCTGGCACTGGTTCGACCGGCGGCACAGCAAGGGCGTCGCCTACCTGCTGTACGGGGACGGCATTGACCGCACAGACCAGTTCGCCAAGATGGTGTACCTGAAGCAGCTCTGCATTGAGTGCGAGTCCTCCACCTGCCAGTACAATCACGGCGGCGAATGCCGGTTCGCTCTGGTGCATGAGCGGAAGCCTCGCATCAATGATACGGACGGCTGCATCGACTATGACTATCAGGAGGGAGATGGATGAGCGACAAGATGCCGGAAAGGGTAATCACAGTGTCCGACATCGACCCGCTGATGCCACGCTATCACGTCCTGACAGAAAGAGGAAGAGAACTCGGTGAGAAAATCAAGGGATTTGGCTATGCGAAACCGAGATATGATAGCAGGGGACGTAGAATCGGCGGTAAGTGGGACAGCTACGAGCTGAGGAAGTACAAGGCTACGCCTCCGTGGTTTAAGCTCCAGATTACCGAGATTAGGAGCGGCGGCTATGGACTTGAAGTGTATGTGAAGGAGGTAGAGAAATGACAGAACGAGAGCGCCTGCTGGAGAAGCTGGCCGCCGTGAAAGCCCTGGCTGACCGGGGCGTCGCTGGGGAGAAAGAGGCTGCCGAGAAGCGCCTCCAGTACATGATGCAGAAGTACGGCATCACAGAGACGGACTTGGAAGATTCAGGTGTCCGGCTCTACTGGATTCGGTACAAGACCGAGTACGAGCGCAAACTGCTGTACCAGCTCGCCTACAAGTACACAGGCTCCGGCCACGCCCACGGCTGTGTCGGGACGTACACCGGCAGGAGCAGGAAAAAGGTCGGAATCAACTGCACCCCGGCTCAGTACATCGAGATTGAGGCAGACTTCGAGTTCTACCGGGCGGCGCTGGAGGAAGAGATGGAGCTGTTCTACACGGCGTTCATCAACAAGAACAGGCTGTTTCCGCCTCCTGAACTGGCCGGGGAAATCGACGATTCCGGCGAGATTGATTTGGTTCGCCTCGAAAAGTTGCAAGCCATGATGGGCGGAATCGAGCGCAGGAGCCGTAACAAGGCCCTGCCAGAAGGAGTGGAAGACGATGGATAAGAAAAGTCTGATGAAACTGGCAGACAGCTTTCAGAAGAAGGCCGATGCCGCCTTCGAGAATTATCAGGATACCGGCATGAGCCGTTACGGTAGCACCTACCGCCGCAACGAAGAGCTGGCCGACGCCCTCAGAATGGCAGCCGGGGCAGCAGACGAACATCATGCGTATATCTCTATGAAGGCCCAGATGGTGAACCTTGTGTGTAGAGCGAAAGCGGCATCCGTGGCCGAGACGGAAGAGAAGCGGTCGGAACTGACAGAAGCCCTCGTCCGTGAACTTGTTTCCTACGGCAAGATGTCCGGCCTTGTTGGGGAGTTGTGACTATGAGCAAAATCGTGAATATTAAGCTCGGCCAGTCGTTGCCGGGGGAACGATGGGCTGAGGCTGCGGACAATCTGGAGCAGGTGTTCCAGATGTTCGCCTCCAATCTTCTGCGAGTGAACAAGGACGGCATGGGCCAGCAGGACGCCGAGGAGTTCATGGCCGACGCCACGCTTGCCCTGATTGCTCTGCGGTATGTGTCGGCAAACCCGGAAACGTGCCGGTTTATCCCTGTTCCGGGTAAGGGCAGTAAGGAAGATAGAAATGGCGGATAAGCTGAACGCTGAGAGGTACAGCGACCCAACGGCCTACTATGCCATGAGGAACATCGAACGGGAAGAAAGGAGAAAGAAACCCATGAGCTTCAAGAGAGGCGAGATTTACTACGTCGAGAACAGCTTCTACACCACCGGCAGCGAGCAGAGGCCCGGCCGCCCGGCGGTCATCGTGTCCAACGATAAGAACAACGCACACAGCACGACCGTCGAGGTGGTCTACCTGACCACTCAGCCGAAGGCCAACCTGCCGACGCACGTTCTCATCCGCAGCCTGAGCCGTGAAAGCACGGCAATCTGTGAGCAGATTACGACGGTGGCGACTGAGCGCATCGGCGACTGTAAGGACCGGGTGACGGACGCTGAGATGATGAACATTGAGATTGCCATGCTGGTGTCGCTCGACCTTCAGATGGGAACGCCCAAAGAGCAGGCGGCGGAGGTCGTGGAAGAGGCGCCGGTGGAAGCACCGGCCGCCGTTCGCCCGGTGGGGCCGGAGGATGCCGGTCTGCTGAACGAGCTGGCCGCAGCTAACGCCAAGTGTGAGATGCTCCAGTCGATGTACGAGGCCCTCCTGAGCAGGGTCATCAAGAGCGTGTGAGAGGAGGTACAGCATGAACGCAAGCGATATGGTTCGGGCCGCCCTGTCCGCCAAGAAGCGGACGCAGAAGGAGCTGGCCGAGTTCATGGGCTGGAGCCAGCAGAACCTCAGCTACCGGCTGAAAGCCGGGACGCTCACCTTCGATGAGCTGGCGAAGGCCCTGAGCTTCGCCGGGTACGAGGTCAAGATGGTCGAGGCCACCGGCGAGGAACTGCCGGAGCTGGGGAACAGCAGCAGCCCCCGTCTGGTGCAGATGGTGGACGGTGTGACCTACGACACCAGCCGGGCCGAGTCCCTTTGCTCCAGCCGGGAGGCCACCGGCGATGAGTTCTACATGGAGCTGTTCAAAGACCCGTCAGGGGCCTATTTCATGGCCTATTTCCAGCTTTGGGAGGGCGGCTATAATTCCATATCCCCCATGACCAAGAGCGCCTCAGCGAAGTTCTGGGGCCGTTACAGCGGACTTCCTGAGAGCGAGATGAAGTGACCGCTTTGGTCAGCCTGAAGCCGTGACAGTTCGGAGTCAGAACCACACCGAGAACCTCCAAAAGTAGCCGGAATCAAGCGTTTCACGGACAGCAAAAAATTTTTTGAAAATATTCGATTTTGACTTGACATTACCGAGTCGGTAAATTAGAATGAGAATGTAGACAAGAAAGTTACCCAGACGGTCAGTTTTTGGAGGTATAAAATATGCTGTATCACGAGTTTCTGGAAGGCACCGGCGCCGTTGACAATCAGGCGTCCTACGACGAATACAAGCGGGTCGAGGCGTTCTACATGGCCTGCGATGGCATGACCAAGGAAGATGTCTACCGCATGGCGAAGGTTGAGACGGTAGCCCAGCATGAGGCGAAACTGAAGAAGGCACGGAAGGACGAGCTGGCGTGGGTGATGGACAACATCATCCCCGCCGCTGCCTTTATCCGGGGCATGAGCGAGAAGGCTTGCATCGGCCCGGCAGTCTACACCCACATCAGCCCGTGCGGGAACACTTGGCAGTTGAAGCTCGAACGGGACGTGAACTACGGTTCGGTTCGCCTTTACAGCCTGTGGTGCAACGGAAAGCAGATTGATACAGAAAGCACCGGCTACGGCCTGCTGCCGAGCGCCGAGTTCCAGAGCTACCGGGCCGACTGGCACGACAAGAGCTTGAAAGAGCTGCAAGACCTGTTCGGGTATATCGCATAGGAGGGTGAGTACATGAAAGAAAAGTACATCGAGGTCTGTGAGCGCCTCGACTGGAGCGTCCACGAGTACAAGGATGGGTCGGTGGACGTTGCGAAACAGTCCCCGGCCGGGGAGGACTTCAGCTTCGGGGTCAGCTCGGAGAACTTCGTGGAGGAGGTCAAGATGTACGCCGCCTACTTCGACGTGGACGAACACGTTGAGCTGTGGGTGAACGGACGTGGGAAGAATGGCGTCCCTTCCAGAATCCGTGAACTGGTGGAAGACGCCGAAGCAATCGACAAGATGCTGCAAGAGCTGGCCGCTGCGCTGGCGGAAGTGGAGGACGACGATGACACGGAATGAGGAAATCGACCTCGAAATCAGGAATCAGGCTGTTCGTCTGTACCCGAAGTGCGTAGCCCTTTTCGAGCTTCCCATGATGGTCTACACCCAGATTATGCTGGACAACAGCACCCGCAAGAAGCCCTACCGGGTCAGCGAGGCCCGGATTCGTAAGACTATCGGCTCCATGCCGGAATTTCAGTGAGAGGAGAAAGCAAAGATGAACGAGTACATGGAAATGCGTGACCGCCAGCAGAAGGAGTTCGACGCCCTACCGCTGGGCTTCGCCTTCGGGCAGAAGCAGTTCGAGGAGATGATGAGGAGCTGGGGCCTCGACCCGGAGAAGGACACCGGCAAGATTTGCTCCATCGGCGCCGGGGGCTACATCCAGAAGAAGGACGTGGAGCGTTACCGCGCCCTCATCGCGAAGCTCGGCATCCGCAAGTAATGAATCCAGGGCGGCGCGGTTTTACCCGCCGCCCTGATTCCATTTTTCCCCAGCCCGCGTGAGAGCCGCGCAAGCCCTTTAGCAGTTGAAAAAGAGGCCGGAGGACGGCCGTTTTTTCAAGTGCTAAATGGTCCGGCTCCCATGCGGAATCCAAAAACAAAGGAGCATGATCATGTCTACCATCATCACCCAAAGACAATTCCCCAACTACCGCAAGTACGAGATGGATCTGGCCGGCCGCCCCCTCACTCTGGAGGTGGGCAAGCTGGCGGAGCTGGCC
>OFGD01001548.1_pt1 | contig 11219 bp, 5 predicted proteins | sample 1521671 | NCBI WGS metagenome assembly OFGD01 (sample SAMEA3504114, study PRJEB24116) | mouse gut metagenome | biome: mouse gut; feature: mouse-associated habitat; material: faeces | place: Denmark | collected 2011 | reverse complement strand
TACGGCGTTATCACGCAGACGGAAATGAAATGAATGATGTCTGCGGACTGGTATTGCTGCGTGAATATTCCAAACGGCCTTCTTTGTTGCAGCAGGAGGATGCGGGCGTAAAAGATCTGCTGCGGCGGTATCTTTCACGCGGAATGGCGTTTTCTTTTTACCGGAACCTAAGTCCGGCGCTGATACAGGAATTTCATTTGTACGATAAATATTACCTGGAATACCGGACGAAAACGCGCAGTCAGGTATGGGTCCGTTTTATCCGGGAGCCAGAAGAGAAAAATATGACTGAGGAAATGCCGGAAGTATATGAAGGAATATTTGTCAAAGAAATGATTCTCTTTGCCGGAGAAGAAGTCCGCTGTCAGATCTTGGAAGAAGACGGCGGCAAGCTGAAAGAGACGGCTTACGAGACGATTTCGTGCAGCGCATGCAATCCATCGGACGTTTCTGGCCGCTACGGGCGTCTGAATGAAATGTTTTTGCTGCAACAAAACGGAGAGCAGGATACACTGACGATCAAAATGAGAGAATATGAACAGTTAGATAACGTAGTAGACGAGGCGTTTACTATCATTCAATAGACCGGGGAATGAACTATGGCAGAACGATATGTCGGTATTGATTTAAATGAAAAATATGCAATGGTCAGTTACTATGCACAGGGAATGTCGGAACCCGGTACGTTTAGCATGGTAACCGGGAGCGAGGCGTATCAGATTCCCGTTTGCCTCTGTAAAAAGAAAGACGGCATGCAGTGGCTGTACGGTGAGGAGGCAAAGCGGTATGCAAAAGAAGAGAAAACCGTCTGCATGGACGGTCTTTTGAAAAAGGCGCTGGCATCGGAATCTGTAGAATCGGAAGGGACGCTTTATGAAGCGGCGGATCTGCTGTTTTTGTTTTTAAAAAAGCTTCTGACGCTTCCTCCGCAGAACGGAGAGGAACCGCTGCCGGAGAAAATCGTGATTACGACGGAGAATATGAATCTTGAGTACCGAAAGCTGTTCGGATTGTTTGCAGAGCGCATGGGGATTTCGTCGGAATGTCTGCTGCTGCTTGATTACAGGGAAAGTTTTTATTTTTATGCATTCAGCCAGCAGCAGGAGTTGTGCCGGAATGATGTCGTGTTATACTATTATACGGTAGGAAAGCTTTTCTGCTGGATCTTAAACCGGGAGAAACAGACGGTTCCCCAGGTGGTCACTTTAGAAGAGAAGCGTTACGAAGCTATGCTGACCGAGCGGGACGAAGCGTTTTCCCGTCTGGTAAAGGAGTCTTTGAAGGGAAAGATTGTTTCTACCGTATATTTGATCGGCGATGGATTTGACGGAGGATGGATGAAACATTCCCTTGCCGTTCTCTGCTGCGGCCGCCGGGTTTTTATGGGAAAAAATCTCTTCTGCAAAGGCGCCTGCTATGCGGCGGCGGCAAAATCCGGCAAAGAGGACTGGCCGTATGTTTTTATGGGAGACAACGAGCTGAAATTAAATATCAGCCTGAAAGTGGAACGCCAGGGAAAACCGGAGTTTTTCACGATGATTACTGCGGGAGAAAACTGGTACGAAGCCGGCGGGGAGTGCGAGGTGATTTTAAAAGGTACTCCTTCGGTCGAGTTCTGGTTTCAGCCGCCAAGAAGCATGGAAGCGTCAGTGCGTTCTCTGGAGTTAAAAGATCTGCCGCTTAGGGAAGAGAGGACGACGCGGCTTCGGATCACGGCAAAACCCGTGGCGGCAGACCGGATCGTATTTCGTATCATAGACCTGGGGTTTGGAGAAATTGTCAGGAGTTCAGAAAAAGTTTGGGAATATATGGTAACTGTGTAACATAAGAAAGTGTATTGCAGCGGCGGCTGCAGAGCGGAAGGAGGAGAGGATGGGCGAACTACTCTTATGCAGCCATGGATTAGCTTCCGTGCCGTATTATGTCGAGAGTATTGCTTTAAACGTGTATTCACTGGAAGAGCTGTGCTATTTTCTGAAAGAAAATATTGATTTAATCGAGCCTTCTTTTATGGATCGGGAATTGGCAGGATGGGTGGAAACAGAGCTTCACATGCCGGATCTGGCCAAAAGCCTGTATGAAAAGATCCAGGGAGGCGCCCGTTTGTCAGAGTTTATTGAGGTATTGGTCTCAGGATGCAGCTACTGCAGCAGGGAAGAATTGGAAAAGATGCAGCAGGCGTTGACGGATTTTGAAAACAAAAGCGAAACGGAGTGCAGGAAGATCCGCGCCGACCGTCTTCTTTTAAAAAAACGATACGACGCTGCGATTTCAGAATATACCAGGCTTTTGAATTCTGCGGAGGTAAGAGGGATTCTTTCCGGAAATGTGTATCACAATCTTGGGACGGCATATGCGGGCCTGTTTTTCTTTGAGGAAGCGGCAGCTTCTTATGCCAAAGCGTTTGAACGGAATCAAAATCCGCTTTCCAAGCAGCAGCAGAAAATCGCGCTGCAGCTGGCAAAGGGAGCGATTCCCAGAAGTAAAGCAAAGGAGGCGGAAACAGACATGACGCCGGAGCTTTTAGAGCGGTGGAAAGAAGCATATTTAAAAAGCTGCAGGTAAGAAAGGACAGAATATATGGGCTTTTTTAGAAGAAGAAAACGTAAAAAATCACAATTGGAGAGAATTTTGCAGGAGAATCCGGAGATCTGCGAAGACGGGGCGGCGGAGGATGATTCCGATCCGAAAAAGATGCAGGCTTATATAGCCGGTTGCTGCCGGGAAATCGGGGATACCTGCAAAGAGATTGAGGAAGAGAAGTCGGAATACCGTATTGTATCCAGTTATTTAAAGGACATCCAGATGCTGGAAAATCTGCCGGGAGAAGATATGGCGGAAATCCGCAGTGCGGCGGAGCAGGTACAGAATTTAAACCAGAAACGGACGGAATACCAAAATGCGGAGAAAAAGATCTCCGATGTGCAGTTTGTCCAGATGAAGCAGGAGGAAGATTCCATACCGGATGCGATTAACCGCCTGAAAGCAAATGAAGCGTATCAGACTACCGTAAAAAGGGACATGAACTATCTGGAAGGAGAAAAGACTCAGTGGCATTACAACCGGCTGGAACTGCTGTACCAGCAGAAAATATTAAAGACGGTTTCTTTTCTGCTGCTGGGGCTCTTTGCCGTATGCGCGGTGGTTTTATTTGTACTGCAGACGGCGTTTCGGGAAGATACCGTCTATGCATGGCTTGCCGCCATTACGATTGCGGCTGTCAGCGGAGGTTATATATTTTTCAAGATGTCGTCCAACCAGACAGAGATTAGGCGTTCCGAGGTAAACAAAAACTATGCGATCGTACTGCTTAATAAAGTCAAATTTAAATATGTGAATATTACCAATGCGGTCGATTATGCTCTGGATAAATACCATGTGAAAAATGCCGCCCAGCTCAATTATCTCTGGGAACAGTATTTAAATGAAGTCAAAGAGCGTGAAAAGTTCCGTCAGGCCAATGAAGACCTGGAATATTTCAGCGAGAAGCTTGTGAGGCTTTTGAATCAGTACCGTCTGTATGATGCAGGCGTATGGGTGAACCAGTCCTATGCACTGGTAGACAAAAAGGAAATGGTCGAAGTAAAACACAATTTGATTGTCCGGCGGCAGAAGCTGCGTTCCCGCATCGAGGTCAATGTGCTAAACGTCAAAAACCGCAGGGCTGAAATGGAAAAAGTATTGAAACAGCAGAATCTGTATACGCCGGAGATACGTGAGATTATAGATTCGATCGATCGGATGGATGCCTGATCGGAAAGGGAGGAAATTATGGGAAAAGGAGAACTGGCAGAGGAATTGTTTTTAAAAGGATATAACTGTGCGCAGGCGGTTGCGGGAGCTTTTGCAGAAGATATAGGAATGGACTTTGATACGGCTGTGAAAACGGTATCTTCTTTCGGCGGAGGAATGGGAAGGTTACGAGAAGTCTGCGGAGCCGTCAGCGGTATGTTTTTTGTGGCGGGGGCGCTGTACGGGTATAGTGATCCCAAAGATTATGCCGCAAAAAAAGAGCACTATGAACGAATCCGGTATTTGGCAGAAAAATTTAAAGAACAGACAGGAAGCATTGTCTGCCGCGAATTGCTTGGGGCGGAGGGAAAAGATGCCGGCGGGGCTCCTCTGAAGCGGAAGAATACTATCAGAAGCGGCCGTGTCCCAAGATGGTGTTTCTTGCCGCAGATATTATGGAAACATATAAGAAGGATATGGAAAAGAGAGGCGGTATTGCATGACATTAGATCGATTACCGATCGGACAGGAAGCAGAGATTACGGTCGTAGGGGGAGAAGGAGAACTTCGGCTTCGGTTTCTGGATATGGGTCTGATACCCAAGACGCGCGTGACTGTAGTAAAGGCGGCGCCCATGGGAGATCCGATTGAAATCCGGCTTCGGGGATATGAACTTACGATCCGTAAAGAAGAGGCTGTGAAAATTGAAGTGAAGACGGGGGAGATCGTATGATTTTTGCACTGGCAGGAAATCAAAACTGCGGTAAAACCACGCTGTTTAATCAGCTGACCGGTTCCAATCAGCATGTGGGAAATTTTCCCGGCGTAACGGTGGATCAGAAAATGGGGCCGATCCGGACGGCGCCGGATTGCCAGGTCGTAGATCTTCCGGGTATTTATTCTCTGCGTCCGTATACCAGCGAAGAAATTGTAACAAGGGATTTTATTTTAAACGAAAAACCGGACGGGATCATCAATATTGTGGACGCGACCAATATCGAACGAAACCTCTATCTGACGCTGCAGCTTATGGAAATGGACATTCCGATGGTTTTGGCGCTGAATATGATGGATGAAGTGCGTCAAAACGGCGGATCTATCCAGGTTTCTCTGATGTCGGAGAGACTTGGGATCCCGGTGATTCCGATCAGCGCGGCAAAAGACGAAGGAATTGAAGAGCTGATTGCAAATATGATCCGGACGGCAAAGCAGAACGTCAAGCCCAAAATAAAAGATTTCTGTGAAAAAGGCGCCGTACATCGCTGTATCCATGCCGTTTCCCATCAGGTAGAAGATCATGCGCAAAATATCGGAATGTCGCCCCGCTTTGCGGCGACGAAGATTGTGGAGGGCGACGAAGCCATTATCCGCCGCCTGGCATTGAGCGACAATGAATATGATATGATGCAGCACAGCATTGAAGAGATGGAAGCAGACCACCATATGGACCGTCATGCGGCGCTTGCAGATATGCGTTATACGTTTATCGAAAAGGTCTGCGATAAGGCGGTCATTCACTGTCAGGAGAGCAGGGAGCATATACGCAGCGTCAGGATTGATAATGTGCTGACAAATAAATATCTTGCGATTCCCGTATTTTTAGGGATTATGCTGTTGATTTTTTATCTGACGTTTCAGGTAATCGGACAGGGACTGAGCGATCTTCTGGCAGCAGGCATCGATGCGCTGGCATTGTTTGTGGACCGCGCCCTGACGCAGTATCAGATTAATCCCGTTGTGCACAGCCTAGTGATCGACGGAATTTTTGCGGGAGTGGGAAGCGTGCTTTCATTTCTGCCGATTATTGTAGTGCTGTTTTTCTTTTTGTCAATCTTGGAGGATTCCGGTTATATGGCGAGAGTTGCGTTTGTCATGGATAAACTTCTGCGCAAGATCGGTCTTTCCGGCAAGAGCTTTGTACCGATGCTGATCGGGTTCGGCTGTACCGTTCCCGCCGTTATGTCCTGCCGGACGCTGTCGTCAGAAAGGGACCGGAAGATGACGATTCTCTTAACGCCGTTTATCAGCTGTTCTGCGAAAATACCGATCTATGCGGTATTTACGGCGGCATTTTTTCCGGATTGTGCGGCGCTTGCCATGATGCTGCTGTATATTACGGGGATCTGCGTGGGAATTTTGGTGTCGCTTGTCTTAAACCGTACGGCGTTTCGCGGGCATTCGATTCCCTTTGTGATGGAACTGCCGAATTACCGTCTGCCGTCGCCGAAAAGCGTGATGCTTTTGATGTGGGATAAAGCAAAAGATTTTATTCAGCGGGCGTTTACCATTATTTTTCTGGCAACGCTTCTGATCTGGTTTTTACAGACGTTTGACGCACGGTTTAACGTTGTAAGCGACAGCGCGGACAGCCTGCTTGCCATGCTGGGGCGTTTGATCGCGCCGGTCTTTGCGCCGCTTGGTTTTGGGGACTGGAGGATTTCTACGTCATTGATTACCGGTTTTACGGCAAAAGAAGCGGTAGTGAGTACGATGAGCGTCCTGCTCGGTACAAAAATGTCCCATCTTTCCGAAGAACTCGGAAGCCTGTTTACAACAGCTTCGGCGGTCAGTTTTTTGGTCTTTACGCTTTTATATACGCCGTGCGTGGCGGCGGTCGCTGCGATCCGAAGGGAGATGGGAAGCAGGCGGGAGGCGGTGTTTGTCGTCGTTATGCAGTGTGCGATTGCCTGGTTTGCGGCATATCTGGCGTATTTGGTCTTTCATATTCTCTGAATAATTTGTCTATATTGACGGAGAGAAGGAAAATTGTTATAATGTTTTTATATAATTTGTTCGTGAAACAACGCCGTATCTTGTGCGGAATCGGACATTTTTGATAAGAAGGAGGAAGAATATGAGTAAATGCAGGAACAAGAAACGAAAGGGTTTTTATTTCCTGGGAGTGCTTATGCTGGTACTGGCATTTTGCATTCCGGTATCCGCAGGGATACAGGAGGGAGAAGGTGAGTATGAAGTTTATCCTACGCCGCATAGCGTAGATTACGAGGAGACGGCAACGACCGCATTGACCGATCAGGTAGACGTAACGTGCGATAGTTCGATTGATCAGTATACGAAGAAAAGAATCACGGATACTTTGGACGTACTGGGATTAAAAGAGAGTACGGCGCAGGCGGCGTCCAATACAAAACTGAATGTTGCAGTCTATCGTTCGGGCGAAACGTATGACGCTCAGATAGGGGCATCCGAATTTTTTGAAGGTACATTTGAAGAACTGGAAAGCGATAAAAGATTTGATAAGTATATATTACATATTTCCAATGGTACAATTACCATTTTGGGACAAGATACGGACGCGGCATACAGGGGCGTGACGACGCTGAAACGGATGTTTGAACAGCTGGAAGGCAAGACGATTCGCGACCTGTTAGTAAAAGATTTTGCACAAGTGGAGTATCGTGGGTTTATCGAGGGATATTATGGAAATCCATGGTCCTATGATGATCGGAAAGATTTGATGGAATACGGCGGAGAGATTAAACTGAACCAGTACGTATTTGCATCCAAGGACGATCCGTTCCATCGAGCCAACTGGCGTGCATTATATCCGAATGAAGGCGATGAGGGTGCCGGAAGAGATACCATAGAGAAAATCGCGGAAATGGCAAAGGCGGGTAATGAATCCAAATGTTTTTATGTCTATGCGCTGCATCCTTTTTATACGGATAAGATGTCAAGTGAAAACTACGACAAGGATTTAGGGGATCTGAAAGCAAAATTTGGTCAGGTGATCGAAGCCGGGGTACGGCAGATTGCAATTTTAGAGGATGACGGCCGTGCTCCCGGCGCTACCTGGAGCGAGCAGGCAGACTTGATTATCCGTCTGCTGAACGACGTAACCGATTGGCTGGAAGAGAAAAAAGCTTCGGATCCGAAATATGCGGATTTGAAAACAGATCTTCTGTTTTGCCCCGGTTTTATGGCATATGCAAACGATATGACAAACAGCAGCAATGAAGACGTGAGGAAAATAAGGAAAATTCATGCGGGAGTAGGAGAAAATGTCCGCATCGTTATGACCGGCGGAAAAATCTGGGGTGATGTCACAACTGCATTTGCAGACAATTTTTATAATCAGGTACAGCAGGAGAATCAAAAAGGGCGTTATCCGTATCTGTGGGTCAACTGGCCTTGCAGCGATAATACGCACGACAGCCTGATTATGGGCGGACATAACAGCATTTTAAGACCGAATCTGGACGGGAGCAAATATCATGGCGTTATATTAAACCCGATGCAGGATTCCGAACCTTCTAAAGTAGGTATTTTTACGGCGGCAGACTTTTTGTGGAATGTTTGGGACGGCGAGACAGAAGTTGCAAAACAAAAAGGGGATCAGGCATGGGAAGATTCCTTTAAGTATATCGACCATATGACGCCGTTAGAGACGGATTCTTCCAGAGCGCTTAAGGGTATTGCGCAGCATATGATTACGCAGAGCGATGGGCAGGCAAATAATACAGGCTCTAAATTTGAGGAATCGCTTAATATCAAAGATGATCTTCAGAATTTCCTGACAAAACTGAATGCGGATCCGGATACCATTACGACACAAGATACGGCTGCGATTCGGGAAGCATTTCAGCAGATCAAAGAAGATGTGGAATTTTATCTGCAGGATGGGACGAACAGACGGATGGCATCCCAGCTGACACCTTATGCAAGCAGTCTTTCCGATATGGCAGAGACCGGATGCTATTTAATGAATGCGCTGGAAGCGATCATTAACGGAAACAGTTCCAATGTATACGGCAATTTTGCTTCGGCACAGGAATTTTACGAAAAAGCGCAGAAACATTCTTTCCTTGAACTGGGAAATGTGCTGTATGCAAAAGGCGGAAGACGATATATCATACCGTTTATACAGAAGGTATTGAATCATGTGTCAAAAGAAGCGGATAAATTTGTAAATCCGGAGAATACTGCTTCGGGAGCATATCGTGTAACAGAGGTATCTTATACTCCGGGTAAATCGGAGTATCAAACGTATACAAAAGATAAGGTAATTGACGGGGATGACGCTACCCATCTTTGGCTGCAAGATCATGCGGCAAAAGACGATTATATTCAGGTCGATCTCGGAGAAGAAAAGCCGGTCGGCGTTGTGCGTATTGTTGTCGGCAATGCCGCAAGGGGAAATAATAAATGGACAAAGTACCATTTGGCATATTCTTCCGACGGAACAAACTGGGAGGCGCTGGATTCCTATACGGGCGCTGCAACCGGGGCGGATATTTACAGTGTGGACCTGCAGGGGGCTGCGGCACGGTATGTTCGGTTGATCAATGATACGGCGGTTGCGGAATGGATTTCATTTAGTGAGTTTACGGTTTATCCTTATGCAGATATTATCTATACGAATATGGAAGATGCAGGCTGGCAGTGTGAATCCGGCGTGGGAAGATATGAGCTGCAGCCGAAACAAAATGTAACGTTAGAGCCGGGAAAATATGTCGGTTTGAAGCTGGACCGGATTCATGAAGTTATAAATGCTGCAGCGACAGGTTCCAATATGCAGGGACTGACGTTTGAATTGTCTGTCAATGCAAAAGAGTGGACCTCGGAGAAAAAAGGAAATGCGCGTTACATTCGACTGATGAACCAGGGAAATGCTGCAGTTACCTTTAATTTGGATTCATTCGTTGTGACAACCAAGGAAGTGGAACCGATCGCGTTTGAAGAAGCTTCAAAAGAGGCAGAAGATTATGCGAATCAGGATGCCAGAACTATGGGTACGACTCTGAATTGGTTTGATCGTAACAAATCAACGAAAGCGAAATATTGTTTTGCCGCGGATACCGGCGATTATGTCATGTATGATCTGGGGCAGGAGGTTACGATTCGCTCGATGAAAGCATGGGTAGGCGTGAACGATAAGGATTATCCGCGTCAGGCAAAGATTCAGGGATCTCTTACACCGGATGCACAGGATTGGAAGGATATTTTTGAAATCCAAGGAACGACAGAGGGGTCTTTTGAAACGACTGCGGTGAATAACGGCTGGACGCCCGGGGAAGGGGCAGTTGACGTCAATTATGCTTATCAGGGAACGGCAGAGAATTTTACGCCGGTAAAAGTGAGATACCTTAGGATTTATTTTGAAACACGAAATGCCGGACGTTACGTAGAGTTGTCTGAAATCGAGATTAATGATAATGATTTTCTTTCGCAGATCAATGATCCGACATTTGAGCTGGGAGAAGATATTGCGATCCAGCAGGGATTCGAACCGCAGAATTTAAATGACGGCGATATCACATCTGCATTCTGGCCGAACGGAGCTACAAAAGGATCTTTGATTTATCATCTTTCCGATGATAAAAAGATTAACAGAATTAATATTCTGCAGAACGGAAGTGCGATCAGCAACGCGGCGGTATCGGTACGTACAGGCGCGGATACCTGGGAGCATATCGGAAATCTTCATGAAGCGTATACGGCGTTCTACGTAGGAGATCTGGAAAATGTATACGCGATAAAACTGGAGTGGGAGAACGTAGTCCCGACGATATATGAGATCATTACATTGCAGGCTTCCGGCGAAGATCTGGCAGAATTTATGGATAAAAATATTGCTTCTGTTCAGACGGAACTGACGGAGTGCAACGCTTTGGTGCAAGAAGCAAACGATACGCTTTCCGATGTTCAGAAAAAAGTTCAGGAAGCGCTTAAAAAAGTGAATGCTGCGGCAAATGATGAAGATAAACTTCATGCGGAAATTGAACTTCAGAAACTATATGCGCAGCAGGCGGCGGCAGAGAGCGTACTGGCAGAGAAAACAGCGTTAAAGGCATCGGTAGAAGCCTTTATTGCAAAATCAGAAGCCAGAAAGTTAAAGGCGCAGGCAGAGGCAGATCCTGCGAACAGAGATCAGCTGCTGTTACAGGCACAGGAAAAAGACCGCCTGGCTGCAGAAAAACAGCAAGAAGTAAAGGATCAGGAGAAAGCGGCACAGGACAAGAAATCGGATCAGGCGTCTTATGAGCAGGCGGCGGTACAGAAACAGAAGGATTTGGATAACCTGCTTAAAAATCCTCCGAAACAAGAAACGATCACAAATTTTAGTGACAAGACTTTGAAATATAAAGTGATTGACGCATCCAAACAGACGGTTGCCGTTACAGGGCCTGTCAATAAAAATAAGGTGTCGACCGTGAATATCAAGCCTACCGTAACCTATGGCAACAAAACATGGAAAGTTACGGAAATCAGCAATAAAGCGTTTAAAGGCTGCAAGAAGCTGAAAAAGGCGACCATCGGCGGCAATGTAACAAAGATCGGCAGCCAGGCATTTATGCAGTGCAAGAACTTAAAGACTATTAACCTGAAGAAAGCATCGAAGATCACGTCGATTGGAAGCAAAGCATTTTCAGGCATTCACAAGAAAGCAACCATTAAGGTTCCGGCAAAGAATCTTAAGAAATATAAGTCAATGCTGCAGAAGAAAGGCAAGGCGCCTAAATCTG
>OFGD01001539.1_pt1 | contig 11297 bp, 7 predicted proteins | sample 1521671 | NCBI WGS metagenome assembly OFGD01 (sample SAMEA3504114, study PRJEB24116) | mouse gut metagenome | biome: mouse gut; feature: mouse-associated habitat; material: faeces | place: Denmark | collected 2011 | reverse complement strand
CATCAGCTCAAGATCAAGCACTCCGTTCTCACAGAAGTTTACGCCGTATTCGATAAAATTTTTGAGTTCCCGGATATTGCCCGGCCACCGGTAGGTCTGTAAAGTTTGTATTGCATCTTCGGACAAACGAACTGCTGGCATTCTGTATTTTTCTGCAAAGTCGGCGGCAAATTTCCGGAATAACAGGGGTATATCCTCTTTGCGTTCCCGCAATGGGGGAATTGTGATTGGTATGGTATTCAGACGATAATATAAATCTTCCCGGAATTTTCCGTTTTTTACCGCATAAGGGATATCCAGATTGGTGGCGGCAATGACCCGTACATTCGTTTTTTGTACTTTAGAGGAGCCGACACGGATAAATTCCCCGGTTTCCAGAATTCTTAACAGACGGGCTTGAGTAGGCAATGGTAGTTCTCCGACTTCGTCCAGAAAAATAGTACCACCATCTGTAACTTCGAAATAGCCTTTCCGGTCGGATACGGCTCCGGTAAATGCTCCTTTTTCATGACCGAAAAGTTCGGAATCTATAGTTCCTTCCGGAATAGCTCCACAGTTTACGGCTATATATTGTGCGTGTTTCCGGGCACTGTATGCGTGAATAATTCTTGGGAAGATTTCTTTACCGACTCCGCTTTCTCCGGTGATTAGTACGGATAAATCGGTAGGAGCCACCTGCATTGCTATATCAATTGCCCGATTTAAACCTGCATTGTTTCCGATTATTTCGAATCGTTGTTTAATGGTTTGTATTTCTTCCATAGTCCTTGCTCTATAAATTCTTTTCTTGGGGTAAAAAACCGTCGTTTTGACAAAATTACATTAAAAACCCTGAATCCCGAAAAATATGCGTGTTTTTTCCGAATCGGAAGAAGAAACGGAGGATATGGGCAAAATAGATAAACAGGTAAATTTATTTTATGAGCCGTTTTACCTATTTTATTTATTTTATCTATTTATTCCTTTTATCTTTTTCCTATATTTGCCACAAAACGAACGAAGGACATGTTTGACAGCGAACGTTTTATCGTAGAACTGAACAGAAAGAAAGATACGGCCTGGTTGCGGTTGTATGAAGAGTTTTATCCGGCATTGTGTGCCTATGCGGCGAGATTGCTTCATGAAAATGCCGGAGTAGAGGATATTGTTCAGGAATGTATGATTGGGTTGTGGCATTCTTCGTTGCATTTTAACAATGTCAGAGCTTTGGCTGGCTGGCTTTATAAAGCTGTGTATAGCCGTGCATTGAATTTGCTTCGAGACCGTAATAATGCCCGTCGTTTGTTGGGAAATTATACTTCAGAGTTTATATATTCTGAAGAGATGGCTATTGAACTTGCTATTGAAGAAAGTGTAATAGCTAAATTACGGCTGGTTCTTGCAGAGCTCTCCGGGCAACAGAGAAATGTGATGAATTTAAGTCTCGAAGGTTATAAAGTCCGGGAGATTGCATCGATTCTGGGAATTTCTGAAAATACAGTAAAGATGCAGAAAAAACGGGCTTATGCTATGATTCGGGAACGCATGGGAATGGTTTGGGGAGTGTTGTTGGCAACAATTTTTTCCGATTTTTTTTAAAATTCTGTTTTTTTTGTTACCTATTTTTTATGTCGTGTGTTTATATTAAAAACATGACATGAATACCTGGAATGATATATATGATTATTCTGATAAAATTTTCAGGCAGGTTTTAGAACAGATTGAGGAAGAAAAGCCGGTGAATGAGTTCAGCAGTCCGGAGATACTGAATGGACGTTTGCAGGAGCAACTTCAATATGATTCTTTTTCAGCTTATCGAAAATTAAAAAAACACAGACGGAGACATACAGTGCGTTGGTATGGTGTGGCAGCAGGAATTATGTTGTTTCTGGGTTTGACTTGGGGATGGTTGGGCCAGGGACCTGACAGCGAGGACTTGTTGACCGAAACCATTTGTCCCGGTAATAAAAAAGCAGTATTGGCTCTGGCAGATGGTTCAGTTTGGTACGTTGGTGATACAGTTATGACAATCACTACTGCCCGGGAAAATATCTGTATCGATTCGAATGGGTTGTTCTTCCGGACTTCCAAAGAAGTAGTTCAATGTGATGATGACACTTATCATTTTTTGACGGTTCCGCGGGGTGGAGAATTTACGATGACGTTGTCCGATGGTAGCCGGGTGTGGTTGAATGCCGAGTCGGAGCTTCGTTTCCCTTTGCAATTTGCATCCGGCCGACGTAAGGTATTTTTGACGGGAGAAGCTTATTTTGAGGTGGAAAAAGATACAGAACATCCTTTTATTGTAGAAGTAAACGGTTCGGAAATCGAAGTATTGGGGACCGGTTTTAATGTACGTTCTTACCGGAATGAAGGACGGGTTGTGACTACTTTGGCCGAAGGGAATGTATGTTTTAGAAGTGCAGATTCCAGAATTTTATTGGAACCGGGGGAACAGAGTATTCTTAATGAAGATGGTGTGCTTTGGAAACAGAAGGTGGATATATATCCTTATATTGCTTGGAAAGATGGACGTTTTGTTTTTCGCAAACAGCGTTTGGAAGATATCATGACGACGGTAGGGCGTTGGTACAATGTAGAAGTCCGGTTTAAAGATGAAGAGTCGAAAAACATTACTTTCTCCGGTGGAATGATGCGGTATGAAGGTTTTGAGGTGTTTGTGAAAATGATAGAGGCAATCGGGAGCGTAAAGTGTAATATTGAAGGAACAACGGTGTGTGTTGCTAAAAATAAATAAAAAAGACAGGACATTGGTACTGTCCCGTCTTTTGACCGGCAAAACCGGTGATGTTTCATTATAACTAAACAAATTTATGAAAAAAAATGGAATCCGATGTCTTCTTTTGGAAAGAAGATGGTTAAAGATGTATTTAGCGATGAAGTTTTTGGTTTTATTTCTGTGCATTTCTTCTTCTCAATTGATTGCAAATGTATACAGTCAGGTTGTGAAAGTGTCTCTGGAAGTGAATAATGCTTCATTGGAACAAGTAATCCGTTTGTTGGAAAAAGAATCTGGTTATCTTTTCCTGTATGAGGATGCACAAATCGAGCAGGTAAAAGGTTTGGAACTGAAATTCAGGGATGAGGAATTGAAAACAGTATTGGATGAATGTCTGCAAAATTCCGGATTGACCTATAAATTGATGAATCAAACCATTGTCATTGTGCGTAAGGAACCGGCAAAACAAACCAATGCAATTGAAAAGGTGATTGTCCGGGGAGTGGTTAAGGACGTGAAAGGGCAGACTTTGCCGGGAGTTTCTGTTGTGCTTAAAGAAACAACTATGGGTGTTGCTACGGATGCCAATGGGAAATTTGTTATGGAGATTCCGAAAATGGAAAAAATAGTGCTTGTTTGTTCTTTTATGGGTATGGAGACCAAAGAGGTCACCTGGCGGGGAGAAAAAGAGTTGTCTGTTGTGTTAGCTGAGCAGGTTACTGAAATGGAAGAGGCGGTGGTGACTGGTATTTATACCCGGAAAAAAGAAAGTTTTACCGGTTCGGCAGCTACGTATACAAAAGAAGATTTAAAAATGATCGGGACATCCAATATCATTCAAAGTTTAAAGACGCTGGATCCTGCTATGTTGATGCTCGAGAGCAAAGAAATGGGTTCCGACCCGAATACTTTGCCGAATATTGAAATCCGGGGTAAGACGAGTGTTATCGGTTTGCAGTCCGAATTCGAGCACGACCCGAATCAGCCATTATTTATTCTGGACGGAGTGGAGACGGATTTGCAGACTATTGTCAATCTGAATATGGACCGGGTGGCCAGTGTGACGATATTGAAAGATGCCGCTTCTACGGCAATTTACGGTTCGAAGGCTGCCAACGGTGTCATTGTTGTGGAAACCGTACAGCCGGAAGCCGGGAAATTGCGTCTTTCTTATAACGGAAATTATGGAATATCATTTCCGGATCTGACTGATTACAATTTGATGAATGCCAGAGAGAAACTGGAGTTTGAACGGTTATCGGGAAAATATACGGATAAGAATAATAGTTATATAACTCAGGTGGCGTTGGATGAAAAATATTTCCGTCGTTTGATGGAAGTGGAACGGGGGGTGGATACTTATTGGTTGAGCGAGCCTTTACGGACGGTGTTCAATCATAGCCACAATTTGTATATTGATGGTGGTGATGAGGCTATGCGTTACGGTTTGGGCTTGGGATATAAAAATAGTGACGGTGTGATGAAAGGGTCGAACCGGGATATTTTTAGTGGCAATATCGATTTGTCTTACCGGAAAAAGAGTTTGTTGTTTTCCAATAAGTTCAGTATGGATGTGACAAATTCGGAACGGGAACCGGTCAGTTTTTCCGATTTTGCCTGGGCTAATCCTTACAACCGGAAGACAACCGAAAATGGTGAGATTCCGATGTATCTGGAAGGACCGGATCAACAAACTGATGAATATATAAATCCTTTGTATAAATTGAATATTAAAAATACGAATGAGACAAAGACAATTACTCTACGGGACAATTTTATTGCAGAGTGGCAGATTTTGAGTTCTTTGCGTTTACAGGGACGTTTCGGTTTAAGCAAAAGTATTTCGAAGACGGAGGCATTTAAGTCACCGAAACATCCTGAGTTCAGGGAAACGGAGCAGTTGAAGCGGGGGTCATTTACCAGCAATACAACCGAGACTTTTTCTTATAATGGCGATTTGAATCTGACTTTTGGCAAATTGATAGCCGAAAGGCATCAGGTAAATGTAGTGGGCGGAATGTCCATCAATCAGAACAAGACGAGCCGGGATGGCTATTCGGCTATTGGTTTTACCAGTGATTTTCATATCAATCCTGCTTTTTCCATGGGTTTCACGGATGGACAAAAACCGTCTTTTTCGAGAGAAAAGAGCCGTGCTGCCAGTTTTTTTATGAATGTCAATTATTCGTTTGCCAACCGTTATCTGATGGATTGTAATGTGCGGTCGGACGGTACGTCCCGTTTCGGAGCCAATAAACGTTTTTCAACGACTTGGGCAGTCGGTCTGGCATGGAACCTGCACAATGAGAATTTCATGAAGGCTTTGGGTATATTTGATAATTTTAAAATTCGGGCTTCCATCGGTAATCCCGGGAACCAGAATTTCGATGCCTATCAGGCAATGAAGACTTACCGTTATAATGTGACGAATCAGAATGTATTCGGAACGAGTGCCATTATCGATAGGTTCGGTAATAATAATCTGGACTGGCAGCGGACATTGGATAAAAATATCGGTGTGGACCTTGCCATGCTCGGAAATCGTTTGAAGGTAGCAGTGGATTACTATTACAAAGATACAGATCCCTTACTGGTAAGTCTCGGAATGCCGCCTTCCCTTGGTACAACTAGTATTTATACGAATTTTGGCCGGCAGATTTCTCAGGGATGGAACGGAACTCTTTCCGGAACGGTTATTAAGAAGAATGATTTGAGCTGGACGATTAATTTTAATTTCAGGACTTCTCAATCGGAATACCGGGAAATCGGTGATAAGCTGGATTATTTGAATGAGAAAGGAAGTTCGAAGACATTATTACGGTATTATGAAGGGGCAAGTCCGGATGATATGTGGGCTGTGCCGTCATTGGGAATTGATCCGGCTACGGGGCGTGAGGTATTTTTGAAAAAAGACGGAACGCAGACGTTTATCTATTCTGCTGATGATGAGGTGGTGGTTGGCTCTTCCCGTCCTGATGTGGAGGGAATTATCGGAACTTCTTTCTACTGGAAAGGTTTTTCTGCTTCTGTAAATTTCCGTTACCGTATAGGTGGCGAGGTGATGGCTTCGGCTTTGTATAATAAGGTGGAAAATATTTCCGATGCAATGGTTTACCGTAATCAGGACAAAAGGGCTTTATACGATAGGTGGCAGAAACCCGGTGACCATGCCAAATTTAAAGGAATCCAGGAAAATAATTCAACAACGCCGATGTCTTCGCGCTTTGTTATGACAGAGAATACTTTCTCCGGGGAGTCTATATCCCTAGGGTATGAGACGAATGCTACGTGGCTGAAGTATATCGGAGCAAACGGTTTGACACTGAGGGCTTATATGAATGAAATATTCCGGATTTCTTCTTTCAAAGAAGAGAGAGGTACCGAATATCCGTTTGCACGAAGCGTGACCTTTTCTTTGAGTTTAAGATTTTAAAATAGGAGAGTTTTATGAAGACATTAATTAAATATAGTTGTATCGCTTTTTTGGCTATGTGCCAATTGTCTTGTTCCAACTGGTTGGATATTGGTTCGGAAGACCGGATTATGGAAAAAGATTTGTTCAGTACAAAAGATGGTTTTTTGACCGCATTGAACGGGATATATATTGATTTGCTGGATAATTCTTTGTACGGAAGTACATTGACTTATGGGACAATGGATGTTCTGGCACAATATTATGACTGTTCAGAAGAAGAGCATATCTATAATGCTTTGTCCCGCTACGAAGAGGAGGCAAAAAGAGATGCAGTGGACAGGACTTGGTCAAAGGCTTGGTTCCTGATTAATAATGCTAATACTTTACTGGAACATTGCGGGGAAGACAGGTCAGTATTGGACGATGAAAGTTATCATATTATCCGGGGAGAAGCGTTAGCGTTGAGAGCGTTGTTACATTTTGAATTGCTCCGGATTTTCGGACCGGTGTATAACCTTGACAAGAAAATGAAATGTATGCCTTATGTACGTTCTTCCGATTTGGTGGTGCGGGAAATGTTGCCGGCAGAAGAAGTGCTGAACTCTGTTTTGAATGATTTGCGTGAGGCAGAGCAAATGCTTGCCGATTATGACCCTGTGATTACAGAAGGTCCTTTGTTTTCGGCTGCCGAGGACGGTTTATCCAATGCGATGCGTTACCGTCCGTTGCGTATGAATTACTATGCGGTGCAGGCATATATTGCCCGGGTGGCACTTTATGGTGACAATACTTCGTTAGCGGGCGACTATGCTTTGAAAGTAATAAAGGGGGCACAGGAGGACAACAAGTGGTTCCCGTTTATCGAACGGGCAGCAGCGGAAGAGTCAGATCACCAGGACCGGATTTACCAGCCTGAAATTTTATTCGGAGTATATAATCTGAACCGCAAGGTTATTTTTGAAGGAACATTTTCGAATAATTTGTCTTCTACCAGAGTGTTGAGACCGACTGAGGAATATATCGACTGGATGTACGAGAACAATATCAACGACATCCGTTATGCCTGGCATTGGGAAATGTTGGCGAGTGCAGATAAAGAAGAAGGTAATCTGCGCTATTTTGTCAAGTATAAAGAGGTTGACGACAAGGGAAAGGGGTATCAGTATCTCATGCCTTTGATGCGGATTTCGGAGATGTACCTGATTGCGGCGGAATGTACTGATGAGGGTGTGGAATATCTGAACAAGCTGAGAGAGGCCCGGAAAATCGCTAATGTTGGCGAAGGGGCTGATTTGATGGATGAGCTTGAAAAAGAGTACCGACGGGAATTTATCGGTGAAGGTCAGTTGTTTTGGTTTTTCAAACGCAGAAACCAGACCGATATCATGACGGGAAGCGGGGATGAGGTTGCAATGAACAAAGAAAAATATCTGTTCCGGTTACCGCAAGAGGAAGAAGATCACAGAGGAACTAATTACTAATTTTTTTATTCGGAAAAGCTATGAAATTCATATTGAAAATAGGTTTGTTGTTGTTTTTACCGTTATTGGTATGGAATTGTGATTCGGAGATGATGGACTACGAGGGGAAGGACGGCGTGTATTTTATGATGCAGACACCTCCTCAGAGTGGTTATGGCGAACAGGAAAGGTGGGAGTATGTGGATACGACTCTTATTAATTTTTCTTCTGTGATGGGGAATGATACCATATTACCGATACGAGTACGGGTAATGGGAAATGTGACGGATTATGACCGTAGTGTCTCTTTCCGGATTGTATCTCAGGAATCTACTGTAAAGGAAGGAGAAGATTATGAAGGTTTTAATCAGAATCCATTGATTCCGGCCCATGAACGGCAGGTAGAGATACCTTGTCGTTTTATAAAGACAGAGAAGTTAGCTAAAGAAAAGTTGACACTTTCTATGGTTTTGGAGTTGCAGGCGAATGATGATTTTGCCTTGCCTTTGCCTTGGTGGCAACCTTTTGGTGATATTTGTGGTAGCCGTACAGATTCCGTCAATGTAATCCGTCATGTAATTCTGATTAGTAACGAGGTGCGGATACCGGGTTGGTGGCCGGTTGAGTATTGGGGGAATTGGTCTATTAAGAAATTTGAAATCATGTGCGAACTTTTTCATATGACATGGGAGGATTTCAATAAAATGAACAGAGAAGATGGAACCCGGGCACGAATTATGGGACAAAATCTGGATAAATATTTGAAGGAAAGAGAAAAGGATGGTAAGACTATTTATGAAGACGAGCAGGATGAAAATGGTGATTTGGTGAAAATGACTGCCGGAAAATCTATCTAAAATGGAAATATATGAAAACACGGTTATTAATTATATGTGGATTGTTAGGGGGGATGGTATTCCATTCTTGCTACAAAGATTTAGGTAATTACGATTACCGGGAAATTAATGAAGTTATGATTGGGGAAGCCGGATTTGTCGATACAACTTATAATTATGTGAGTTTTGTTGATACGTTGCGGATTACCCCTGAAGTGGAAAATTCAATCATTCAAGACCTGGATAATTACGAATTCCGGTGGATTTTGAATGGCGAGGATGAAATCGGACATGAAAAGGATTTGATTTGGCCGGTGAATCGTCCGCAAGGCGGATATACGTTGTTTTTCCGTATTAAAGATAAATCTACCGGAGTGGTGGTAACCCGTTCTGTCAATGTGAATCTGACTACCAATTTCTCTACAGGTTGGTTGGTGTGGGGAGAAAATGAGAACGGGGAAGCGCAATTGGATATGTTGGCTTTTATCAATAATGGTAGAGATACAGTATTGATGAAAAACATTTTGAACGGTTCGGATTTGCCGGTTCTGAAAAAGCCGACGTTTTTGTTTTTGCCTACATTTTCTATGGGAGGTAATGATATACAGTTGGGTTCGGAGGACGGAACTTATAAATTAGATAGAAATGATTTAACGCCGATTGAAGATGCCCATTTGAAATATAGTTTTTGGGATCCTTCATCGGTGGAAAGTTGTGTGTTGCAGAATGCCAATCGGGCAATGTCTTTGCAAGTGGAAGTTATAGATGGCAATCTCTATTTTGATAATGACCGTTTTGTTAATAAGTTTGAGAAAATAGGAAATCCGTCCAATCACTATAAAGGAGATTATACCTTGTTTAAGATAGGCGAAAAAATAGGGTTCGATTTGTATTATAGAACGGGACCTATAATTATAGCGTATGATGATGATAATAAACGTTTTGTTTATCAAGGAGCGTATAGTGGTGCTGAAGCTGTGGGATATTGCGCTCCGATTCCCAATTTGGTTGTAAATGATGATTATTGGACTCCTGGTAAAGATTTCGTAACTATGATTAATTCTTATAGTACCATGATTTCTAATTATACCATTTTGAAAGACCCAGGCGCATCTTCTCCTGCGGATTATTATTTGTATCCGTGTAAAATCAATAGTGGTTTTGCGGATGCTTCGGTTACTCATAATAATTGGCAACCGCAACAATTAACAAATGCAACAGATATCGACAAGGCGGAATTTTTTGCTTGTAGTTCACAAAAGACTGTAATATTTTATACAGTCGGTAGTCGTTTGTATGGTTATGACTATTCTACGGCACGGGGAAAATTGTTATTGGATTTTGCCGATGAAGACCGGATTGCAGAAGATGGAAATCTGGTAACAGAGGTGATTACAGCTATATGGAACGAGCAGTATACAGGTTTCAGTATGACACATCCAGATGAATTTTACATCGGCTTGAACGACCCGGTCAAACCAGCTTCTGTTGCCGGTCGTATGGTAGGGTATCGGGTTGTGGATAATCCGAACGACATTGTCATTGAAGAGATTCCGGGGACTTCACGGAAAGGATTGTGTAAAATAGTAAGCATGGCTTATAAATAATGCAATCGGTTATGAGAGGGTGTGTTTTGGTTATCAGTTTGGTATTGTTGTTTCTGAATGGTTTTTCGCAACAACAATTGCCGGATGTGACGGTAGAGAATCCGGGAGGTGACCGGTATGCGATAAAGGAAGTGATGAATGATTCCGTACCAGTGGTACTGGCTTTTTGGGCAACTACTTGTAAACCTTGTATTCAGGAATTAGACGCATTGAGTGAGGTATTTGAGGATTGGAGAGAAAAGTTGGATTTTAAGGTGGTGGCGGTATCGACGGACGACAGCCGGGCAGCGTTGAGAGCACGTTCGATGGCAGAGGGACGGGAATGGCCCTTTGAGCTTTTATTGGACAAGAATCAAGAGTTGAAGAGGGCAATGAATGTGAATAGCATTCCGTTTTTGTTTATTCTGGATAAGACAGGAAAAGTGGTTTATTCCCATTGCGGATATACGCCGGGAGCGGAAGCAGAAGTGTTGAATGTCCTTGAAAAGTTAAAGTGATGAGAGTTGTAAACTTGTTAGTGTTAGTTGGTTGTTTTTGTATCCTGACCCGTCCTGTTGACGGGCAGGAACAAAAATACGGCATGCTTTCCGGTGGTTTCGAGACGAATACGGTTTATTACATGAAAGATGGGAAAACGGGGGCGATCCGTCCGGACGACCGGTTTGGTTCGAACAATTATTTAAATTTAGACTATCAGTGGCGTAAGTTCTCTATTGGCATACTGTTTGAGGCTTATGTACCTGTTTTGCAGGGATTGGCGGGGGAATTGAGTGATTGCGGTATTGTCGGTAAGTATGTGGCTTTTGAGGACCGGGATTTGAAGGTCCGTGTAGGTGATTTTTATGAACAATTCGGCAGTGGTATGGTATTCCGGGCTTACGAGGAACGTTCGTTGGGACTGAATACGTCAGTAGAGGGGGTCCGTTTGTTTTATTCGTTCCGGGATAAAGTCAATATCAAAGGTATTTACGGACGTCCTCGGAGATTTATGAAACATGCATCTTCTTGGGTAAGGGGAGGAGATTTACAGGTGGATTTTGGGAATATATTGGGATGGACGGAAACGGGTGTTGCGGTGGAAGGCAGTTTTGTCAACCGTTATGAGGAGTATGTGGGAAACCGGGAAATTGAGTCGAATGTGGATGCTTATTCCGTGCGTTTTGCATTGGAGCATTCCGGATTTTCTTTGCGGGGAGAATATGCCGGGAAATCGAAAGATCCTGCATTGTATAATAATTATACGATGGAAAAGGGACAGGG
>OFGD01001538.1_pt1 | contig 11307 bp, 8 predicted proteins | sample 1521671 | NCBI WGS metagenome assembly OFGD01 (sample SAMEA3504114, study PRJEB24116) | mouse gut metagenome | biome: mouse gut; feature: mouse-associated habitat; material: faeces | place: Denmark | collected 2011 | reverse complement strand
AAATCCAGACAATTGCCGCTGCCGCCGCCATACTTCCCCATCTAGCAAAAACCAGTTTTCGGTCAGAGCTTTTCTTACAGAATCCCCAAAACAGCATACACACCGCCGCGCACGCCAGAGGCTGGGCAAACTGTGTCCGGGCGATGGCTTTATCTCCTATATAAATCGAAAAGAGGAACGGTGAAAGCATCAATCCGAACAGCCCCAAAAACAGCATCACAAAGTTTGTCCGCTTTTTTAAAACGTAAACGCCGAATAAAATCACCACGCAGATACATCCCAACGGAAATGCCGAAACGTCGGATGTCATATGCCAGTTCAGCATACATTTTACATGATCCAGGATTAAAGAAAAGCTCTGCGCAGCCGGATATTTCCCCCATTTGACCTGCGCATCCAAATAGTAACTGTTGATCAGCGTAAAGCGGATCATCAGATTATAAGCGGCATATACAAGAGCAAACCCGATCAAAAGCCCCAGAATATGTTTTGCATAAACGTTCCATTCCCTTTGCGTATCCCTGAAAAAATCCAAAAGATAGCAGGTAATGCACAAACTGATATACAAAAGCGCACAGCTTTGGTAGGACGCCAGACACCACACACCAAAAAACAGATACAGAAGAAACCAGTAAATCCTGCGCTGCCCCAAAAATAACATCTCACACAGGCAAAATACAGAAATCACTCCATAGAGCATGCCCATAACGACTTCTGCCCGCTGAAGGCTGAAGTAAAACTGAATCATCCAGACCGGGCATGTGGAAAACAAAACGGCAAACCAGCCGTACGGATACTTGTCATCCCTGCCGCTGATGCGCCAGCACAAAAACATAATCACACTTCCCAGCAGGATAAATCCTGCCAAAAACAAAACGCCTTCCAGATAAGGATTGTATTCCATAACCCCAAACAGGCGCTTCGTATACAAAAGCCCCTGTCTCCCGATTCCATCCCACTGCATTGTCACGCCGGGATAGTTGATCACATGCTCCGTATCAATTCCCACATTCTGCGAAAAAACGAGATGCCCGTAACAGATCACGCATACGCAGGCATTGACAAACAACGCCAGTTTGTGTAACCCAAGGAACTCTTTCGCATCTTTGTATAAGTTTTCCATCTATTCGCCTCTTTCCCAAACCTTTGTCTTTCCTTCTGTTTCTTTGTCCCATTATACCTAAGATTTTAAGTCCCCGCAAGCAGATCATACAGCCCCTTACACCAGCCTTCCTGCCCGTCCTTCCACCGTTCCACCAGTTCAATGACTACGGCGTCCGGGTGTTGCTCTCTACAGTAGGATGCAAAGTTTTCCGTATTTCTGGAAAACCGGACGTTTGCATAATCTTTGGCAATCCCCATTAATGCGTAGCCGAACGAATCCATATACACCAGCAGGCTGCGCGAATCTTTCGCATCGGAAGCAAAGACAAAATCCTCTCCGTCCCTGCTCTCGTTCACCGTAACTTCTTCTTTATATCCTGAAATTTCCCACTCCGTATCGTCCTGATACACGTTTCCCATAGACAGCATATGCGCCAGATCGCCGCTTACATTTGTCTGTACGGGCCGAACCGAAACATCTTTTAATGAAACGTACTCGCCGTGGAAATGTTCGTTCAGCAGCTGACCGCCCACAAAACCGCCGAGGCTGTTCCAATGCGTATCATATTTATAGAAAAGCTGATGGCCCTCTTTTTCTTTCCTTAACGCATCTTTTGTATATAAGAGGGGCACGGAAGTATTTGCCTGAATATAATCGACAAGCTGATCCGTCCTGCTGTAAGAGCCGGCGGGAACGATAGAAGACGGCATGTATTCCGGATAAACCTGTTCTTTATTCGCCGCATAAAGGACGACAAGTTCAATCCCCATCTCCTTTAACTTATCGTACAGCCTGACATAACCGTCCGCAATCTGTACAAGCTCTTCTTCTTCATAGAGGTTATTGCAGATATAATCGTTAAACGACTGCTGCTTTTCTGCATTATAAAACAGCCAGTTATCTTTTCCCCGGATGACCATTGAACCGGTCATATATTCCATCGCCGTTGTTCCGACGCCGATCCAGTCATTTTTGATCGTGTTTGCCATCACAAGCTGATTTTTATATGGAAGATGATCATTGAACCAATCGTCAAACTTCTGCGGAAACGACGGCAGCGTCTGAACGGAAAGCCGCGGCCGTTCTGCAAATACTCTGTTCTCATAATTTTCAGAGTCAATATAGTCTTTTACAAACGCAAACGTAACGACCGGAGCCGTAAGCATCAGTAAAAACAGGGTAAACAGTAATTTATTTTTCATATGCGTTCCTCCCGCAATTGTATCAAAGCCCTCCATCCGGCGCATATCGTCATACACGTGCCGGCTCCGCCATACCCCCGCGCCTTAAAACCGAAAATAAATAAACGGATTATAAGAATCGGCAGCAAGAGAACAGATGCAGAGTAAAAAAATCGCGAACAGACATCCCATCTGAACCGCCGATATGTCTTCCTTCCGGTACAGCGCCTGTTTCAGCTTTGGAATCCCGTTCTGCAGCATCCCGCAAAAGAGAATACCAAATACGAGAACAAGCACCGCTTCCGCATTCAGACAGGTAAACAGATTGTATTCGCCTTTCTGATACACAAACATAGCTTTGAGAAAGGACAACCCCTTTCTCATCCCGTCCATCCGGAAAAATCCCCAGCCGCAGATTACGACAAGCCACACATAGATCCGGTTCAAAAATTTCAGAGGATTGTTTTCCAGTATTTTTTGAAATCCCAACCGCTCTATAATCATAAAACAACCGTGAAAAACGCCCCAAAATAAAAATGTCAGGCTCGCTCCATGCCAAAATCCCGTCAGCAGGAACACAAGAAAGAGATTGAGGTAAGTTCGTACCACTCCCTTCCGGTTGCCTCCGAGCGGAATATACACATACTCCCGAAACCAGGTGGAGAGAGAAATATGCCACCTTCTCCAAAATTCCCGTATGGACTTTGCGCTGTACGGATAATTGAAATTTTCTTTGAATTCAAAGCCGAACATGCTGCCAAGACCGATCGCCATATCCGAATACCCGGAAAAATCATAATAGATCTGCAGCGTATAGAAAATCATCGTCAGCCAGATCAGCCCCGTGCCAAGCTGGCCTGCCTCAAACCCCAATACCATGTCCACATATTTTCCGAGCGTATTGGAAAGCAGCACTTTCTTGCCGAGTCCATAAATAAACCGCTTCACGCCGTATGCTCTTTTTTCCGGCGTATGGATCCTTCCTAAAATCTGCGCTTCCACATCTTTATATTTCACGATCGGACCCGCCACCAGCTGAGGAAACAACGACACATACAACAACAGGGAAAAGAAATTTCTCTGCGCCTTCACTTCGCCGCGGTATACGTCGATCACATACGACATTGCCTGGAATGTATAAAAAGAAATTCCAAGCGGCAGTGCGAACGAATTCATCGGTATATAATCTCCGGAAAGCGCCCGGTTGATATAAGAGGCAAAGAAATTGAAATATTTAAAAAACCCCAGAACGCCGATATTGAGCAATACCGCGGATGCCAAAATCCACGTTCGGCAGCGCCCGCCGCGGCTTAACAGTAATCCGAACAGGTAATTCATCACAACGGAACCAATCAGCAACAGTATATAAACCGGTTCTCCCCATGCATAGAAGATAAGGCTCGCCAGCAATAATATGATATTTCCCGCAAAATTCTTTCCGAAACGCTCTGCCGCCAGATACAAAAGCAGCACAGCCGGAAGAAACGCCCATAAAAATGTCATTGAACTAAAATACATAGCTACCTCCAGAAACAAATGCGATTCTTTTTTTCCTATGGGAGAATTACCGGAAACGCCAGGGAAACGATAAACAGATCTCCGTCCAGCTTGATCTCAAACGTTCCGCCCATGAGATTTGTAAGATTTCTGGCTATGGAAAGACCCAGTCCATGACCTTCCGTACCTCTGGACTCATCTCCCCGGACAAACCGCTCGCCTAAATCCTGCGCCGACTTATGAATACCCTGCGCCGAAATATCTTTAATGGAAAATTCTGCATAGCCTTCATTTACTTTTAATTCTACAAAAACCCTCGTATCCTTCATCGCATATTTGGCTACATTATTGTAGAGATTCTGAACCACACGCCAGACCCGGCTTCCGTCTGCCAACACCATAACCGCCTCCTGGGGCAGCCTTGTGATCACCGTTAGTCCGCACTCTTCAAAAATCTCGTTAAATTCGCCTCCGGTCTGACAGATCAATTCCACCATGTTGATCGGCTGCATATCCAAACAAATATTTCCGCTTGTGATCTGTGAAACCTCCACCAGATCTTCTGTCAGCTGTTTTAACCGGGCGGATTTTTTTTCCAATATACCCACATAATTTTCCACGTTTTCATTCCATGCCCCTTCCATCTTAATCAGGCTGATATAATTGATGATCGAAGTCAAAGGCGTCTTGATATCGTGAGAAACATTTGTAACCAGCTCCGTCTTTAATCGTTCGTTTTTGACGTTTTCTTCTACTGACTGCATCAGACCGTCCCCGATCCCGTTAATCTCCTCTGCCAGTTCCGTATAATCACCGTTAAATTCTTTTATGTTAAACTTATAATCCAGCCGGCCCCGTCCGATTTCCCGGATCCCTTCCAGTATTTTCTTTCTCTGTGCCGCCAGCTGCAGAAAATGCACAGCCGTATAGGCAAACAGAAACATCAGTCCGACCGCCGCCCAGATATGCCTGTAAATCATCGCTTCCCAGAAAAGAATCATCAAAACCACGGTATAAATCGCAAATTGGATTTTTGCTCGGTTGGCAATTCCCTGTTTTTTCATACTTGCTTTGATCGTATGCACGATATGCGCCGCCAGACTGCATTTTGTAAAAATATCTGCTTTGATCTTTCTGACAAAACTCAAATACAATGCCAGCAGTGCCGCATCCGATAAAAATACCAGCGTACCGGTTAAAATCAGCGAACTGGACATGCCCCAGTCCTTTTCGCTTAACCGGGCGCAGAATGTAATCAGTCCCGTCATAAAAATGATCATAACCGCAAACAAAATTTCTGTCGGAAGATAGTCGATTCTGTGCAACCGGATCTCCTCGTCCGATCCGCTTCTTCCGGCTGCCAGCGTTAAGTAGATCATACAGAGCAGAAAACAGATAAATGCCAGTACCGCCGCAAAAATAGCGATTCTGATCCAGGGAAAGTACGTCTCATAGACGGATGCCTCTTTGGATAAGGTATCCTTGTGAGACAGAGACGTATCGACCGCGATCATAAGCCCTCCGCCTCTGCCTTTCTGAAACAGCTTTAAAAATTCCAGATCGGAAATCTCCGTCATATGCGCCAGATTCCCCTTGATACTGATGTCAGAATCGTCATAATACAGATAACTGCCCATTTCCTTTGCAAAAGACATCGCTTCTTCCATGTCTTCTGCCTGAGGCATATTTGTAAGAATGGCGCCGTCCTGCAGAAACCAGTAGTAGAAATTGGTTTCCTCCGTATTGAATTTCAGCTTTAAATGCTTATATCTTACATTATCCGGTTCCCGTACGGGTATGGTTTTTTTAATCTGAAGATACACGGCAAGGTCTTTTACTTCTTCCGTGACGCGCTCCATATAAAAGTAAGAATGAAAAAAGGAATAGTTATTCCCGATGTCACGAAAACTAAGCCTACTCCTTTCAAACAAATTTAAAATCAAGGAAAACGTCACGATGACGATCATCAAACAAACCACCTGAAGCAGAACCGCAACCGTTTTAAATCCATTGCCAAACTCTTTCGTCTCCATACTTTTTCCTCTATGCTTTATCTATTTTATAGCCGATTCCCCAAACCACTTTGATATAACGCGGTTCTTTCGGATTAATTTCGATTTTTTCCCGAATGTGCCGGATATGAACGGCCACCGTATTGTCTGCGCCGATTGCGTCCGCATTCCAGATACTTTCATAAATCTGGCTGATGGAGAACACCTTTCCCTGATTTTTCATCAGCAGCAACAGAATATTGTATTCGATGGGCGTCAGTTTTACAGCCTCGTCGTCTACCGTTACCACTTTTAATTCGTCATTGATCATCAAACCGCCCGTCTGATAGACTAAATTACTGTTTTCCGCTGCATTTCCAAGCTTTGTATACCGCCTGATCTGCGACTTTACCCGTGCAACCAGCTCCAACGGGTTAAACGGCTTTGTCAGATAGTCATCCGCGCCGACATTCAGCCCCAGGATCTTATCCGAATCCTCTGACTTTGCTGACAATATAATGATCGGTATACTGCTCTCTTCCCGGATTTTTAATGTGGCGCGGATACCGTCCAGCCTTGGCATCATCACGTCGATAATCAAAAGATCTACCTTCTGCTTTTTCAGCACTTCAAGCGCCTCAGCCCCGTCATATGCCTTGATCACTTCATATCCTTCCTGCAACAAGTAGATTTCAATCGCTTCTACGATCTCCCTGTCATCGTCACAGACAAGTATTCGGTTCATAATCTTCTGCCTCCTTACACGATTCCTGTGCATCTTTTATTTTCTTCCAAACGGAAAAAATCTCTGGTGTTTTTCTTTCTTATCTTCTTCTGTCATCTCGTCCGCTGCGTCCGCATCCTCTGCAAACTCGGCGGCTTCTTCCTCCAGAAAACTTTTTGCCCGTTCAAAATATTCCGGATTGACTTTGATGACCGGTTTTTCATACACGATTTTTTCTTCCTGCCGTTCGATCGGCGTTTCTTCTGCCGCTTCTTCCTGTTCCTGCACTTCCTGCGTATCCTTCCGCTGATACTGCCTGGTTTCTTCTTTTTCTTTTTTCTGTGCCTTTGCTTTGGCGATTTCCCGATTGCGCTCCTCGATCAGCTTCATGTATTTCGACGAATCCTTCATGTCCTCCAGCTGCGTAATCAGTTCCAGCTGATTGCTGCGGACCACCCGTTTGGATTCTGCCATCTCACGGTTTAAACGCTTAAACATTTCTCTGCCGGATGCCTCTGCTTCCTCTATAATACGCTGTATCCTTCCGAGCGCATCCTCTGAATACATTACGGACGCCGCGTAAATATCCTGGGCCTGCTGGTTTGCATTGCGGATGATTTCCATACGGTGTTTTTCCGCCTCCAGCTCCCCTCGGTTTCTCGCCTGCTCCGTGATTTCATAGTGATCCATCATTTCACTGACCGCCGCACCAAGGCTCCCAAGCGTTTTTTGCATTTCCTTTTTATGGACCAGGACGTATTCTTCGTGGATCTCGGAAACCGGTGCCCTGGACAGCATAATGTGCAGCTCCCTTAAAATCCGCTCCAACTTATCCTGTATATTCATAACCCCTCCTGTGGATCTTCATAAAACAGCGCAAGACTGCGGTCTAAAATGCCGTGCATTTCCGCGATCGCCGTCCCGTAATTTGTCATGGGGACTCCCTGTTTTTTGGCGCAGGACAGCCGGTACTGCATTTCACGTTCATTTAACGTGCAGCCGCCGCAGTGTATGACAAGCGCATATTCCGACAAATCCTGCGGAAATTCGTTTCCGCTTGTATATGCGAATCTAAAGTTCTTCCCCGTGTATTCCAAAAGCCACCGCGGCAATTTCACCGTGCCGATATCCTCACACTGCCTGTGATGCGTACAGCCTTCGGAAATCAATACCACATCCCCCTCTTTTAACGTTCGAATGGCTTTCGCTCCCGCCGCCTGCTGTGTTAAATTACCCTTATACCTGGAAAACAAAATGGAAAACGACGTCAGATACACATCCCCCGGCGTATCTTTTGCCGCGCGCTCAAATGCCTGACTGTCTGTAATTACGATTTTCGGCGGCTTTGCCAGCTGCCGCAGCGTCTCTTGTAACTCATGCTCTCTTGCCGCGACCGCGATCGCGCCCGCTTCCAGGCAGTCGCGGATTACCTGCTGCTGCGGCAGGATCAGCCTGCCTTTGGGCGCCGACGCATCGATCGGAATCACAAGCACGGCAATATCCCCGGGATTTAAAAAATCCCCTATGATTTTTCTGCCGCTTCCTTCGCCGCGGATCAGATGGGCCGCGTGTTCTTTCAATTCTTTTATCTGCCGCCCCAGCTTAGCGCTGACAAACAAAACCTCGGCAGGTTTTTGAAAATAAGAAGCGATCTTTTGTTTTTCTTCCTCTGTCAGCGATTCCGATTTGTTGACGGCAATCACACAGGGAATCTTCTGCGCTTTCAATGCCGCCAGCAGCGGCTGGTCCGTTTCCCGGAGCGTCGTTTCATCCGGATGCTGCGCGCCGTCTATCACCAAGATCGCGAGATCCGTTTTATGCATCGTCTGATAGGCTTTCCGCACACGCGCCGCCCCAAGCTCCCCCGTATCGTCCAGCCCCGGCGTATCGATCAGTACGACGGGACCTAACGGCAGCAGTTCCATTGCTTTCTGCACAGGATCGGTCGTCGTCCCCTTGATGTTCGATACGATCGCCAGATCCTGTCCTGTCATAGCGTTGATCAGACTGGACTTCCCGGCATTTCTCCTGCCGAAAAGCCCGATGTGTATCCGGTTTGCCGAAGGCGTTTCATTCATGCCCATGCCGTATTCCTCATTTCATCACCTGATAAGACCGTACGAAACTGCTTAAAAACGGAAATCACGTTTGCCCAAATGGATATTCTCGATATATTCCGCCGCCTTTTTCTGCACGGTTTGATTCGGTATCTTTTTTAATTCTTCCAGGATCAGCCTGCCGCCGATCTCTTTCGTCTCATCTGATGCGTAGTCTTCCAGATATTCTTTTAATGTCATTAAGGCGTTCGGATGACAGCAGTTGATGATCTGCCTGTTCTTAAGCAGCGTCATAAACCGGTCTCCGGTGCGGCCTTCCCGGTAACATGCCGTACAAAAACTCGGCACGTACCCCAGTTCCATCAGCCAGCGGACCACCTCGTCCAAACTTCTGTGATCACTGATATCAAACTGCGCGGAATTCTCTTCCGGCTCCTCTTCTTTCGCATAACCGCCTACGCTGGTCTTCGATCCTCCGCTGATCTGGGAAATGCCGAGTTTTAGTACGCGTTCCCTGCTTTCTTTGGATTCTCTCGTTGATACGATCATGCCGGTATACGGCACGGCGATCCGCAGGCAGGCGACGATTTTGGCAAACGTATCATCCGAAATGCCGTTGTCAAATACATCGGGATCGATATCGTCCGCCCTGCGTACACGAGGAACACTGATCGTATGCGGTCCCACGCCGCCGTAGCGTTCCATATGCTCCGCATGCATAATAATCCCGGCAAAATCATAGCGGTAATTATTCAGTCCGAACAGCACGCCGATCCCCATATCGTCAATACCGGCTTCCCTTGCACGGTCCATCGCTTCCGTATGGTACGCATAATCGCTTTTAGGTCCCGTCGGATGCAGTTTCTCATACGATTCTTTATGGTAGGTTTCCTGAAACAGAATGTATGTCCCGATTCCCGCATCCTTGAGTTTTTTATAATTTTCCACGGTCGTTGCAGCAATATTGACATTTACCCGGCGAATCGCGCCGTTTTTGTGTTTAATGCGATAAATTGTCTGAATGCTTTCCAATATATATTCGATCGGATTGTGAAGAGGATCCTCGCCTGCTTCCAGCGCAAGCCTCTTATGCCCCATATCCTGAAGCGCCGTCACTTCCTGTATGATCTCTTCCTGCGTCAGTTTTTTTCTGGCAATATGTTTGTTCTTCAAATGATATGGGCAGTATTTGCAGCCGTTGATACAGTAGTTGGATAAATACAGCGGCGCAAACATTACAATCCGGTTGCCGTAAAATTCCTGCTTAATCGCCTCTGCCAGACGGTAGATTTGTTCATTCAGATCTTCCAGCCCGCAATCTAACAGCACGATCGCTTCCCGGTGGGAAAGCCCCTCCATTTTGGAAGCCTTTTCTAAAATCTGTTCTATAAGTTCTCTGTTGTTTTTATTTTCTTCTGCATAAGCTAAAGACGCCCGAATCTCTTCGTCACTGATAAATTCTTCTGCCTTCGGCGACATTACGTCATACATAATTTTCCTTCTTTCCGTTTCTATGATTTACAATGATCTGCATTCCCCTGCCGGATCTCCGCGTTCTGTCACAATCGAAAACCCGATGCGCTCCATACGGCGCATAAGGCAGCTCCTGCATTCCGCCGCTTCATCCCCGGTACAGATTTTATTGTCATATAACTCATATTGTTTCCGAACCCCGGTAGGGGAAAGATTAGGCATGACTACATTGGCGCCCGCCAGAATACCGCGCTCGCGGCCCTGACCATCCACAGTGCCAAGCGCGGTAGTTGCCGGAATCAAAAGATTGGGTTTTAACAGGCGTAAAAGCCCGATCAGATAGAGCGTCCGCTCCACCGAACCCGCCGGCTCTTGTGCAAACGGCGTTTCATGATGCGGGATAAACGGTCCGATTCCCACCATCTGCGGATCCAGTTCTGTAATAAACATCATATCCTCCGCCAAGCATTCTGCCGTCTGTCCCGGCGAGCCGACCATAAAACCGCAGCCCACCTGATAACCGATCTCCCGTAACCAAAACAGGCACTCTTTCCGACGGGAAAGTAGCATATCCCCCGGATGCAGTCTCCTGTAATGCGTTTCGTCCGCCGTCTCATGGCGCAGAAGATACCGGTCTGCCCCCGCTTCATAAAATCGAAGGTAGCTTTCCTTTGGTTTTTCTCCGACGGATAACGTAACCGCACAATCCGGATACCCCTCTTTGATCGTCCGAATCAGCCTTGTCAGCCGTTCGTCCGTAAAATAACCGTCTTCTCCTCCCTGCAGCACAAATGTCCGGAAGCCCAGCCCGTCCCCCGCCTCGCAGCAGGATAAGATCTCATCCTGCGTCAGCCGGTAGCGCTGTACCCCGGAACTGCTCCTGCGGATTCCGCAGTAATAGCAGTCGTTCCGGCAGTAGTTCGTGAATTCAATCAGTCCCCGGATGTAGACGTCATTCCCATAGATCCGCCGTGTCTCCTCCCTCGCCTGCGCCGCCAGATACGAGATACCCTCCCTGTCTTTCGTCGCAAGCAGCAGGCCCAGCTCCTGCAGGCTGATGTCCCTTTCTCTGCGCATTCGGCCGGTAATCTCCCGCACACTCTGCGCACACGTCCTTTTTTCCTCCGTCATCCTCTCTGCTCCTTCTTCCGGCCGGGATTCGCGTACACCGTCTTTACCTGGATTCCGGACAGGGATCCGATTTTTCCGGAAAGGGCGTTTATGATATCCTGCGGCGCGTCAATGGCGACGCTGATAATGTTTACGCTGCGCCCGCGGT
>OFGD01001537.1_pt1 | contig 11308 bp, 9 predicted proteins | sample 1521671 | NCBI WGS metagenome assembly OFGD01 (sample SAMEA3504114, study PRJEB24116) | mouse gut metagenome | biome: mouse gut; feature: mouse-associated habitat; material: faeces | place: Denmark | collected 2011 | reverse complement strand
GTGAACCTGGCGCAATGCCTGCTCAACGGCGTGGCGACGCCATGATGGCAGGATGAGCTCGAGCCGTGTCTCGGGTTCGGTATGGAACTCGCCTATCTGTCCGACGAACGGGTCGGCTCCCTCAATGGCACGGAAGGTGCCTGTGCCTTGTGTGGAGTAGCTACAGCTGTCGTAGTTGCCGATATGTCCGGCTCCGGCGTCGAATAGCGCAAGACGCACTTCCTCGAGGTGGGAGTGAGGAACGAACAGTGTGAGTTTGGTGAGTTTCCGTGTCTGAGGTTCGAGTACCTTGACGTCGGATAGTCCGAGCATTCGTGCCATTTGGTGTGACACGCCACGGGTGGCATTGTCAATGGATGTGTGGCATGCGTATATGGCGATGCCATTGCGTATGGCGAGTATGACCGACTGCTGTACCGAATCGGAACCGTTGAGACGCTTGAGTCCTTTGAAAATAAGCGGGTGATGAGCCACGATGAGATTGCACCCGGTGTCGATGGCCTCCTGCACTATGGCGGGAGTAACGTCGACAGTGAGCAGCACTCCGGTACATTCCTGTGCCGGAGTGCCTATGATGAGACCACAATTGTCGTAGCTTTCCTGAAGAGCGAGCGGAGCTTCGCTTTCCAATGCGGCTGTGATGTGTCCGACGAGCATCGTGGAATTATTTTTCTTCGTTGAGGTCGATTTTGATGCAGAGTTCGTCGAGCTGGCTATCGTCAATCACAGACGGAGCATCAATCATCATGTCGCGGCCAGAATTGTTCTTGGGGAACGCGATGACATCGCGGATGGAGTCGAGCCCTGCGAGGATGGATACGAAGCGGTCGAATCCGAAAGCGAGACCTCCGTGAGGGGGCGCACCGAACTTGAAGGCATTCATGAGGAAGCCGAATTTGTAACGGGCATCCTCTTCCGACAGTCCAAGCAGGTGGAACATCTTGTCCTGAAGCTCAGCATCATGGATACGGATTGAACCGCCACCGAGCTCATTTCCATTGACAACCATATCGTAGGCCGTTGCACGCACAGCACCGGTATCTGTATCAAGGAGAGCGATATCATCGGGGTTGGGCGATGTGAAAGGATGGTGCATAGCGTAATAGCGCTGCGTTTCCTCGTCCCATTCAAACAACGGGAAGTCGATCACCCACAGACAGGAGAATTTCTGAGGATCACGCAATCCAAGACGAGAACCCATTTCAAGACGAAGTTCGCAAAGCTGCTTGCGTGTCTTCATAGTCTCGCCGGCAAGGATCAGCATGAGGTCACCCGGTTTGGCATCGCCACGTTCGAGCCATGTGCGGATCTGATCGTCAGTGAAGAACTTGCCAACCGAGCTCTTGATTGAACCATCAGCCTCATACTTCACCCACATCATACCTTTAGCACCAACCTGCGGACGCTTTACGAAATCAGTCAACTGATCGAGTTGCTTACGGGTGTAGTCGGCACAACCTGTCGCTACAATCGCACCCACGTAAGGAGCCGAATCCATAACTGCGAAGCCGGAATTTTCAGTCAGATCCTTCAATTCCACGAAAGTCATTCCGAAACGGGTATCGGGCTTATCGCTACCATATAGACGCATCGCATCCGCCCATGTCATCCGTGGGAACGGATCTTTGAAATCAATATCTTTCACATATTTGAAAATATGCTTTACCAGACCTTCAAACATCTGAAGAACGTCCTCTTGTTCAACAAAAGACATCTCGCAGTCTATCTGGGTGAACTCAGGCTGACGGTCGGCGCGCAAATCCTCATCGCGGAAACATTTCACGATCTGGAAATAACGGTCGAATCCACTGACCATAAGGAGCTGTTTGAAAGTCTGCGGAGACTGCGGCAGAGCATAGAACTCACCGGGATTCATGCGCGAAGGCACAACGAAGTCACGCGCACCCTCCGGAGTAGATTTGATAAGCACCGGAGTCTCAACCTCGAGGAAGCCTTTGGAATCGAGATAACGACGGATCTCAAACGCCATACGGTGGCGCAACTCCAGATTGCCACGCACGCATGAGCGGCGCAGATCCAGATAACGGTATTTCATGCGTAGATCGTCGCCACCGTCAGTATCGTCCTCTATGGTGAATGGAGGAACGTCGCTCTTGTTAAGCACCTTCAATCCAGTTGCGATAATCTCAATATCGCCGGTAGGGATATTGTGGTTCTTATTGGAGCGTTCAGCAACACGACCGGTCACCTGAACCACATATTCACGACCAAGCTTATTGGCAGCCTCATGCAATTCAGCATTGTCCGTATCAAAAACGATCTGAGTGATGCCATAACGGTCACGCACATCAACAAACGTCATGCCGCCCATTTTACGGCTACGCTGCACCCAACCGGCCAAAGTAACCTCGCGGCCGGCGTCGCTAAGACGGAGTTCTCCGCATGTATTTGTTCTAAACATACCTTTATATATGAATGCTTTAATTTAAATTTCGATTTTACAGAATGCAAAAATAGTGTTTTTTTTGCATTAGGCGATAATAAAAGGCCAAGTTTATGCACCCTAAAGCAAAAGAAGGGTTGCAAAATGGGATTAAAAACATTAAATTTGCAAGAGAAATAAACCTAATCATTTCCAGAGGATGAAACGAAGAACAACTACAGCGATTGCGCTCGCAGCATTCGCGATGGCTGCATCAGCGGCCACCCCGTTATGGATGAGAGATGTCAAGATCTCCCCCGACGGCAACGAAATAGCATTCACATACAAAGGCGACATATACAAAGTATCGGCTAATGGCGGTCATGCAGTAAGGCTCACATCCATGCCATCATACGAAAGCGATCCCGTGTGGTCGCCCGACGGTAAGAAAATAGCTTTTGCCAGCGACCGCAATGGCGGACGCGACGTGTTCGTAATGCCTTCAGATGGCGGCGCAGCAACACGTCTGACCTTCAACTCCGCAGCTGAATATCCGGAGGGTTTCACTCCCGACGGCAAATTCGTTGTCTACAGCGCCTCAATCCAGGATCCTGCCACAAGCGCCATGTTCCCCACCTCCGTGATGCGAGAGCTATATCAAGTACCGGTCGATGGCGGAAGACCCACCCAGGTTCTTGCCACACCGGCCCTCAAGATCAGCTATCTGCCGGATGGAAAATCATTTGTCTACGAAGATATCAAGGGGTTTGAGGATGCACTGCGAAAGCACCACACCTCGTCCGTGACACGCGACATCTGGCGTTATGATGCGGCTTCAGGGCGACATACCAATCTGACCAACCGCGGTGGCGAGGATCTCGACCCTGTTGTAGGAACAGACGGAAAAACCATATACTTCCTGAGTGAACGCGACGGAGGCTCAATGAATGTCTACTCAATGGATATCAACGCCCCCGGCAAGCTCACACAAGTAACAGACTTCAAAACCCATCCGGTTCGATTCCTCTCGCAAGGATCGAACGGCACACTCGCATTCACTTACGACGGAGAGATCTACATTCTGCCTAAAGGTGCAAAATCTCCGGTAAAAGTTGCTATCGACATTGTAACCGACGATGTTGAGCAACCCACCCATCTCCGCGTCAGCAATGCCGACGATGCCGCCATCTCAAAAGACGGAAAGCAAGTAGCATTTATCCGTCGCGGAGAGGTGTTCGTCACATCTACAGAATATCCATCCATCAAACAGATCACATTCACACCCGAGGCTGAATCAGATATAACCTGGGGGAAAAATGAACGCGAGCTATACTACACCTCAGCACGCGATGGCAAATACAACATCTACAAAGCTGTGATAGCCCGTCAGGAAGACCCCAACTTCTCCAACGCCACTCTTGTTGAAGAAAAAGCCATGTTCCCCAATGACGGCATCGACCGAACCATGCCGGTAATCTCGCCCGATGGATCACAGATGGCCTTTATTGAGGACAGAAACAAACTGATGGTGATGGATCTGAAAACGAAGAAAGTGAGACAGCTCACTGACGGAGCCACGTATTCCCACCGTTCAAAAGGATTCTTAGCCAATTGGTCGCCCGACAGTAAATGGATAGCAATCAACTACATCCAACCCGAACATGATCCATACGGCGACATTGCCATTATAAACGTGGCCACCGGTGAACTTACAAAAGTGACCGAGACGGGCTACTTTGATGAAAGCCCCAGATGGGTGATGGACGGCAATGCCCTGCTCTTCCTTTCGGAACGCTATGGAATGCGGAACCATGCTTCATGGGGATCTCAATACGACGTGATGATCACTTTCCTCAACAAAGACTCATACGATAAATATCGCCTAAGCAAAGAGGATTATGCTTTGCTGAAAGAGGTTGAGAAATCATCAAAGAAAAAAGCAGACAAGGAGACTTCGGACGAAAAAACAAAATCCAAGAAAAATAAAAAAGGAAAAGACGCAGACAAGGATCAGGCTGAAAATAATGACGATGAAAAAGCCATAGAAATCGACCTGACCGATTTGGCCGACCGCACAGTCCGTCTGACCCCCAACTCTTCCGACATTTCCGATGCTATCCTGTCGAAAGATGGCCAGAAGCTCTACTATCTGTCGAGCTTTGAGGATGGTTATGATCTTTGGGAAATTGACCTGCGCGAACGGGACGCAAAGATAGCCAACAAGCTCAACGGACGTGGAATGGGCATGACAATGGATTCCGACGGAAACATCTATCTCCTTGGATCCCAAGTAAAGAAGTACGATCCCAAGAGTGGCAAGATGAAATCCGTATCCATCTCAGGCGAAATGGAACTGGACGCAGCTGCTGAACGCGAATTCATGCTGCAATTCGTGCACAACGAAGAGCGTGAACGTTTCTTCCGTAAAGACATGAATGGTTGCGACTGGGACAACATGTACGAGGCCTACCGCAAATTCCTCCCCCACATCAACAATAACTATGACTACGCCGAACTGCTCAGCGAACTTCTCGGGGAACTGAACGTGTCGCACACCGGCGGTCGCTATTATGGACCATCGGCCGACGATCCCACTGCATCACTCGGACTGCTGTTTGACATGACTTACGCCGGCCCGGGACTAAAAGTAGACGAAGTTGTTGCAAAAGGCCCGTTTGATAAAGCGACCTCCACACTTAAGGCAGGAGCAATAATCACAAAGATCAATGGTCAGGAATTAACAAAAGATACCGACCCATTCACATTGCTTAATGGTAAACGCAACAAAAAAACACTCGTAAGCTTTAAAAATGCGGATGGAAGCGTCGGTGAAGAGGTTGTACTCCCGATCAGTTCCGGCGTAATGAACGATCTGCTGTACCAGCGTTGGGTGCGCCAACGTCAGGCCGACGTGGAACGCCTCTCCAATGGCCGGCTTGGCTACGTTCACATACAATCGATGGACGACGAGAGTTTCCGCAAGATATATGCCGACATGCTCGGTAAATATGTCAATAAAGAGGGAATCGTTGTCGATACACGTTGGAACGGCGGTGGACGGCTGCATGAGGACATCGAAGTGCTTTTCAGCGGAAAGGCATATCTAACGCAGGAAGTCCATGGCCAGACAACATCCCAGATGCCATCACGCCGCTGGAACAAACCGAGCATCATGATCATAGGCGAAGCCAATTACAGCAACGCACATGGCACGCCCTGGGTCTACAGCCATCTCGGACTTGGCAAACTGGTCGGCATGCCTGTCCCCGGCACTATGAGCAGCGTGAACTGGGTTAGACTTCAAGATCCATCGTTAGTGTTCGGCATACCAGTGACAGGATTCCGCACTGCCGAAGGTAACTACCTTGAAAATACCCAGCTCGAACCGGACATCCGTGTAGCCAACGATCCGGCGGTGGTTGTCACAGGCGAGGATCAACAGCTGAAAGCAGCCGTTGACGCCCTTCTGAAAGAGATCGACAACAAATAAACAATCTACCGCGTTTTAAAAGAAATCTGACCACAAAGCTCCATAACTTTGTGGTCAGAAATTTTAAAATATTTTCAAGACAAAAAAATACAATATGGTAAAGATAGGTGATATAGTCCGTTTTCTCAACACAGTCGGAGGCGGACGCGTTGTTAAGATAAAAGATAATCTGGCTTTCGTTGAGGACGAAGATGGATTTGAGACTCCGGTACTGATACGGGAGTGTGTCGTTGTAGGTCAAGCCTCAGCAGCCCCGGCATCAAAAGAGTCGAAGCCGGCTGTAGGCCCCAAACAGGAGCCGGTATTTGAAAAAGAAGTATCCCCCACACTCATCTCCAAACCGGTTGAGGAAGAACTGCCGATAGAAGAGACTCCAGAGGGAGAAAAACTCAATATCGTCCTCGCTTTTGAACCTAAAAACCTGAAGCAACTCTCCGCAACAACATTTGATACATATCTTGTCAACGATTCAAATTATTTCCTTTACTTTGTCTACTCCAGCCGGTCAAAAGAGGATCAGCAATGGAGATGCCGTTATGCCGGAATAGTCGAGCCTAATATCCAGCTCTTTCTGGGCGAGATAATGCCAAGCGATCTTCCGGATATGGATAAGATCTCATTTCAATATGCACCATTCAAAAAAGACCGTCCATACGATCTGAAGAAGCCCGAACCGGTTGAGCTATCAATTGACACCACAAAGTTTGCGAAGCTCCACTGCTTCCGTGACAACATATACTTTGAGAGCCCTGTGCTTGCCTTTGAACTTGTCAAGGACGACAAACCGTTCAAAGCCAAACCCCTCAATGCAACAACACTGGAGGATGCCATGCGTTCAAAGATCAAGGCCGACCGTAGAGTGAAGAAAAGAATTGTGAAGAAAGCGCCGAAAAACGAACGGCGCGGCGATATTCTTGTTGTGGATCTTCACATCGGTGAGCTTGTTGACAATATCAACGGACTCTCAAACGCCGACATGCTCAATCTACAGGTTGATGAATTTGCCCGGGTAATGGATGAGAATCTGCGCAACAAAGGACAAAAAATAGTGTTTATACACGGAAAAGGAGAGGGCGTTCTCCGCAATGCCATAATGAAAGAGCTCAACCACCGTTACAAAGGACATGACGTGCAGGACGCATCCTTCCGCGAATATGGGTTTGGCGCAACACAGGTAACCATCCGATGATACTTTGGTTTTCAGGCACAGGCAACAGTGCAGCCGTAGCGGATAAGCTTTCCGGGATTCTCGGTGATAAAACCGAGAGGATAGACCTTGCAAATCCAAAAACATATCCGGCTCCCGACAAGGACAGAATCATCTGGGTGATGCCTGTCCACAGTTGGGGCATGCCGAAAAAGATGGCATCATTCATAAAACAGGTCTCAATTGACGGAGCCGACAAAGCAAATCACTTTCTTGTGGCAACATGCGGCGATGATTGCGGACTCACCCATAAAAGATGGCGGAAAGAGCTGCGACGCCGCGGATGGAAAGCTGTCGCAGCACACAGCGTCGAGATGCCCAACACCTACGTTCTGCTTCCGGGATTCAATACAGATTCCGATATCCTCGCTCAGACAAAACTCGACAGGATGCCGGAAAGGGTTGCAAGAATCGCACACGCCATAAAATGTTCATCAAAGATTGACGACATTGTGAAAGGGCATTTCGCATGGATCAAGAGTTATCTGATATATCCTTTATTCATGAAACTCCTTACATCGCCAAAACCTTTCACGGGCACCGATAAATGCATAAGCTGTGGAAAATGCGTTGCCGTGTGTCCAATGAAAAATATCCGTCTGGAAAGAAACGACAAGCCCGAGTGGGGAAAGAACTGCATTCTCTGTCTCGGATGCTATCATATCTGCCCCCGTCATGCCGTTGCGTACGGCAAAGCCACACGTAACAAAGGGCAATGGCAAGGATCACTCAAGAAATTGTTCTGATAACAGGGATCTCCGGCAGAGAATTGCGGTCAACGCCATTTGACGTACAATCAAAAAGGATATCCACCGCGCCCCAACATTCCGTCACTTTCACAAGAGAACGCTGAAGCATAGAAGCATCAGAGGGATCTATAGGGTGATGCTGCGAACCGGTTAACTGCGCAAAAATTCTTCCAGATTTCAAATCCGGATCAGTGAACGCCACACGCCAGCCATGCGCCCTGAGTTCACGGACACAATGTTGACCGGCTTCTGTCTCTCCTCCGGCAACAAACGCACGCAAGGCCATTGAAGGCCGTTTAACTGTTGCAGATGTCATCCTGACTGTCGATAGTTTACCGCTCCGATAGTCCTCCATCCGACGCTCAAGATAGTTATCAGCCATTTTTGCCAGACGTTTTTTTGTCAATGGAGATAGCCTCACTTTCCTCGGCAAGTATCTCTGCCTTATTGGCCAGCTCGCTCGCCTCATCAGCCAACGCCACCGCATCAGATTCCGCATGACGATGACTGACTTTCAGCTTCATGGCATCAAAGCCCTTTCCATATACACCATTGACATTGGCCTGCGTGATAAACGCATCCTCGTCAATGCTCTTTATAATTCTGAAAATAGTGACCGATTCAATCTTGCGGCACATCACCATCAGCACCTTAACTTCCTGCTTTGAATACCATCCCATGCCGTTTATCACCGTACATCCACGCTTGGCCTCGTTGTTTATTGCCGTAGCAATCTCTTCCCAGTGGGGTGAGAAGATGGTGAACTGAACCGCCTGACGATTGGTGTTGATCACCATATCAATCATATATGCCGTAATAACAAGTACTACGAAACCATATACAACAGTATCGACCTTGTGGACAACAAAATAGGATGACGAAATTATACACATGTCGACATAAAGCATAGTGCGTCCGATACTGACATTGGAACGCTTCGAAACCATTGCGGCCACAATATCCGTGCCGCCCGTCGACCCATTATGAACAAATGAGATCCCAAGTCCAACACCACACATCAACGCCCCTATTATCACATTCATGAACGGCTGTCCCTCAACAAGCGGCCCATCGAAAAGCGGAGTCAGCACACCGATCGTAAGCGATATGATGGTTGTTCCATAGATAGTCCGCAGCACAAACTGCTTACCGACCACTTTGTAAGCAAGCGCCAACAAAATAAGGTTTATGACATACTGGGAGATCGCAACAGGGATACCATATCCCAACCAATTCTTACTAAGGAAATAGACCATGGTACCGAGACCGGAAACACCACCGATAACGACTCCCTCCTGAAAAATAAAAGCGGAGAAACCAAAGGCAAACAGCGTTATGCCAAAGGCAATCATAACATAATCACGGGATGTCACCCACAGACTTTTGGTATTGACTTGCATTGCGATAGGATTATCTTTCCACAAAGATACGCCAACAAGGTCGTAGTACAAAATAATTATTCAATAATTTTCACTAACTTTGAGCGCAGTTTATCAACAAAAGCTGTCCGAACAGACCATGACCCGAATACTCAACCGAACAATAGTGCTGACAATAGCACTAATAACAAGTATTTTACCGGCATTCAGCGCTGATTTTGTCGACTATTCCCCGGCAAAACGAATGCTTGAAGTCGACGTCCATGCCATAGCCGGCACAAGCAGCGTGATCCAGAACTACAAATCAAAATTTCCGCAGATACAAAATCTCAACGTCAATATGGGCGGATCTTTCGGTGTTGGATTCCGTGCGGTGTTCGGTTTACGCGAATACCTCGGATTCGGAACCGCTCTCGACGTAACGCTCAACAACTACAATATCGACATGGCTGTTCTCGGCACAGACCGGGCCAGTATGAGCGCGATATTTATCGACAACCAATATTACTATGCCAATATCCCGGTGTTCATGAGCTTCAGATTCAACGTGGCCGAATCCGTAAGATGGTCAGTCGACGCCGGATTCTATTATGCATACGGATTTGCAGGAACACAGAAACAGCGCATCTACCGCGCCGAGATCAACGCCATGGATGAACTCGTGCCTCAGCTTGAGAATGTAAAGACCGACTATTTTCATTCAAGAGAATCGTTCATAAACGGCTTTAACCGTGGCGACATAGGCCTCCACCTGGCCACATTCATGAATTTCGGGCCACATCTCGTGGTCGGTGTGCAATATCAGATCGGCATCAAAAACGCATCTCGCGCAACAGGCATAATCAACCCATCGATCCATAACCAATATTTCCACGGAACAGTGGGCTATCGATTTTAAATAACAAAAAACCACATATAGAACTATGACAAATAAAGAAATCGTACTGAGCGGCATCCGCGCCACCGGAAATCTTCACCTCGGCAACTATTACGGAGCATTGTCGAAATTCGTCAGGATGCAGGGCGATGAAAAATATGACAATCTTTTCTTCATCGCCGACCTTCATGCACTGACCACAAATCCTTCGGCCGACGAACTTCATGTCAATGTCAAGAACATCGTGACTGAATATCTCGCCGCAGGTCTTGATCCAGAGAAATCCACAATCTTTGTCCAGAGTGATGTCCCGGAAGTGTCCGAGCTATATCTTCTGCTCAACATGCACGTGGGCATCGGAGAACTCATGCGCACCGCCTCATTCAAAGACAAAGCGCGCAAAGCCCTTGGCATCAAAAGCGACAGCGACGACATTGAAAAAGAGATTATCGGCAGCGAAACCAACAAACGCGTCAATGCCGGCCTTCTCACCTACCCGACACTCATGGCTGTCGACATCCTCATACAGAAAGCCACAAAAGTGCCGGTGGGCAAGGACCAGGAGCAGCACCTCGAGCTTACTCGCCGCTTTGCACGGCGTTTCAACTCGTTCTATGGTGCGGAAGTGTTTCCGGAGCCCTACAATTTCGATTTCGGAGGAAAGCCTGTGAAGGTGCCCGGTCTCGACGGCAGTGGCAAGATGGGAAAGAGCGAAGGCAACTGCATCTATCTCGTCGACGATGAGAAGGTGCTTCGCAAGAAAGTGATGCGTGCAAAGACCGACGAAGGCCCCAAGGAGCCGAACAGCCCTGTGTCGGAACCTGTAGAGAACCTGTTCACACTACTTGAGCTGACCTCGGGTCCGGAAATCGTACAGCAGTACAGAGACGCCTATGCCGACTGCTCCATACGTTATGGCGACCTCAAAAAACAGCTTGCCGAGGATATACTCAAAGTCACCACCCCAATACGCGAACGCTACAATGAGATACGTGCCGACGAGGCATACATAGCAAAAGTGGTGAAACAAGGAGCCGAACGAGCTCGCGAACGTGCCTCAAAGACACTATCCGAAGTTCGCGAGGCAATGGGCATAATCCGCTTCAAAGGCTAATATAAATCGAGTAAATAAAGCACATAAAGTAAATACAGTTGAAACGATACAATCTCATCAACGACATCTTAGGGTGGGTATGCTTTGCTGTTGCCGCGGTGACATATCT
>OFGD01001518.1_pt1 | contig 11419 bp, 12 predicted proteins | sample 1521671 | NCBI WGS metagenome assembly OFGD01 (sample SAMEA3504114, study PRJEB24116) | mouse gut metagenome | biome: mouse gut; feature: mouse-associated habitat; material: faeces | place: Denmark | collected 2011 | reverse complement strand
GACTGGGGCAGAGGAGTGTGGCCTTTCCATAACGAGTGGTATTGGAGCAACGGAACCGGATATTTGGACGGGGAAATGTTCGGCTTTAATCTGGGGTGCGGCTTTGGCAATACCGATACGGCCAGTGAGAATATGCTTTTTTATAAAGGGAAGAGCCATAAGATCGGAAAGGTGGATTTTATATTGGGAAGGGATTACATGCAGCCATGGCGGCTAAGAGACAGGGAAGGGCGGCTGGATTTGACGATGACGCCGGTTTACGACCGGACGACGGCTGTCAGACTATTGTGGGTGGACAACTGCTGCCATCAAATGTTCGGGACATTCTGCGGCCGGGCAGTGCTGGACGATGGAACGGAACTGGAAGTAAAAGATCTGGTTTCTTTCGCGGAACATGCGGTAAATAACTGGTGAGTGAGGAGAAATATCGTTTGGAAAATAATGAGATTTTGGTTATATATGGAAATGAATATGAAAAAATGACAAGGGAACTGCTGGAAGCGGCGGATCTGGCCGGCAGGATCGGCGACAGAGGGAAAAGGATCGGGATCAAGCCCAATTTGGTCTCTCCTGTTCGGGCCGAAGAGGGGGCGACGACGCATCCCGCAGTGGTGGAAGGGCTACTTCAATATCTGGGAGAGAATGGATTTCATAATATCGCAATTATGGAGGGTTCCTGGGTAGGGGAAAAAACGGAACATGCCTTTCTGGAGTGCGGATACAGGGGATTGGCCGCCCGCTATGGGGCAGAGTTGATTGATACACAGAAGGAAAAGGCAAAAGCGGTGGATTGCGCGGGAATGGAACTTCATATTTGCCAGTGCGCTTTTGATGTGGATTATATGATCAATGTGCCAGTAATGAAAGGACATTGCCAGACAAGGATCACGTGCGCGCTGAAAAATATGAAGGGGCTTATTCCTAACGGGGAAAAAAGAAGGTTTCATTCGATGGGTCTGCATAAGCCTATTGCGCATCTGGCCGTGGGAATCCGCCAGGATTTTATTCTTGTGGACAGTATATGCGGTGATTTGAATTTTGAGGATGGGGGGAATCCTACGGTAATGAACAGAATCTTTGCGGCAGCAGATCCTGTGTTGTGCGATGCTTATGTATGTAAACTTATGGGATATAAGGCGGAAGAAGTGCCTTATATCGGGCTGGCGGAAAAACTGGGGGCCGGAAAAGCCGACGTGCAGGGGGCGTTGGTCAGGGAATTGAACGCTTCCGACGGTTCCGTGGCGGTACCGGATAAAGAGAGGATCATGAAACTTCGGGAAGTGACGGAGGAAGTGGATTCCTGCAGCGCATGTTACGGGTATCTTCTGCCGGCTCTGGATATGTTGGAAAAAGAAGGGCTGCTTCGGGAGTTCCCTGAAAAGATTTGCATCGGCCAGGGGTTCCGCGGAAAAAGCGGAAAACTTGGCATAGGAAACTGTACGAAGGATTTTCAATGCAGTCTGCCGGGCTGTCCGCCTACGGAACAGGAAATGTATGAGTTTTTAAAAAAATATTTATTGAAAAAGGCAGCCATGTGACTCTTGGCTGCCTTTTGAGATTCAGAGAGAATATTCGTCTATTTTTGCCAGTTCTTCCCCGGTAAACGGCTGGCTGTCCAGTACCTTAAGGTTTTCCAATATTTGGGAAGGTTTGGAAGCGCCAATCAGGACGCTGGTAATTTCGCTGCTGTTAAGAACCCAGGACAGCGCCATCTGCGCCAACGTCTGCCCCCGCTGCCCTGCCAGCTCATTGAGCCTTTTAATCTGGCTCAGCCGTTCTTTTGTCAAATCACTTTCATGAAGAAACCTGCCGTCCCGGGCAATCCGGCTGTCCGCAGGGATTCCATGGAGATATCTGTCCGTCAGAAGTCCCTGTGCCAACGGGCTGAACGCAATAATCCCGACTCCATTCTCTTTACAGAATGATTTCACCCCGTCCTCCTCGATTTTTCTGTCGAATATGGAATACCTCCTCTGGTTCACGATAAAGGGACAATGCAGTTCCCGCAAAAGATGCAAGGCTTTTTCCGTATATTCCTTATCATAGTTGGACACTCCCACATAGAGCGCCTTCCCGCTCCTTACGATATCCGCAAGCGCAGTCATGGTCTCCTCAAGCGGCGTCTCCGTGTCCATCCGGTGATGATAGAAAATATCCACATAATCCAGTTTCATCCGCCTCAAACTCTGGTCAAGGCTTGCCATCAGATACTTTCTGCTCCCAAAATCTCCATAAGGTCCTTCCCACATATGATATCCTGCCTTTGTGGTAATCAAAAGTTCGTCCCTGTAGAGCCTGAAATCGTCCTCCATCAGCCTCCCCAAATTTTCCTCCGCGCTGCCGCTGTCAGGCCCATAATTATTTGCCAAATCAAACTGGGTGATGCCGTTGTCAAAAGCAGTCCTGCACATTGCCCGCATATTATCATAGGAGTCCCCAGAGCCAAAATTGTGCCAAAGCCCCAGCGAAACTGCCGGGAATTTTAATCCGCTCCTGCCTACTCTGTGATATTCCATTTTCTCATATCGTTCCTGTTTTGCCGCATACATGTTTAAATGATTCATTTCTCCTCCTTATTTTCGTCCATACGCTTTACCTTTCACTATCTATTGTAAAAAACAAAAGAACATAACGCAATATTTTTACAGCCGCAAAGTTGCAAAACACAGGGAAAAGATTTATGATAGAAAAAGCAGAAATGATATCAAAAGATACCGATAATGCCACTGATATTACAGAATCGAAAAAAGGAGTCGATACAATGAAACATTTACAGATTGATCCGAATATGAAAGCGCTCTGGCCTGCAACAAGGGTAGGCTGCTTTCAGTACAGCGTTCAAGTGGAGAAGAAGAACGAAGAGATGTGGAAATACCTCAAGAAGGAAATTTTCAAAAAAGTGAAGGACGCAATTTTTGACTACGGTGTCAATGAGATTCCCAATATCAAGGAATCCCGCCAGGCTTACAAGGCGTTCGGGAAAGACCCCAGCCGTTACCGCGTTTCCTCCGAGGCTCTGATTCGCAGAATTGGACAGGGGAAAGGGCTTTATGAGGTAAATACGGTGGTTGACGTCAACAACCTAATTTCTATTCAGTCCGGGTTCTCGGTGGGTTCGTATGACGCAGGCAAAATCGGGGCTGAGCTAATTTTCCGTGTGGGCAGGGACAATGAGACTTATAAGGGCATCGGAAAGGATGAAATCAAGATTGGCGGGCTTCCCGTGCTGGCAGATGACGAAGGGGCAATCGGAAGCTCTACCAGCGACTCTGAACGCGCCATGATTACGGAAGAGGCAGCCGAAGTCTTAACCCTTATCTATTCTTTCTCAGAGAATCAGGATTTGGAGCAGGCAATGGAATACGGGAAGAAATATCTGGAAAAATATGCCGGTGCAAAAGATATCCAGCGCTGGATTGTGTAAGTTTCCGCCGACGGATTCAGCCCGCTGAGCCAAGCAGCGGGCTACGCTGAGGCTTTTCGGCATGTACCATTGGCGGAAACAGACAAGTATAACCTAAGGTTATTTCGTGTCTAGAATTCTTTCAGCCAGAATCACCTCGTCTGCCGCATTACTCGTCGTTTCCCTTAACCGAATGAAACCGTTTTTCATCCAAAAATGTTCCGACTGCGGATTTCCCTTTACCCATGCAAGACGGACAGAACGATATCCTTGTTCTGCAAGATAACCGCACAGCTCTTCAATGATTGCGGTTCCGACGCCTTCGTTCTGCCGCAAAATATCTGTCATGAAAAATCCGATATACGCAATGTCATTTTCAGGATATCCGTCTATCAAATCCATAACTGCAATCAACTTTTCATTCTGATAAAATCCGACATAATATTTGTCCTTACCGTCCTTTCCGGGCGGCAAAGTTCTCATGTCTTCACGAATGGAATCCCGCGTAACAAAGGGCGGGCAATATTCATAGTATAAGACATTTTTACTGAGCAGCCCATATATTTCATCCACGTTCCGGTCGGCAAGCCTTAGGACTTTATATTGATTTGAAAATAATTCTATCTGCATGATTGCCACCTCAGTTTTTCATTCTATCACTTACATTTGCCCAAAACAACAGGCCTTTCCATTTTTGCAGAATGAGAGGCAATTTTTGCAAACCTTTTCATCCATTCATATACTTGGAGCATTACCAAAATTTCCTGCTTTGAAAAACCTAAGAAAGAAAGATTTGTATATAACTGATTATGAAACGCAGCAATTTCCTTAGTACGCTCTCTTTCAATGTAAGAACAATTATCATTTATCCAAAAACCTAACGTACCTTTACAAACTACCAAACCTTCTTGCTTCAACATTTCAAGTGACCGCCGAACCGTAGCCGGATTATATCCCTCTTGTTCTGCCAGAGTACGGATGACCGGCAGAAGTGTTCCTGGCTTATAATAAACTCTCAATATACGGTATTTCAACTTCTTGGCAAGCTTTTGGTATGGATATTTTCCGCTCATTTATCCCCCTTTCCGCCATGGCGCAAAAACTGAAAATAAACTGAGTAAGGTATCACCGTTCCCAGAAGAAGAAACCATTTATTCACGAACAAATTTGCTTCTCCCTGCGCATTGAAATGGATTGGAATACTGTCTGGAAGAAAGCAGCATACAATCGCTACTACTGCCAGCATAACCAAAAACACGATCACATCCTTCAAGATACTTTTTTTCATAGCAACACCCTCCTCGTACATTAAATAATTTTTTTACCACATGCTTTAAAATAGAGAATAACCGACAGAACTATAAGAATAGCCGCCATCCCCCACAACACTCCCACATTCGGAAGCCCTAAAAACCAATGAAGTAATACTGGTACAGCAATACATATCATTCCAATTACGCCAGATAAAATAACAGATATGCTTTGCTTTACCACTACCATCTCATTATCCCAATCAAATCTGGGAAAACAGCAGTTTATATAAGTTCCTTGTACCGCAGTAAATACCGAATAACATGCCGGTACAGCCAAAAGTGTGAATGACCAAATGGCATTAAACTGGAACCGTATCAAAAACACAGCGACAGACAACATATAGCCAATAGCATGAACCGTCAGGGTAAGGGCAATTTTGCTTTTTATAAATGTCTTGTTTGATAGTGGTATGCTTTGTAATACCCATAAATTCCTGCCCTCCAAAGAGATTGCAGAAGCTGCCGGACAACTGATTGAAAGCATTGCTGCGATTATTAAAGGGGCATACTGCCCTAAAAATAAATCCACATCTTCAATCCCTGCATACGTCCCTAGTATTTCAGGAGATACCACGCAAAGAGCCAAACTGGTCACACAAAGAAGGACAACTCCCAGACCTGTATTCAACACCCAAAGGTAGGAACTAAAATAACGTCCCATCTCTTTTAGATACACAGCCGTAAATACAGAATGTTTCTTGAGGTTGGCTTTCCTTCCTGGGGAGGCTGCATGGTATTGCAAAACATAAGAATTCAGCCTCGCATAACGGCACTCTACAATTTTTACAAATATACAGAAAACCAAAGCCGATAAGCTCCAGAACCCAACATTCCCAGCCAATGAAAAGTAATTCGTATATCGAAACCATGCCGATAAGGAATACAGCCTGCTGACTTGTTCCATGAGGATGACTCCTAAACTGCCGCCAGAAGCACCCGTCTGCATACTGTAGATCCCAATCCCCAGCAAACCTCCTAAAACTGCAAATGAAAAAACAAGAGAAACTATGTTTTTCCTTCGGAATTTAGAAGATACAACCGTAACCAGGACTCCAAGCAAAGAGGCAATGCACATCGGTACAAAAGGCACAAAAACGGCAGATGCCAAGTACATGAAAAAGAATAGCAAATGCGCCGACGCGTAAATCTGCCATATAATCCCTGCCGGGAGCATGAAGAGAATCCCTAACAAGAAATTCAGCAGATAAAGAAACCCAAATTTACTGCTGATAATTTCCTTTGCCTGAACCGGCAGGGAAGAAAGCATCTCATAATCCCTGCAGCCAAAAAGTATGCCGTTTGAACGCAGCACAGTAAATACAAGGATAATAAAGTTGGAAACGGACACCATGTAAGCCGGAATTAGCTGCGCCTGCCCCATCTTTGCAAGCGCAAGCGCTGTCATTATATTATAGCCACTCAACAAGGCCAATAATGTAAATATCCCAACTGCTGTGATAAAGGCAAAATTGCTCCTTTTCTTTTCGGAATGAAATAGCTCGTTTAATGAGAAATAATTATATATCTGTGTTTTTAACAGAAGCGTTGTTTTATTCATGACCCTGCACCTCCATAAAAACAGATTCCAGAGAATGGTTCCCCCTGACTGTTTCTATATTCCCAGATGTTATCAGCTCTCCTCGTTTAATGATGGCAATTTTATTGCAAAGTTTTTCTGCAACATCTAAAACATGCGTAGAAAAGAAAATTGCTCCTCCATTCTGTACAAGCTCTTGCATGGTCTGTTTCAGATGCCATGCCCCTTTGGGATCGAGTCCGACAAAAGGTTCATCTAAAATCAGTAGCTTGGGCTTATGAACCAAGGCAGCAATAATAGCCGTCCGTTGTTTCATCCCATGGGAATAAGATGCAATTACATTTCCCAGGCTGGAACTCATCTCAAAAAGTTCACTATACTTCTCAATCTGCTGCTTTCGTTCAGATAGTTCCACATCATAAATATCCGCAATAAAGTTAATGTACTGATATCCCGTCAAATGTTCATATAAATCCGGGTTATCTGGAATATAAGCCAGTACTTTTTTACACTGCAGCGGATCTGTGCGAATGGATTTACCATTGATGTAGATTTCCCCCTGGTCAAATTCATGGATACCGACCACAGCTTTTATCGTAGAGGTTTTCCCGGCTCCATTTGCACCGATAAATCCATAGATATCCCCCTCCTGTATCGATAGGGATAGATCATCAACAGCCTTTTTTCCGTTTGGATAAGTCTTTATAAGGTGTTCAATTTTCAACATTGATATGTCCTCCTTCACTGACATTTCGTCAGTTAGTATTTCAAAAATAACCGATAGCATAATCCATCGGATGTAAACTGACATTTTGTCAGTTGTTATGTGAAAAAATAGAATGAGATTGTCATTCTGCAAACTCTCATTCTGATTTATGAAAAAAGCGGTATTTGGGGATTTAATGCTCTTTCCAACAATTTTTTATATGTCTCTAAATAGCTCTCTAATTGCCCTTTGTCCCGGCCGGCAAGCTTAACGTCATTGGATACGAAAATATATCCTGTCATTAAAAATGAGGCTGTTTCCTTCGGAGAATCCACATGAAATATATTCTCCTTATTTCCCTGCTCAAGAATATATGCAAAATATTCTATCACACAGCTACATAATCTGTGGTAAAACCGATCCAGCATGTAGCGGTTTTCCTCCAGGTTTACTGCTTCCTGAAGGACTGAATTTTCGACCGTAATATCTTTATCTGAGATAGTAGTCATTGTAACAAAAGACCGAATTTTTTCAAGCGCACTCTTACTTTCGTCATATGTGAGATGCTCCAACTGCCGCAGCAACGGTTCGGAATATCTATTGATGATGCAGTATAAAATATCCTCCTTGTTCTTAAAGTGATAATAGAGAAGCCCACGGGATATTTTTACCTCATCAATGATGTCCTGTGTTGTTGTATTCAAATATCCCTTTGCGGTAAACAACCTGATTGCTGCATCCATGATTTCAGCCCTGCGAACCTCTGGCTCTTTCACATCACGCATAATATGGTACCTCCTTATGCATTAGAATAGCACACGACTGACAAATTGTCAATTAACAATGCATACCATTTTACTTACCGCGGCAGCCTTGTCCGCTATGATTGATTCCAGGCGGTGAAAAACGAAAAACTCTCCAAAATAGATACGCTGAAAAAACAATACTGGAATCAACAGCTAAAAAATGGCACTTGACTTTTATTGTAATATCACTTATTATAAGTATACTTATAACAAGGAGGAGAAAATATGTTTACCTATGAAAAATCTGTTACAGGCAAAGCTGACATTGAAAAGGTCTGGGAACTCTATTCCGATGTAACCCAGTGGAATTTGTGGGACGAAAGCGTTAAATCTGTCCAACTCTCTGGCCCCTTTTGTGCTGGTACTTACGGTGTTATGGAAATGACTCACGGACCGAACTTGCCTATCGTGCTGACCGAGTGCTCGGATAAGAAAAGTTTCACAACAAAATCCGAACTTGGCCCTATTACAGTCACATTTGGACATCTCTTGAAAGAGGACACAAATGGAGTTACGATTACACATACCGTTACCATTGAGGGCGGAGAAGAAAACCAAATGAAAGGTATGGGGGAAGGCATCGCGGCAGGAATACCTGGTTGTCTACGCAAGCTCTTTTCCGCATAATATGTTATTATGAAGTTTGCAGAATGTAAAAACCACAAAGAAAGTATAGGACTACTCTTTTGGCAGTCATCTATGCTTTGGCAAAGGAAAATTAAGCAGATATTACAGCCATACAATCTAACACATACACAGTTTGTAATTTTAGCTGTAATAGAAGAACTTTCTGAACAGGAAGTATGTATTACACAAAAAAAGATTTCTGATTTTTCTATGATTGATGTTATGACTGTATCTTCTACCGTTAGACTGCTTGAGAAAAAAGGGCTGATCTATCGTTTACCGCATAAGACAGATACAAGGGCAAATTCCATTTCCAATACTGAGGAAGGAAAAAACTGTTTGAAACAAGCGGTTATAGATGTTGAAGGGATTGATAAAGCCTTTTTCTTTAGTACTAATAAGGAAAATGCGCAGTTTCAAAATATGTTGTCACAGTTATTGTGTAAAAATTCGGAATGAACGTGTATCAGCTACCAGAGTTGATTTTACCAAAATGCTAGAAGCCCATAAAGGAACCCTTGCCTTAACTCGCTTGAAATATACTATCTGAATTAGATCCGAATATATTTCTTCCGGGTCATCGAAAATGGCTTGGAGGACTTTCTGAATGGTCATTAGAATCAAGCTTTAGAGCATGTGGATCATGTTCATCGCACCATCCGGCTGTACGGCAAGTGTACCGACATATCCTCCGGCATAAGACCAAGTCTGCTTAGGAGGTTTTGGATATTACCTAAAACGGAAGCGTTATCTGCGTAACCTTATATGGTCTTTTATACTGGCTTATAATATCCTCCATGCGGTATACAATCTGTCTTTTCTGACATTCTTCCGAGAAATATTCCCACAGTTTTCTCGCCTGTGGGCTGGTGCATTCATAGTATTCCCCATACCTTTTTCGGTAGGCTGCCACCAGACCCTCTCCTGGAAACTGTTCGTTAAGTTTCTGAAAATACCATGCCCTCTGATTGCCCCGCAAAGTCATGCCAAATGCAGGATAGATAAATTTAACCCCTGTATCCTCTGCCTTCCGGATAATCTCACCGATATTTTCCCGGTTGTCCTCAATAAAAGGCAGAACCGGCATGAGCAAAATGCCTGTATAAAGCCCTGCTCTGGCAAGCTTTTCTATCATTTCAAAGCGCTCCGTCGGGCGTGAAACGTTCGGTTCTATCTTCTCTGCCAAATCATCCCTTGCCGTTGTGATTGTAATCTTCAAAAGCACTGGAGAATGTTCTGCGATACTCTGCAGAATATCAATATCCCGGGAAAGCAACGAACTTTTTGTCGCAATCGCCGCGCCAAACCCAAACGCATCACACAATTCCAACGCATGCCTTGAAAGTTCAAGTTCCCGTTCAAAGGGATTATATGGGTCGCTCATGGCTCCGGTTCCTACCACCCCGCTTCTTGTTTTTCTGCGCAAATCATCCCTGATGATCCGCAGCGCATTCTCCTTAACGCGCACCTTGTCAAAATCATCTACTCCATAGACCAGCACCACCGGGAATTCCTTTCCTTTAGAGTCATGGGCTGTCAGTAATTGAATCCTCCCTTCCTGCCCGGTCTCGTAAAACAGCCTGGTATCATCCCGAAAACGTTTGACCGAAGAAAGGTATGTCCACATCTGACCTGCATTTCTTATATTCCGTTCCCGAAACTTTTCATCCAGTATCTCCAGCACCTCCTTATAATCGATCTGCTCATCACAAAATAATTCCATGGCACGCAGTATTGCCTGCCGGGCTGGCAGGACAAAGCATTTCGCGGCCCGGTATATTTTTGAAAAAGCCTGTAAAATACGGCTGTCAGAAGCTGTGACACTCAGATATCTCGTCTCCTCCTCTCCGGCAAGGGGATAAATCATCCCCCTCGCCAGGTAATCCTCGTAAAGTGTCCGTTTCGATTCTCCTTTTTCAGGTATTTCACCCAGCATATTCAACAGCCGGAACCAAACCATATCATCGGAAAAGTCACCAAGATAGATTGTCAGCAGATCTAAAATTGCTTGAAATGTAGAATCATTACAAAGATAATATTTCGGTTTATTGAACCCAAGCATTGTTTCATCCGGATGCGCTTCATTATATTGCCCTAGCATACTGCACATGCATTCCAGCTCTTTATTCGTCCTTGCAATCACCGCGATATCTTCCTGCCGGTATCCCATGTGAAGCACATCCTGGATAAATGCACCTATCCGTTTTGCCCTGAAATTATGGATTAAGACAGGCAAAAACTCCGTCTTTACGTGTGCATTCATTTGAAACGCTACCCGTTCTATATTATGGCTTATGAGTGTATTCGCCGCCGTCATAATCCCCTTTGCAGAACGGAAATTATCATTAAGCCTGATATCCGCCGCATCCGGATAGATTTCTGAAAATCTTAACATGAACTGATTGCTTCCGCCCCGAAAGCCGTAAATGGACTGATCCGCGTCCCCATATAACGCAATATTATTACAGAGCGGGTCCGTCACAAGCCGAATCAGGCGTGCCTGCATCTCATCCAGATCCTGGGCCTCATCTACCATAATATAATCATATGTCTTCTGCATTTTCTTTTGCACGCCCGGATATGCCTCCAGTATTTCCACAGCCAGGCGCACCTGATCCTCATACAGAATATAACCCATTGCACGAAACTTCTGCTCATACTGCTCCTTTATCTGCAGAATACCGGCCACATCCTTCTGAGGATACTGTTTTTGCAGTTTTTCTGCCCCATACTGGTTGATAAAAGAGAAATCTTTCAGCAGGCACTCCAGGAGTCCGCCTGCGGTACATATCCTCTCATAACTGGCTCCCTGGATGACCGGCATTCGATTCAGTATATAAAGCAGCATCTGCATGCAGTCAACCTTGTTTACAAGTTTCTTTTTCCCGATCAGGTGCTCATGCTGGCGAACAATTCGGTATCCCAAAGCATGAAGCGTCATAACATCCGGCTTTTCCTTTGACTCTATCCGTTCCATAATCTCTCTCCCAGCCCTTTTTAGATCGGAAGAGCGTCGTGTAGGGAAAG
>OFGD01001517.1_pt1 | contig 11426 bp, 10 predicted proteins | sample 1521671 | NCBI WGS metagenome assembly OFGD01 (sample SAMEA3504114, study PRJEB24116) | mouse gut metagenome | biome: mouse gut; feature: mouse-associated habitat; material: faeces | place: Denmark | collected 2011 | reverse complement strand
CAGAAGGTCGTCAAAGTGTTCTGCCATGAGAACGAGAATATTGAGCAGTTCCGGGCCATCAACCAAGAGCTGCGGGAGAGTACCAAGAACGCAAATAAAATTGCGAATATCCTCATGCCGGTCAACGGAAACCTGGGGAACATCAGCTATGTGCTGTGCGCTGTGCTGGGGGCGGTCCTGGCCCTGAACGGCATGGGGAGCCTGACCCTCGGCACCCTGGTCTCCTATCTGAATCTGAACCGAAACTTCACCCAGCCCGTCACCCAGGTCAGCCAGCAATTCAACAGCATCATCATGGCCCTGGCCGGAGCGGAGCGCATTTTCAAGCTGCTGGATGAACAGCCGGAAACGGACAACGGCTATGTGGAGCTGGTCAATGTGGAGCAGCAGCCGGACGGCACTCTGGCGGAAACACCCCGGCGGACGGGCCTGTGGGCCTGGAGGCATCCCCACAAAGCGGATGGCACAGTCACCTACAAAAAGCTGGAGGGCGATATTGTCTTTGACGATGTGGACTTCGGCTACAGCGATGAAAAAATCGTCCTGCACAATATCAAGCTCTTTGCCGCGCCCGGACAGAAGATCGCCTTTGTTGGCAGCACCGGCGCGGGGAAAACCACCATCACCAATCTGATTAACCGCTTCTACGACATTCAGGACGGCAAAATTCGCTATGACGGCATCAATGTCAATAAAATCAGGAAATCAGACCTCCGGCGCTCTTTGGGCATCGTCTTACAGGATACCCACCTGTTCACCGGCACGGTGATGGAGAATATCCGCTATGGGCGGCTGGAGGCCACCGATGAGGAGTGCGTTGCCGCCGCGAAGCTGGCCAACGCCGACAGCTTTATCCGGCGGCTCCCGGACGGCTACCAGACAGTCCTCACCGGCGATGGGGCCAATCTGAGCCAGGGCCAGCGGCAGCTCCTTGCCATTGCCCGGGCAGCAGTGGCAGACCCTCCGGTGCTCATCTTAGACGAGGCGACAAGCTCCATCGATACGAGGACAGAGCGTATCGTACAGGACGGCATGGATAAGCTGATGAAGGGCAGGACTACCTTTGTGATCGCCCACAGGCTGTCCACGGTACGCAACTCGGACTGCATCATGGTATTGGAACAGGGAAGGATCATCGAGAGGGGAACCCATGAACAGCTGATCGAGGAGAAAGGGAAATATTATCAGCTTTACACAGGGAACGCGGTCGGCGCATAGCGAGGATGACAGAAAGGATGATGAAAAAAGGCAATGTGCTGCGGCGGATTTTGTGGTACAATAGAAAAAGCCGGCAGTTAATGCCGAATGAATGAGAAAGGAAATGAGTGTTTTGAGTGTGTATGATGCTTTGAATGACAGGCAGAGGGAGGCGGTTTTCCACACGGAGGGGCCTCTCCTCATCCTGGCGGGGGCCGGTTCCGGGAAGACCAGGGTCCTGACCCACAGGATTGCGTACCTGATTGACGAGAAGGGGGTGAACCCCTGGAATATCCTTGCGATTACGTTTACAAACAAGGCCGCGGGGGAGATGCGGGAGCGGGTGGACAGGATGGTTGGATTTGGCGCGGAGAGCATCTGGGTCAGCACGTTCCATTCGATGTGCGTGCGGATTCTGAGACGGCATATCGCGCTTTTGGGGTATGACACCAATTTTACGATCTATGATACGGACGACCAGAAGACGCTGATGAAGGACATCTGCAAACTCCTTCAGATCGATACGAAACAGTATCGGGAGCGTGCTCTTCTGGCGGCTATTTCCCACGCGAAGGAAGAGATGGTGACGCCGGAGGAGTTCCGGCTGAACGCGGGGGGAGATTTTGGCATGCTGAAGATTGCCGACGTATACGGCGAATATGAAAAGCAGCTGCGTGCCAATAATGCCCTTGACTTTGACGATCTCCTGCTCAGGACGGTTCAGCTTTTCCAGATCCACAGGGATGTGCTTGAAAACTATCAGGAGCGTTTCCGCTATATCATGGTAGATGAGTACCAGGATACGAATACGGTGCAGTTCGAGCTTGTGCGCCTGCTGGCGTCAAAGCTCAGGAATCTATGCGTGGTGGGGGATGATGACCAGTCCATCTATAAATTCCGTGGGGCGAATATTAAGAACATCCTGAATTTTGAACAGTTTTTCGATAATGCAAAGGTGATAAAGCTTGAGCAGAATTACCGCTCTACCAGCAACATTTTAAATGCCGCCAATGCGGTCATCAGCAACAATAAAGGGAGAAAGGATAAATCTCTCTGGACGGACAACGGAATCGGGGAAAAGCTTATGCTCCGGCAGTTTGACACCGGATATGACGAGGCAGAGTATGTGGTGTCCGATATCCGGGAAAACGTCCGGAAAGGGGAGCGCGCTTACAATGACCATGCGGTGCTGTACCGTACCAACGCCCAGTCGCGGATGTTTGAGGAGAAATTTGTGACGGCTAATATTCCTTATAAGATTGTGGGCGGCGTTAACTTTTATGCCAGAAGGGAGATTAAGGATCTGCTGTCTTATCTGAAGACGGTGGACAATGGGAAGGACGACTTGGCGGTCCGCAGGATCATGAACGTGCCGAAAAGGGGAATCGGGCTTACAAGCATCAACCGGGTGCAGGAGTATGCCGCATCCCGCGAAATCGGCATCTATGAGGCGTTGAGGAGCGTGGATCTGATTCCGGACATCGGAAGGGGGGCGGCAAAACTAGAATCGTTTGCGGCTCTCATCGAGCATTTCAAGGCGGATGCGGAGGATATGTGCCCTTCGGACCTGCTGAGGGAGATCATTGAGGAGACCGGGTACATAGAAAGCCTTGAGGCGGAGGACTCCGAGGAGGCGGCAGGGCGGATTGAGAATATCGACGAACTTATAAGCAAGCTGTCTGCATATGAGGAGACGTGCGAGGAGCATGACGAGCCGGCGACCTTAAGCGGATTTTTGGAAGAGGTGGCACTGGTGGCGGATATCGACAGCCTGGACGAGAGCACTGACTATGTGGTGCTGATGACCCTGCACAGCGCAAAGGGCCTGGAGTTTCCCCATGTATATCTGGCAGGGATGGAGGACGGGCTGTTTCCGAGCTATATGTCCATCACGGCGGACGATCCGGATGAGGTGGAAGAGGAAAGGCGGCTCTGCTATGTGGGGATTACAAGGGCACAGGAGAATCTTACGCTTACCTGCGCGAAGAGGCGCATGGTAAGGGGAGAGACGCAGTATAACCGGATGTCCAGGTTCCTGATGGAGATTCCGATGGAGCTTGTCACGACAGGGGAAATCTTTAAGAGAGAGGCGGAGCGCGAGGAAGAAAAACGCATGCGTCTGGAGGGGGCAGGGCAGACTGCCTACAGGCAGGCGAAAGAAACCTTTAAAGCACAGGCATTTTCGGCGGCAAAGCCGGTCAGGCAGTTTGGCAAAGCGTCCGGCGGGAGCCTTTCATATGGTGTCGGAGACAGGGTGCGTCATATAAAGTTCGGGGAGGGAACGGTAAAAAGCATTGTGGAAGGAGGCCGTGACTATGAAGTGGCGGTGGACTTCGACAAAGCCGGGATAAAGAAAATGTTTGCGGGATTTGCAAAGCTTGAGAGAATAGAACGATGACAATCTCTGCGTACAGGGAGGAATGAAAGGGCAAGGAAGAAAGAGGAGGGTTCGGAATGAGGAGATCAATAAAAGAAAAAAGGATCAGCAGCCTGATCGGATATCTGAAGAACGAGAACGACGGGTATGCGTCTCTGAGAGAGCCGGCGGATTGTTTTGAAAAGAAGATGCTCCTCAGAAGCCTTATGAACGTGCGGTGGCCGGGAGCCGCCCCGGAAGAGTATATAAAGGAGCAGGATGCCTTTCTGAAAGAAGAGCTTGCCGCAAAGGGAATCGTGGCTGTGCCGGACATCCCGGCAGTATCGGATGAATACCCGTGTACGGGGATTAAGAACGCAGACCGCATGTCTATCTGGCAGGGGGATATCACAAGGCTTGCCGCAGACGGCATAGTAAATGCGGCAAACAGCCAGATGCTGGGATGCTTTGTTCCCTGCCACGGATGTATTGACAATGCAATCCATTCGGCGGCGGGAATCCAGCTCAGAAATGAGTGCGCGGAGATCATGGAACGGCAGGGCCGTGAGGAGCCGGTGGGGAGGGCTAAGATTACAAAAGGGTACAACCTCCCGGCGAAATATGTCCTGCATACAGTGGGCCCTACTGTGGGATTGAATGTTACGGAAAAGCAGAAAGAAGAGTTAAGGTCCTGCTATATAAGCTGCCTGATCCTTGCGGAGAAAGAGGGGCTTAAGACTTTGGCTTTCTGCTGCATCTCCACAGGGGAGTTCCATTTTCCTAACAAGCTTGCGGCGCAGATTGCAGTAGATGCAGTAGACCGTTATCTTACCAGGTCAAAGCTTGAGAGGGTGATCTTTAATGTGTTTAAGGATGAAGATTTGAACCTGTATAGGAAACTGATGCAGTGACATGGTGCTGAAACAATGCGATGCCGCAGGGCGCAAAGGGATTTGCAGCCTTGCGGCATCTTTATGATTGGAAGAAAAAAATCATCTGCCGTCCATGCCGCAGCCTGTAGAGGTTTCAATCAGGCAGCGGTCATTTGTAACGGAGTCATAAAGGCGGAAACCGCCGGAAAAATTATAGCAGTCATAGCCGTTTCCGGACAAGATCCGGCAGGCGATGTAGCTGCGGAGCCCGCTCTGGCAGATGACATAGACAGGTTTCTCGATGTCAAGCTCCTGTAAGCGTTCCCTGAGGCTGTCGACCGGGATATTCACAAAGCCATCAATATGTCCGAGGGCATATTCATAGGGCGTACGGGAATCCAGCAGCGTAACGCTTCCGTCACGGGGGAGGCATTTTACATCTTCCGTGTGGAATTGTTTTAAAATGCCTTTCGAGATGTTGTCAATCATAAAGCCTGCCATATTGACAGGGTCTTTGGCAGAAGAATAAGGCGGGGCGTAGGCAAGGTCAAGCTCTTTGAGCGCCGTTGCCTTTAACCCGGCATGGATGGCGGCAGAAAGTACGTCGATACGCTTGTCAACGCCATCGTAGCCGATGATCTGCGCTCCCAGGAGGCGGAAAGTGCCTTTTTCAAAGATAACTTTCATCGTCATCAGTTTCCCTCCGGGATAATAGCCCGCATGGTTCATGGGGGAGAGGTATACTTTATCTGTTTCGAGGCCGGCTGCTTTTGCGTTCTTTTCATTTGTTCCGGTGACCGCCGCCGTGATGCCAAATATTTTAATGACGGAACTTCCCTGGGAGCCGTGATAATGGCTGGCATGACCGCAGATGTTGTCTGCGGCGATACGCCCCTGCTTGTTTGCCGGGCCTGCCAGTGAGATCAGTGCGTCCTGTCCGGTGACAGAATGCTTTACCTGTACGGCATCGCCTACGGCATAGATGCCGGGCGCGGAAGTCTCCATCTGGTCATTTACCAGGATGCTTCCCTTAATGCCGATTTCCAGCCCGGCAGCCTTTGCAAGGCCGGTATCCGGAGTGACACCGATAGCCAGTACGACCATATCGGCGTGAAGAGGGGGCCTGTCTTTAAGCAATACGTTCACCCCGCCGTTTTCTTCCTCGAAACCTTCTACAGTATATCCGAGGGCCAGCTTTACGCCGTGCCTTTTTACCTCGCTGTGGATAAAGGAAGCCATGTCCGAGTCAAAGGGATTCATCAATTGCCGGGGCCGCTGGACAATGGTGACCTCCATCCCCAACTCCCGCAGGTTCTCCGCCAGCTCCAGGCTGATGAAGCCGCCGCCGGCCAGGACGGCGGACTTGGGATGATGGGCATTGATATAGTCCTTGATGCGGAAGGTGTCCTCCACGGTGCGCAGGGTGAACAGCTGCTCCAGCCCCACGCCGGGGAGCCGGGGCTGGGCAGGCTTGGCGCCGGGAGAGAGGATGAGCTTGTCATAAACTTCCTCAAATTCGTCCCCGGTCTCCAGGTTCTTGACGGAGACAGTTTTTCTGTCCGGGTGGAGAGCGGTGACCTCATGGCGCACCCGCATATCCACCCGGAAGCGGGCAAAGAAGCTCTCCGGCGTCTGGAGCGTCAGGGCCTCGGGATTCTCGATCACCCCGCCGATGTAGTAGGGCAAACCGCAGTTGGCGTAGGAGACATAGCCCGAGCGCTCAAATACGACGATCTCCGCCGTCTCGTCCAGCCTCCGCAGACGGGCCGCCCGCCACGCCGCCGATGATGACTACTTTCATTTCAGCGTTCCACCTTTCCAGTGTAGGCGGCGATGCCGCCGATATTTTTCACATTGGGATAGCCCATCCGGGCCAGCAGCCTTACCGCCTGAGCGCTTCTGGCTCCGCTGTGGCAGCAGACGAACAGCGGGGCGTCCTTCCCGGCGGGGACCATTCCCTCCCGGCCCAGAGACTGCAGGGGCACGTTGACGCTGCCGGGGACGTGTCCCTCCTGATATTCCTGGGGCGTGCGGACGTCCAGCAGCACCGCGCCGGGAGCGGCGCTGTATTCCTGGAGGCCGGGCCCTTCAAAAAGTCAAGAACCCATGGCGGTGCCCTCACAGCAGGGCCAGGATTTGGCTCTTGGGCCGGGCGCCCATGGCCTGGTTTACGATTTTGCCCTCCTTCATCACCACCAGGGTGGGGATGCTGGATACGCCGAACTGCCGGGCCAGCTCCGGCTGTTCGTCCACGTTGACCTTGCCCACCTTGAGGTCGGGGCGCTCCTCGGCGATCTCCTCCACAATGGGGGCCACCATGCGGCAGGGGCCGCACCAGGGCGCCCAGAAGTCCAGCAGGACGGGGCGGTCGGAGTTCATGACCTCCATTGAAAAATTGGCTGAATTGATATTGACTGCGGACATATTCTCTGTCTCCTTTTTGTCGTATGATGGCTTTATGATAGCCGAAGGCTCAGGCTTCTTCCGTGACAATGTCACCCTTCCGGTGCTTGGCCCTGCAGATCAGCTGCGTCATCGTCCCCATGGGGCAGTACACGCACCAGCTCCGGGGCTTGAACAGCACCATCGTGATCAGGCCGAGAACGGTGGAGGTCAGCATAACGCTGTAGAACCCAAACGCAAACTGCGCCACGCCGGGATGGAACAGCGTCCCGTGATAGGCCCAGTTCCAGGGGAGCTTAAAGGTCCAAAGCAGCGTCACCACCTGCCGCAGATCCTGCGCGCCGGCAAACACCAGGTAAGTATTCCACAGCATCTGGAAGAACATGATGAAAAAGAAGATCAGGAAGCCGTAGCGGAACCATTTGCTTTTCATCCAGCCGGGGATATCCTTTTTTCGGGACAGGCCAAACCGCCCGCCCAGCAGCCCGAATACCTGCCCCCTGCCGCAGTAGCGGTTGCAGTACCCCTTTGTGCCGCGGACGGCGGCAATGATCAGCGGGATGAAAAAGAACAGCAGGCCCAGCCAGGTAAACAGAATGTTGAAGAAGCCCAGCGCCAGATAGGTCAGCTCGACGATCCACAGGTAATCATACCAGCGCTTTTTCATGGCCGCACCTCCTCGATCGAGATGACCGACGCGGGGCACTCTCCAGCGCATTTGCCGCAGCCCACGCACTTGTCCCCGTTGACCACCGCCCGAATGCCGTGCCGGACCTGAATGGCGGACAGCGGGCACACCTTCGCACAGCAGCCGCAGGCGACGCAGGCGCTGCCGTCCACAACGGCCCGCCGTTTTATTCTCACTGCCATAATTGAGACCTCCTCATGGATTGGATACATCTACTATTATACTGGCAAAATCTTTTTTTGCTGTGATGAAATCACATAAGAACTGAGGGGGGCACAGGGGATGTTCCAGCGCCGGGGCGGGCCGTCCCCGGGGGACCTGCGCCCCGGCGTTCCATCCGATGCTGCTGGAGCCGCCGCTCCATGAGATTCACCGGGTCCATCGTGACGCAAAGCCGATGAACCCGGTGAAATTCAGGCGGATATAATTTATGTGTGGGTGCGGCGGCGTCCTACAGCAGCCCCGCCTGCTCCAGCCGCCGGCGGAGGGGGAAGCCCAGCAGCAGCGCGGCGGCCATTTTCAGCAGGTCAAAGGGGATGAAGGGGAACACGCAGGCGGCCAAGGCCTTTTGCAAGTCCACGCCCGCCTGGAAGCAGTACCAGGCGGTGCCGAAGGCGTAGAGCAGGGCGGTGCCCAGCACCATGGCCAGAAGCTGGACGGCCAGGGCGCGTGCGGCGCTTTTTTTGTCCCGCCCGCTCAGCGGCCAGGTCTGCTGGATGATGAGGCCCGCCAGAAAGGCCATGGGCAGATAGCCCACCAAATAGCCCCCCGTGGGGCCCAGCAGGCGGGCGGCGCCGCCCATGTAGTTGCTGAACACCGGCGCGCCCACAAAGCCCACCAGCAGGTAGACCAGTACGCTGGCCGTCCCCCAGGCCCCGCCCAGCAGGTAGACCGACAGGTAGATGGCCAGGGTGCCGCCGGTGATGGAAATGGGGCCGATGGGGATGGAGACGGGGGCGATGATGCACATCACCGCCGCCATCACCGCGCATACGGCCAGACGGCGGGTGTTGAGTTTCGCGCTTGCTGCCATAGGAATCCCTCCATTGTAAACTAATTTGCGATAGTTAGTATACAATAAGGGGGCGGGCTTGTCAAGACCGTTTTCCAGCCATTGCGTTTTCCGCCGGGATGTGGTAGGATATCCATACATTTTAATGCGCAAACTGGGACAACAGGGGGATTTCCTATGAAGATATCGTATTTGCTTCAGCGGGTGCTGAATATGAATTACAGGGCGATGCTGGACAAAATCGGCTCCATCCACCGGAAGACGGGCCGGTCCCGGCTGGCCATCTTCTGGGATATGCGGGCGTGCGCGGTGAAGTACGGCGCGGGCTATATGGACTATGACCTGTTTGAGATGTACAGCCTCACCCCGGAGCAGCGGGACACCTACCTCACCCGGGGGCGGAACAACGAGCTGGTGGCCCGGTATAACGACAGGGCCCATATGGACGAGCTGGGGGACAAAATCAAGTTCAACGCCAAATTTACCCCCTTTCTCCGCCGGGACTGGGTGCCGGTGACGGGGGAGAACCGGGAGGAGGTGCTGGCCTTTCTGGCGCGCCATCCGGTATTCATGGCCAAGCCCTCCCAGGGGAGCTGCGGCTGGGGGATAGAGAAGGTGAACCGGGAAGACTACCCCTCCCCGGAGGTTTTATATGAGCACCTGGCCCAGCGGGCCCCGCTGCTGGAGCTGGAAGAGGTAATCGTCCAGCATCCGGCGGTGGCGGCCATCTACCCCGGCGCCATCAACACGGTGCGCATGGTGACGATCCGGGGGAAAAGCGGTGCGGTCTATTTGGTTACCGCCATGTTCCGCATCGGCAACGGCAAGTTTGTGGACAACTTCAACAGCGGCGGTATGGTGGCCCCCATGGACCCGGACACGGGCACGGTGATCGACCGGGCGCTGGACAAGCAGAAGAACCTGTACGTGAACCACCCCGCCACCGGCGCGCCCATCCAGGGCTTCACCTTCCCGGACTGGGACAGGGCGGTGGCGCTGGTGAAGGAGGCGGCCCAGGTGGTGCCGGAGGTGGGCTACGTGGGCTGGGACGTGTGCTTCACCCCGGAGGGGCCCTGTCTGGTGGAGGGGAACCAGTTCCCCGGCCACGACATCTATCAGCTCCCCGTCCACACCCCCGACAAGATCGGCATTATGCCCCGCTTCCGCGCCATCGAGGCGGCGGAGGCCGAGCTGGAACAGTGATATCCCCCCGCCGCTGGCGGGGGGACGGCAGAGCGCCCACGACCGTGCCATCGAGGCGGCGGAGGCCGAGCTGGAACAGTGATATCCCCCCCGCCGCTGGCGGGGGGACGGCAGAGCGCCCACGACCGCGCCATCGAGGCGGCGGAGGCCGAGCTGGGGCGGTGAGGACGCCTGTGCGCCAGTGGCGCGCAGGCGTTGTCCTCTTTTGCCGGAAATTGCCAGCGGAGCGGAGAAATTTTTGTGAAAACTGCGGCGAGCCCCTTGACACTGCGCCCGATGGTTTGTTAAAATTGGAGCAGCACATCCCCCACCGGGCACTGCCCGGAATCAAACCACCCGGTCCGGCTACTCCCTTGGGCGCGTCCGCGCCCATAGCCGCGCCGAGGAGAAAAAAAGGAGGAAACATCCGCCGGACCGGCGGTGCGGCAATGTGGAGACTTGCCGTAATGCCCCCGGGGTAAACTCCCCGCGGGTGAGAATGCGCTGCGGAGGCGGCGCGTTTACGGTTCATCGCTATGGCAACTTTGAGTTTGAGAGGCATCAAGAAGATCTACGACGGCGGCGTGACGGCAGTTCACGATTTCAACCTGGAAATCGCGGACAAGGAATTCATCGTGCTGGTCGGCCCCTCCGGCTGCGGCAAGTCCACCACTCTGCGTATGGTGGCCGGCCTGGAGGAGATCAGCGAGGGTGAGCTGTACATCGGCGACAAGCTGGTCAACAACGTGGAGCCCAAGGACCGTGACATCGCCATGGTGTTCCAGAGCTACGCTCTGTATCCCCACATGACGGTGTATGAGAACATGGCCTTCGCCCTGAAGCTGCGCAAGCTGCCCAAGGACGAGATCGACCGCCGCGTAAAGGAGGCGGCGGAGATTCTGGACATCACCCAGTACCTGGAGCGCAAGCCCAAGGCTCTGTCCGGCGGCCAGCGCCAGCGTGTGGCCATCGGCCGCGCCATCGTCCGTGAGCCTCAGGTCTTCCTGATGGACGAACCTCTGTCCAACCTGGACGCCAAGCTCCGCAACCAGATGCGTGCTGAGATCATCAAGCTGCGCCAGCGCATCGACACCACCTTCATCTACGTAACCCATGACCAGACCGAGGCCATGACTCTGGGCGACCGCATCGTCATCATGAAGGACGGCTTCATCCAGCAGATCGGCACCCCGCAGGAGGTGTTCGACGCGCCCGTGAACGTCTTCGTGGCCGGCTTTATCGGAATGCCCCAGATGAACTTCTTCAACGCCCGTCTGGTGAAGTCCGGCAGCGGCTATGCCGTGAAGGTGGCCGGCGCGACCATGGAGATCGCCGAGAAGATCCAGAAGCAGCTGGCGGCCAAGAACGTGCCCGAGAAGGACATCGTTCTGGGCATCCGTCCCGTGCACGTGTCCTTCGCCGAGGGCGGCGGCGCTCATACCATCGCCGCCCGGGTGGACGTGTCCGAGATGATGGGCAGCGAGATTCACCTGCACGTCACCGCCAAGGAGGACAACGGCGCCGAGAAGGACGTGGTCCTGGTTGTGGCCACCACCGACCTGCCCGAGAGCTTCCGCGCCGGCATCCCCTACGGCACCACCATCCACTTCACCTTCCCCGGTGAGCTGGTGCACCTGTTCGACAAGGAGACCGAGCGCAACCTGCTGGCGGACTAAGGGTTCGTCAACCATAGCAAACGAAGAGCCCGGCGCTTTC
>OFGD01001515.1_pt1 | contig 11433 bp, 9 predicted proteins | sample 1521671 | NCBI WGS metagenome assembly OFGD01 (sample SAMEA3504114, study PRJEB24116) | mouse gut metagenome | biome: mouse gut; feature: mouse-associated habitat; material: faeces | place: Denmark | collected 2011 | reverse complement strand
AATCACTGCGCCAAGCCCAAACTCTTGATAAACGGCAAACCCATCATACTGCGCCACCCAGTCCCTACACCACTCTGTTTCCTTACACCGCCAGAATAATTCCTCATCCATCATCCTTAACTCAAACCCTTCCGGCAGTCCCTCAGCCATCTTTGCAAGCCTTTTCCTGTCAAACACATCCGGTTCCTTTTTGAGCGCATACCTAATAACTTCTTTGGAACACCCTCCGTTCCATTCTCTGAGGAGCCCCTCCCACTCTCTATTCTGCGGAACCAGAATCAGGAACACATGCCCTATCTGGTTCAGACAAGACAGCACAAATCCTCTATCCGGTTTCCCTGCAAGGAAACAAAAATCCCCCAGCAGAGCCATAGCAGACGCCGGATTTTCCAAAGAATCCACATAAATATCGCCCATCACCCCCTGTAGGCATGACCAAATCATCGTTTCCTGCCATCCTCCAAACAACGCCGCTGCTTTCCCGCGGTTTTCCAACTTAAAAGCCAAAATCTTTTCCCTCATTTTCTCTGCCTTTCATTCCCTTCTAGTGCCTGAACTTCTGCATAAATCAATCAAGTCTGCGTTATCTTATTTTAACACATCCCCATGCGCCTGTCCCAATATTTCCTTAATCAGCATAAGAACCAATACCTTTCAATCGAAAAAAGTCAAATCTTTAACAAAACAGTAAAAGTTATTGTTTCTAGGAATCCCTACTTGAACTATCAGTCAGATTTTGATATAATAAATGAAAATTTATAATAGAATATCAATACAACTGCTAAAAGAGGAAGAATGAGATGAAGAAAAAAAAGATTAATTCAATCCGAAAACAAATCTTATCAGGATACCGGCATGTAATCCTGGTAATGTGCCTGTTGGTTGCTGTTTCCCTGATCTCACTCATACAGATCAGCAGGAATTACCGCGTCGTATCCAATAACCGGGATAATCAGGCTGCTACCCAGTCCGCATTGGCGAAACACTATGAATGGCTGGAGATGTACAACGAAAGCATTGTGAACGGAACAGAATTTAAGGGAAGCTTGGATTATAACACCTGTCTTCTGGGGCAATGGTTGTCAGGGGTGAGCGACTCAGACCTTTCTGACACCGTAATCCGCACTGCTTTGGATGAAACTCAGGAACCCCATCAGAAGATGCACACGCTGGCGTCCGAGATCCTGGAACTCGCAGCGAACGACCAGACAGCCGCATACAAAAGATTTAATGAAGAGCTCAAACCTTTGACGGAAAAGGTAATCCAGGGGTTAGACAAGATTTCGACACAGTATAAGGAGATTGCCAATCAGGCGTCCGAAAAGATGGATAGACTGATTTTTATCATGATTGTCTTAAATATTGTGTGCGCTCTAGTTGGATTCATCGTTGCCATATTCTATGGAACCCGCTCGGCAAGACAGATTAGCCGGCCGATTACAGCCGTAGCCGAATGGTCAGAGAAGCTTTCCGTGGGCGCAGACGAGATTGATTTCGACCAGCAGGTATTGAAAGGCAACGAAGACAATGAGATTGGCTCCATGATTCAGTCATTCCAGCGGATGGTAGACAGCATCCATGAGAACGTAGAAGTGGTAAAACGCCTTGCTCAGGGGGATATGACCGTATTCGTCAACATCCGTTCTCAGGAAGACTCTCTTGGACGGAACTTATACCATCTTGTACAGTCTAACGACTTTATGTTTGCCCGGATTATAGAGATAGCCATGTCTGTTGCAACTGCATCACAGAACATTGCCAATGCAAGCCAGACGCTTGCCGACACAGCGTCAAAACAGGTTGTTGCCATTAATGAGTTAAACAGTTCCACAGACGAAACCAGAGAACTGGTAAGACAGAACGGAGTTGAGGTTCAGCATGCCACCGACCTGTCCCACTCCATCCTGCAGGATATGCAGGACAGTAATGCCAAGATGGGGCTGTTAGTTGAGTCTGTAGACGAGATTAACAAGTCCTCACAGAAGATTGCCAACGTCATCAAACTGATTGACGATATCGCATTCCAGACGAATATTCTTGCCTTGAACGCCGCAGTCGAAGCCGCCCGCGCCGGGGAAGCCGGAAAGGGATTCGCTGTCGTTGCAGATGAAGTACGTGTACTGGCTCTCAAGAGCGCAGATGCGGCAAACGAAAGCAAGCAGTTGATTGAAGCCACCATGCGCGCAACAAAAGACGGAAGCCAGACCAGTTCAGAAGCATTTGAGACCTTCCAGCACGTTGTGGATGATCTGGACAGTATTATTGAGACAGTGAACCGTATCTCTGACTCCTCACAGAAACAAGAAGACGCTATTTCACGTATCCATGAGCAGGTTGAATTTATCAACGAGTCCATCACTTCTAACCTGTCCGTGAACGAAGAAGCTGCTGCTGCAAGCGCTGAGATGAGGGAAGACGCAAGGCTGCTTGAGGATGAGATGAACCAGTTCAATCTCCGCCAGAGAAAGATGGGCCACGCATACATCCCGCCAGAGAAACGGGGCGACGAGGAATTCATCCGTCAGGCCAACGAGAATTACCAGAAAGCCCTCAAGACAGGTAAGTTTGAGTTTTCAGACGAATTTGCTCCTGAGAAATAGAGCAAGAATAGTTTCTGTTACATAAGAGACGATACAACATTTCCGTATCGTCTCTTTTTCTCGCATCTCTTTCCAATTTTCGCTCACACGAACCGGCTGCTTACTCCATACTTTTTCTGATACGCAGGATATTCTGCCCGTCCTTGTACTCATAAGTGATTTCATCCATACTCTTCTTCACCATATAAATCCCAAGCCCGCCAATCTCCCGCTCCACCAGGGGAAGCCCCACATCCGGATCTTCCTTAGAAAGAGGGTCATAGGGAACCCCCTTGTCGATGAAAGACACCACCACCGAAAGAGGCGTATCCACAACTTCTACGCGGACGGTCGCCGCCCCTACGCCGGGATGATAGGCATAATGGGCAATATTTCCGAAAAGCTCGTCAATGGCAATGTCAATCTGCATCTGCGCCTTCACAGGGCATCCAAGAGCCTCAAGCTGCTCATCCACAAATGCCGTCACCTGCATAATATTCTCTACCGTTGCATCTATGGTTAGTTCCTTCATTCCTCCACCTTCATTCTTTCCTTATATTCCAGACAAAGCATGGTAATATCATCAAACTGAGGAGCATCCCCGACAAATGCGTCAATGTCCTCTTTCACAGAGCTAAGCAGCGTTTCCGGAGACGCCGCCCCATTCTTTGACAGAACCTCTCCTAACCGCTCCATTCCATATAGTTCCATCTCCCGGTTGGTCGCCTCCGTCACCCCGTCCGTATACTGGAAAATCTTATCCCCAGGCTCAAGCTGCATCGACCCGCACCGGTAACGAATCCCCTCCATACCGGCAAGCACAAAGCCCGCGCGGATTTTGTAAGTCTCAAAACCATTTCCCTTACAGATAAAGGGAATCTCATGTCCTGCATTGACAAACATAAGCTCACCCGTCACCAGATCCAGTACGCCCTCAAACGCCGTGATGAACAGCCCTTCGCTGTTAGACTCGCACAACAGCTCGTTGACCTCCGTAAACACTTCTCCCAGATCCCGCTCTGGTTTCGTATGGTCCTTAATCAACGTCTTGCCAATCACCATGAACAGCGCCGCCGGGACTCCTTTCCCCGACACATCCGCCACCACAATAGCAAGATGACGCTCATCCACCATAAAGAAATCGTAGAAATCACCGCCAACCTCCTTTGCCGGATTCATCGTCGCATAGATGTCAAACTCCGTCCGCTCCGGAAACGCAGGGAAAATACAGGGCAGCATAGACGCCTGAATATTCCTTGCAATATCCAGCTCCGTCCCAATCCGTTCCTTCTCCGCCGTAATCCGCGACAGATTCTCAATGTAATCCTTCAGGCTGTCGGTCATATGGTTAAACGCCTCCGAAAGAAGCGCAGTCTCATCGTCCGACTCCACTGTAATCCGGTAATCCAGATTGCCGCCGCTGATCTGCCCGGCTCCTTCGGTCAGCGTATAGATTGGCCGGGTCAGCCGTCTGGCAAACTTATTGGACAGGAAAATGATAACGGCCGTAATCAATAACGCAATCACCACGAACATTCCAGCCATCAGCCTAATCTTTGCATTGATATTCTCCGTGGTCTGAATGGTAATGCTGCTGATATTCTCCTGCAAGTCGTTGATATGGGTCACAATCGACGCATCATCCAGCCCAATCACCGTCACCATCACCCAGCTCGTCGTCGTCAGCGGCGAATATGCAAGATAGGACTCTTTCCCATCTAACTCCACCTGAGAGATACCGGAGCCTCCCTGCCGAATCCGTTCCATAACGACGGTCAGCTTTCCGTTTTCTGTCTCCATCAAATTATCCCGAAAACGGTTAATCTCGCTGTTCTCATCAGGATTGGCATTTGCAATCACATTCATACTACCGGTATTCAATAGGAACGCATAGCCGCTCTCCCCAATGCTGGTACTCTGCACCATTTCCTGAATATTCTCAATCAAGCCTCCACTTCCTGCCACGCCTACAAGCCTGCCGTCCACATAGACCGGCATAGAGCAAATCAGCGCCACCCCGCGCCCGGAACTGTCCTGAATCGGGTGGCTCCAATAGACCCCGCCTGCCTCAAGCTTCGCCGCTTCCTTATACCAGGAAGACTGTCTTGCATCATATTCTACCATAGAAGCCGTCAGCGTGTCAGCCAGCACATCAATTCCCGAAGATTCCAGACAGAAATAGGAGGCGCCGATTCCACTGTACGTACCGTCGCCGTTGTCAAAATTACGGATACCCCCTAATGCATTTTCCAGATGACGTGCAAGATACAATTCCCGCCTCATAGAACCGGTCAGGCTTGCCTCGTCAAGCCTCGCCTTTACCACGGTTCCGTCCTTCTCCACAATAGAGTCCGGCGCCATCACAGACCGGGGCGCGCGCAGATGGAAAGAAAACGCCCCCAGCGTCTCCGGCGAATAATTGCAGGAAAAATCATAGGCATCTACCGGAAGCTCTCCGTCCGGCCGTCCCTGGGTATAAAACTCCTGGTTGGAATAGACCTCCTGTGCAGCCATCGCCACCAGCCTTGTCTGGTTCAGAATCAGGTTCAGGCTCATATCTGCAAGGCTGCTCTTATTCTCAGCCATTGCCTGAAGCTCCTCCTGCTTCTGCGTCTGCAAAGCATCCGTCGCGTCTGCCGCCGTCTGCTCGTTCAGGTCTTGCAGGCCATCCGTGGTATTCTGCCGTATCCGCCAGATTTCAAAACCCGAAGCCGCGCCCAGAAGCAGAATCGAGGCAAGGGAAATCGACAGTACCAGCCGTACCACCTTATTTTTAATTGTTTTCAATCCTTTCAATCCTCCTTCTGTAAAACTTGTTCAGTCGTTCTGATGCAGCCGAATATAGGAAAGCAGCCGTTCTCCATCCTCATGCAGGTGGATATCCTCATAGCGAATCACCTGCCCGCCCGTGTAAGCCAGCAGCATATACTCTTCCTTTATCTGCAAGGGTTTCAGCCCGGTAAAGAAAAATCCCTCTTTCCTAAGCATTTCATACCCGTAGACAGCCGATGAATCGCAAAGATTCAGATAGCAGAGTACCGTTGCATCCTCCCGCCGCCTAATCTGTCCCATCCGGTCAGACAGCCTGTCCGGGAAATCCGTCCCAATCTTCTGAACCGTCCAAATGTAGGAGTTATGTTCCTTCTCTTCCTTCCACCCCATCTGTGTCTTTTCACTTACAGGCAGCCTTAGGGTCTGATCCATCCGGCACTCCACCCCAAGCTCATGGTAAATCCGCTGCACCTCCCCTGTATGCTGCGAAGGGCAATACAGCGCTTTGTCAAATTCCCTGCACTCCCTCCTGCACATGACAGCCTGGCTCATTTTCCCTTCGGACGGCAGCATAAGACCCGGCACCATGACAGGATTCCGGTACAGCATCAGCCGAATCCCGCAGTACACGAACCCCCGCCTGGCAAGGCTTCCCTGGCTGATGCTGTTATGGGTCATCACATCCGCATATAGCGAGCAGATTCCCTCCTGCCCCTCGGCATAACGAAACAGGCGCTCCTCCTGCGCCTTTCCAATCCCCATTCCCCGGTAGGCTTTCTTCACTACCCGCAGCATCAGCAGCGCACTTCCGCAAAATTCCTCATCCTTGCGGACAGCCGAAGTGCTGATAATCTCCCCCTCAGGAGTCACGCCGCACAGCACAGTCATCTCCCCGGCGGCACATTTCTCCAGAAGAAACTCCTCATCCAGATACTCCTTGTAAGGGTATCCCCCTCCATAGAAATCTTCAATACACCTGCAAAATTGCTCTCCGTCCCCTTGCCGGAACAGTCGGAAACAGACGTTCACAGAACGTCCCTTCTCCCGATTCTCAAATATCAAGCCAGAATCCATAACGCCATCCCCTCCCTAGAGCGTGTTTCAAAGTTCGATTGAAAATCAAAACAAAATCACTAAATGATTCATGCCGAATGTCTCCCGAAACTGAATATCCTTTGCCGTCCCTACAATCATCTTAATCCCAAGCACCTCGTCTTCCATCTCCTCATTCTCCCGGTTTTCCTCATAAAAACGTACAGGGTCAAAAATCTTCCCGGAATTCCGGATACAAAGCAGCACATCCTCCCCCGTTCTCATGATACGGATATCTATAAACTGCTCTGTCTGCCTCGAAGAGGCAGACATTTCGAGATGTTCTTTGGGTATACAGTAAGTCACGATCACCGTCAGCATTTCCTCAATAGCCAGGCTCACCTGCATGGTCTTTTTTATCCCAATGCCGGAGGACTCACAAAATTCCGTAATCTTATTAGAGGCAAACATCACATCCTCCATTGTGTTGCGTACAGAGAACGAAATCTCCCCTTCTCCTTCCCGGGAGGTATCAAGCAGATACCTGTCAAGGCAGGGCGACCGCCGCCGGATCCCCTTCACCACCAGCAGGATTGTGCCAAGCGTAAGGATATCTGCCGCCGCAAGCGCCATCCAGATTCCCTCCACACCTGCAAAAGAACCCAACAATAGGACAGCCGGAGCCAGATAAAAAAACAGCCGCAAAGACAGAACCAAATTCGACAGCATGGACCTCTGTATCGTATTAAAATACCCGGACATCATCAGATTGGGAAACGCGAACAGGAAACTGACCGCCAGACAGATCATCGCCTGACGGCTCCCCTGTCTGGCAGAGGGCTCCGTAATATTGAAAATGAAACAGAACAAGCCGGGAAACAATGCGGCCAAGGCAGACGACGCCATCGTCAGGATACCCCCGACCTTCATCGCCCTTTGGCATATCCGCCTTATACTTCCCCAATCCTTCTCCCCCAGAAAAACGCCGACAATCGGCATCAGCGCCGATGCAACTCCTGTCATGATTCCAGTCACCAGATCCGATACGCTCTTGACCAGTGAAAAGACCGGCAGATATGAGGCGGCCCCTATCCCTAGCAGCATCCCGTTAATCAGCAAGACTTTCAGCGCGTTCAACAGATTGTTGCAGCCATTGGGACTGCCGCAGACAAGAATCTCTCCCATCAGCCGGGCAGCCGGGCGCATTTTTACCAGTCGGGTATTCATTGTCTTCCGAAACAAAAGAAACAGTCCAATCCCAGCCGTCAGGCTCATTGACAGGCCTGTGGCAATGCTTGCGCCCTTCATCCCCATCCCGCACACAGGCGACAGGAAGAGCCATGTCAGCAATACGTTCAATCCACCGGACAGCAAAAATAGCAGTGAGGACGCCGGAGGCTTCCCTTCACTCTTCAGGAAATTCAAGGGAAGATAGATAAACAGAGTCCCGCTGCCGCCGATCACATACCAGAACAGATAATCCGCCGCATACTCCCGCACTAGTCCTTCGCCGCCCAGCAGAGAAAGCAGCGGCTCCATTGCCAAAAGCGCCAATGCCGTCGTCAGCACACAGACCGCCGTTGTCATCCAAAAGGACAGTGTAAACACCTGCCGATAGGAATCATAATCGTTTTTCCCGATATATAGATTCGCCGCAATCGAGCCTCCCATGCCGATCACTGCGCCGATGGTATAATAAAACAAATAGACGGGGCCAACCAGCGACATGGCAGCCAGCCCCGTCTCCCCAAGGAAACGCCCTACAATCACCGTGTCAATCATCCCGCTCATGCTGGCAGCCAGCATAGAAAGGATAGACGCGGTAACATATTTTCCATAGACCGTTTTCAGAAAAAAGTTATTTCGCCTTAGTTCCCGCTCCATATCTACATCCTGTCACAAAACCTGCCCGGAACTACTTCTCAATCGTCAGGATATCCGCAAACCCGGTCACATCAAAAATCTCCATGATAGTCTCATTTACATGGATCACCTTCATGCCGCCCTGCTTATTCATCGTCTTCTGCGCGCCCAGAAGTACTCTCAGCCCTGCCGATGACAGATAATCAAGGCTGCCCATGTCAATCGTCAGTTCCGTCACGCCGTCAAGGCTACTCTTGATGACTTTCTCAAGTTCCGGAGCCGTAGTTGTGTCGAGCCTTCCCTCAAGGGACAGGCAAAGCTGATTGCCATTCTGATTTTTTGTAATATTCATATTCCTACCTCATTTCTTTCTGAATTTCTTTCGCAGTTACCGCCGGGTAATCTCCCATCCTCAATTTCACGGCAGGTTTCCCCGGAAACCACTCCTCTCATGCCAACACATTCTTATGTATCAGATTCGCAAGGGGATAGTTCGTCGGATTCGTGTACTGCATAATCTTCTTTCTGACCTCGTCCTTCTTCTTCTGATCCTCGTCTTCCTTTTTCGAGAAATCATCGATCAAAAACTCAATATTCTTCTGCATCATCCGGACCGTATGAGCCATATTTCCCATGATGTCGATGACATTCCTCGGGTTGGCGGCAATGAATTCTTCCAGTGAATCATTGGTGACACGCATAACAAGCACTTCGTTATAGGCAACCACCGTGTAAATACACGGCAAGTCGGAAAATACGTTCAATTCCCCGAAACATCTGCCTTTGGAGTAGATCCCAATCAAATGCTCTTCCTTCTCCCCATAGCGGTTAAAGACTGCCACGGAACCGGATAAAATCTTAAACATGCTGTCGTTTACTTCTCCCTCTTTCAGAATCATTTCATCTGCGTGAAACGTCTGCATTCTGGGTTTCTTCATTTTTTCGTCCATATCTGTCTGTCCCCTAATCTCCTATATCCGTATGCCCCTGCTCAAACTCCCATTGCAGGCCGTATTTATCAATGAAATAAAAATACTTGGTGTTGCCTAAGATATCCGCCGCCTTCTGCTTTCCCTCGGCGTCATTCTCTTTTGCCTCGTCGAAATAGTGGAAATCTGACGGCTCAGTTTTGCTGATTTGGTAGACTTTATAGTCTTCCGTAGTATTGATCAAGGTTATGTCAGGCTGTGCTTTGATATACTCAAAAGCTTCTTCGATATTAATAACCTTCAAGGCAACGTGCCTGGCGCCGCTGATATCGTTTGCATGGAAGCATATTGGCTCCTGACGTCCTTTCGGGTTGTGGTAGCACATTAATTCGATGGTAAATTTGGTTCCCGGAACATCCATGAAGCCGATGGATACTTCGGCTTCTTCGGCCTCCTTAATAAAGCCGCCTGCCTGAAAGAACCCTTTATTCTTCCAATGAGGGATATGCTGGTTCGGGACTGCCCCCAAGATCCTCTCGTAATACTTGAACGCCTCCGGTACGTCGTCTACGAAAATGCAGACATGTGAAAGACCTGTAAAAGTTGGTTTTTGCATAGATATATTTCCTTTCAATTCTCATTTGATAATGCCGCGGTCACGGCATAACGCTTCTATACTTCTGTCATAGGCAGCCTCGGCTTCTTTAGAAAAAAAGCAGCCCGGTACTCCCTCATTGTGGTCCCGGTGATGGGCCACACATTCACAACATTTTCCATGCCTTGGACAGTCATATGTACATGGACATGGTCTTTGGTTCTCGCAATGATTCATGTTATTATCCTCCTTACGCAATTATAACAATCTGTCTTCTTAAATTGTTGCAGTTGGGATAATATGTATCTATTTAGGGACAATATTCAGTTCAGCTACCGTATTATTCATATTCAGCACCCGCATATACTGGAAATCCGACATAATCTTTTTAAGCAAGGCGATTCCACCTACAGTCACGTCCTCTTTTTGCTCCTCGCCGTCCGGTCTATACTCCAACGGATTGAAAGGAATGCCGTCGTCACGGATCCGCAGGATATACTTATCATCCTGTATGGTAAAGCTAATATCCATGTAATTCTTCCGGTCAGCCCGGTAGCCGTACTGCACAATATTCGCGGCAATCTCCTCCATGGCAAGGCCAAGGATCTTGGCATCCCGCTCCGTAATATGATTCTCCTCACAGAAGGAGAACAATTTCTCACGGAACGCAATGACCTCATCCAAGTCATTTCGGATGGAACAGTCTAGGTTCTTGACTTGCTCCACTTCCGGCAGCATATAGACTCCCCGCTCGAACCTGCCTTTTCTCTGCCCAAGCATCCGGTACAGGCAGCTCAGCAGAATCGTAGCAGCTTCGCTTACGACTGCCGCCGCGCACACTCCAAAAAGTCCCCACAGGAAAATCCCGCCAAGGGTCAGGGGCACAATGACCAGAAATCCCTGAAGCGCCGTGATCACCGTAGACAGCCCGGGCTGTAAGATCGTCTGGTAGTAGGACATCAAAAACTTATTGTACACATAGAACGGAAAACTCAGCGCAAAGATACGAAGGGCCATATTGCACATGCCAAGCATCTCCCCCTCTGTAATTCCTAACTGTTCGCCTGTCAGCCGGGTGAGCATCGTCACCTCATCTTTTCCCACTGCGATTACAAGGTACACTTCCCCGGCTTTTACAATCTCAATGTATTTATTCGGGGCGAGCTGCATGGATTCAATCACCTGCAGGTTCCGCCCATGCATCTGCATCTTCTGAAAACCACCAATCCATTTTGTCGCAAAATATGTGATAACAAGCACAAAGCCAAATATCACAAGCACACCAACAAGCTGGATAAAATTATTCAGAAAAGAACTCAGCAAAATCATATCAGCCAACTACTTTTTTGACAGCCTCCAGCACGCGCTCTGCCTGGAAAGGTTTTACGATAAAATCTTTTGCGCCGGACTGAATCGCCTCGATCACCATAGCCTGCTGTCCCATCGCGGAACACATAATTACATTGGCAGATGAATCGATCTCCCTGATCTTTTTGAGCGCCTGAATACCATCCATATCCGGCATCGTGATGTCCATCAGCACGAGATCCGGTTTTGTCTCCGGATACTTCTCAACAGCCACTGCTCCATTTTCCGCTTCTGCAGCAATCTCATAACCATTCTTGGTTAAGATGTCCTTAATCATCATCCGCATAAATGCTGC
>OFGD01001506.1_pt1 | contig 11475 bp, 16 predicted proteins | sample 1521671 | NCBI WGS metagenome assembly OFGD01 (sample SAMEA3504114, study PRJEB24116) | mouse gut metagenome | biome: mouse gut; feature: mouse-associated habitat; material: faeces | place: Denmark | collected 2011 | reverse complement strand
GACGAACTCGGCCGCCTTCTGCGCATCGGTCGCCAGTTCCATGCAATTTGTGAAGCGGGGCTCTCTTAACCGAGGGCTCCGCTTCCTTTTATTTTTGAAAGGAGAAAACTTACCATGCTGAAACTGACAAGGACTTACGTCGACTTCAATGATCTTTCCCGCACGGAAGATTTTTACTTCAACCTGACCCAGGCCGAGGTGACCGAGATGGAGCTTTCCGTTGACGGCGGCCTCGTCGAGATGATTAACCGCATCGTCGCCGCGAAGGACGGCAAGCAGATCATCGCCCTGTTCAAGGACATCGTTCTGCGCGCTTACGGCGAGAAGTCCCCTGATGGCAAGCGGTTCATCAAGACTCCGGAGATCCGGGATGCCTTCGCCCAGACTCAGGCCTATAGCGACCTGTTCATGGAACTGGCGACCGATGCGCAGAAGGCGGCCGAGTTCGTCAACGGCATCGTCCCCGCTCAGAAGCCCGCGGCCTCTGAGCCTCCTAAGGTTCCTGTTACCCCGCTTGGAAACCAGGGCTGAGATAAGTGGAGTGACCGGAGATGCTGGAGATCGTAGTACCTGCGATACAGATAGGGGAGAAGTTCGACGAAGCAAAAAGCGAATTCATTCCCATCATGACAAAAGAGCAGACGCTAAAGCTGGAGCATTCTCTGGTCTCCCTTTCAAAATGGGAGGCAAAGTGGCGTAAGCCTTTCCTTTCCAAAGAGAAAAGGAGCGCAGAGGAGTCCATTGACTATGTTCGGTGTATGACCCTGACACAGAATGTGGACCCCAATGTCTATAAAGCGCTTACGCCAAAGCTTCTCGCCGAGGTGTCTGCCTATATTGATGCATCTATGACTGCCACCACTTTCCCTAAGCGGGGGAATAGGGCCACAAGCAGCGAGTACATCACATCGGAGATCATCTATTATTGCAATGTTGAACCAGCTCCAGCCTATTCTGTCCCATCGGGATAAAATTGGGTACATCGCCGCCCGAAACTATCGCATTCTCTCTGAATGTCTTACAGAGTATGAGGCGTTTCGCAATAGTCTTATTGAGAAATATGGAGAGGAAACAAAAGACGATAGAGGTCGTCCTATTATTGGCGTAAAAGTCGATTCCCCCAACTTCAAGCTCTTTTGTGATGAGTTGGCTCCGTTCAATGAGATGGAGCATGAGGTTGAGATCATGACGGCCAGATACGAGGAAACCATCGGCTGTCTTAGTGGCGAGGAAGTTCTGAGCATTGATTGGATGCTGGAAGATTAGAGGTGATTTTCATTGGCTAATATCAGCACCTATCTGCAAAAGATCATGACTGCTGTCTATGGCGAAGAGGTTCGCGGCTCCATCCATGATGCTCTGGCGGCTATGAATACAGAGTCGTCTAATGCCATGGAGTTTGCTGCCACTGCCAAGGACTCTGCAAAGGCCTCCGCAGACACGGCCAAGGGTCACGCTGACACCGCAACAAAAAAGGCCGGAGAGGCGCTGAGTTCCGCTGACCGGGCCAAGGCTTCCGAGACCAGTGCCAAGGCGTCGGAGTTGAATGCTATCAGTAAGGCCACTGAGGCTACCACTGCCGCAGTAGAGGCAAAAGCTTCTGAAACGGCGGCCGTCAATTCTGAGGCTGTCGCCACTCAAAAAGCCAATGAGGCTGCTGCGTCTCAGACTGCTGCCGCTCAGAGTGAGGCAGAGGCAAAAGCTGCTGAGGAACGGACTAAGACAATCCGCTCAGATGTGGAGGCATTGGGCGCTCAAGCTACGGCGGATAAGAATGCCGCAGAAGCTGCCAAAGATGACGCAGAGGCCGCGAGGGATAATGCTCTCGTCAGTCAAAATGCGGCGAAGCTTTCGGAAAATGCTGCTTTGGTGGCAAAGACTGCCGCAGAATTTGCTAAGGATGATGCTGAAGCGGCAAAATTGGCTGCTCAGGCGGCTAAGACGGCCGCCGAAACAGCAAAGGCTGATGCGGAGGATGCCAGAGACAAGGCAAAAGTATCTGAAACAGAAGCCGCTGCAAGCGCTCTCTCTGCTCAGCAGTACAGCGGTAAGCCGCCCAAGCCGCAGGATAGAACCTGGTGGATTTGGGATGCTGCTCAGCAGAAGTACATCGACAGCGGAATCGGCTGCGATTTGGTAGGCCCTACGGGTAATGGAATCAAGGATATTCAGCTTACCAAGGGCGACCATACGCCTGGCACCACCGATATTTACACCGTGACCACAACGGACGGGGCGACCTATAACATCTCCGTATACAACGGACGAAATGGAACCGGCGCAGGCGATGTGCTCGGTATCTGGTTTGATTTGGTTCTCCCCGCCTCTGGATGGCTTAACGGAGAAATCACAATCGCAGACAGCCGTCTGATGGCCCTGTCAACCCACAAATATTTCGTCAGCGCAGACGAAGCCAGCCGTGAGGAATATCTGGAATGCGGAGTGCAACCCAGAGACATCACCACGACTGGCTTTATTACGTTCAAGAACGATACCGATCCGTCGGAGGACATCACGGTGAATGTGATTCGCTTTGAGCTGTCCGCCAATGGAACACCCTGATGAAGGAGGTGCGAGACTTGAAAATTAACGTCATGGATACCTGGGCGGTTATGGTTGAGGATGACACGCTCCGGCAGAACTCCAAAAAGACCTACAATGTGGAGTTCAACTTTGACAAGTGCTGGGACGGATATTCCAAGACAGTCATCTTTGAGGCCGGCCCTGCCAGTGTCATTGTCGCTTTGACCGAGGACCGCTGTACCATCCCCGCCGAATGTCTGAAGCATGGAAGCGTAAAGCTCCAAATCGGCATTTACGGTGTGAATGGAGAGGAGCGTAAGGGCACCATCTGGTGTTTGGCCAGCATGATTATCCCGGATGCTACCATGAACATGGGCGGTTCTTCTCCATCTCCCGATGATATTTACTCTGAAATCATGGCTGCTATCGGAGATCTTGCAGCAGCCGGTTTTGAGGGTAAGACACTGGCTGAGGTTTTCAAAGAAATCAAAGACAGCGCTTGCGAAACTGCAACCGACGAAGAAGTTGGCTCCATGCTGAACGGAGCTTTTGGATCGTCTGGGAGCCCGTCTGATCCCGAAGAGGGTCCGGACAACACCGCCACCGATGAAGAGGTGGAGAACATTCTCAATGATGTTTTCGGCAAACAGCCGTAAACAAATATTTTTAAGGGGGACATAAATATGGCTAAGCACACCACTCTTGACCAGCTGAAGATGCTGGCGCAGCGCACAAACACTGAGATTAAGGCCGTTGACGGCAAGCTGACTACCCTGTCCAATCGGGTGGACGACCTGGTGACCGCCGGCGGCGAGCCCAACGTCATCATCGGTATTCAGAACAACGGCACCGATCTGGACATCGCCAGCAAGAAGGTGGACATTGGTCCTTCCATCGCTGCTGCTGTGGCCGCTGCCGACCATCTGAAGCGGAAGATCGTCACCGGTGTGGATGCCATCGACCTGGCCGCCGATGATGCCGACCAGTACCTCTACATGGTGCCCAAGACCGGCTCCGATGCCGACGACGTGTACGACGAGTACATGGTGCTGAACGGCACTGTGGAGCATGTGGGCAACACCAAGGTGGATCTGAGCGGCTACGTTCAGAAGGAGACCGGCAAGGGCCTGTCGGCCAATGATTACACCGACGATGAGAAGGCCAAGCTGGCCGGTATCGAGATGGCCACCGACGCTGAGGTCACCACTATGCTGGACGAGGTCTTCGGCACCACTGAGCCTAATGTCAGCGAGCCCTGACCAATCTGAGAGGGGGATGGGGATGTTTCTCCGTCCCCCTTTCCCATTTGAAAGGAAGATAACGCATGGCAGAGAAGAAAATTAGCACTGTTGAGCAGCTTAAATTGCTGGCTCTCAGAGCAAAGGCCGATTCTGCCGCCCGTATCGCCGCCCTGGCGGCACTGGTTGCCGATGGTTATGGGCATCTCATCACGGTCACTCTGCCGGCTGCTAATTGGAGCGGCAGAGCACAGAAGATCGAACATGAGTCCCTCTTGGCGAACAGCGGCTACTGCTACTTTGTCTGCGGCGACGCCGACTGCTACATGGATTGCAGCGATACCGGCATCAAAGCGGACAATGTCGTAAAGGATGGCGAGATCATGTTCCGGTGCGAAGCCACGCCTGACATTGATCTCACTGTGAATATTCTTCGACTGGAGGTCGAGACAGAATGAGTGACAACCCCAATGTCGGAAAGGTTTTTAACCTGACCGGCGGTGGTGGCGGAAGTGGCTCCCTCAAGCTGGAGAGCCTGGCCATTACCAAACCCCCTATCAAGACAACCTACAAATCCGGAGAGAGCTTCGATCCCACTGGCATGGTGGTTACCGCCAGCTATGGCTACGGCATTACTTCGGATGTGACCGGATACACCGTGTCCCCCTCCGTCCTGACCGACGGCACGACTGAGGTCACCATCACCTATACGGAGGGCCGGGCCACCAAGACGGCGAGCACTCCTGTGACTGTGGAAAAGGTTCTGGTGGCCAGCGAAGTTACCACCAATCCGACCAAGATGGCCTACGACTATCTGGAAAGCTTTGAACCCAATGGCATGGCCATCACCGCTACGTTCTCGGACGGCTCCACCTCCGGCGTCACGGGGTACACCTACCCCAGCACCGCGTTCTCCACCCTTGGTTCGCAGGCTGTCGAGTTGTCTTACACCTACGAAGGTGTGACCAAGTCCACCAGCCTGAACGTGACAGTCAACGCCATCGAGGTGGCAGTACCCACTCAGACGAACGTGCCGAGCTATGATGGGGGGAGCAAGTCTCCTACCTGGACTGGGTACGATTCCGTCAAAATGGCGCTGAGCGGGACGACAGATGGGGTCAACGCCGGAACTTACACTGCCAAGTTTACGCTGGTCTACGGATATTTGTTCCCCAACGGCACCAGCGAAGCCACGGCGGACTGGGTCATCGACCGGGCTACCATTGCCGCTCTGCCCACCCAGAGTAACGTACTGGTCGCTGATGGCACCCCCAAGTCCCCCACTTGGGACGGGTATGTCGTAGGCCAGCTCACTATCGGCGGCGACCGGTTCGGCACCAACGCCGGAGACTACACTGCCGAGTTCACTCCGACTGACAACTACAAATGGTGGGACGGCAGCACCGGCATGAAGACTGCTACCTGGACGATCACCAGCGTCATTGTCCCTATCCCGACGCAGAAAGGTTCCCTCACCTATACCGGGGCTGCTCAGACGCCTCAGTGGGACAACTTTGATACGGAGAACTGCACCGTATCTGTTACACCCGCTACGGATGCCGGCGAGCACTCTGCCACATTCTCTTTGCTGCAAGGAATGTGGTCGGACGGCACTACGGCCAACAAGACCATCAAGTGGGTCATCGGTCGGGCTACCATCGCCGCCGTCCCCGCTCAGAGCGGTATGCCCAAGTATGACGGCAACCCCAAGACCCCGACCTGGGACACCAACTACGACACCGCAAAGATGACGCTGAGTGTGGAAGCCCAGATCAACGCTGGGAATGCCTACACCGCCTCGTTCACGCCTACCGCCAACTGGCAGTGGCCGGATGGAGACACTGGGCCCAAGACAGCAACCTGGGGGATTGCCAAGGGTGATAATACCATGAGCATCAGCCCCACGTCTCTGACACTGAACAGCAGCGCCAAGAGCGGAAAGTTCACTGTTACCAGGAAGGGCAGCGGCGTCATTTCCGCTACGTCCAGCAACACTGGTGTGGCGACGGTTGGCACCATCAACCAGACCACCGGAGAGGTGACGATCAACAGTGTGAACGATACCACCGGCACCGCCACCATTACGTTCAAGGTGGCCGAGGACAGCAACTATCTGGCCCCCGCCAATAAGACGGGGACTGTAAATGCCCAGTTCGTTACCATCTACGGCGTGGAGTGGGACTGGACAAGCAGCGGCCCGACCAAGGGCACCCGCACCGACGCTGCCGCCAGCTTTGCCGATCCCAACCCGGCCGTGAACAACGGCAACGGCTCCTCTCCTTTTGATAACCTGATGCCCTGGGCTGGGATGGTCAAGGAGACCCGTGCCGGCGGCGTTGAGGTCAAGGAACCCAAGTATTGGTTCAAGTGGACCAAGACGGGGAAGAAGCTGAAGCTCCAGATTGCGGATGGTCCTGTGACAGGATTCCATGTGGACCCGGTGAACATGGACCGGGGCGACGGCCTTGGCGAGCTGGACTTCTCCTACATTGGCCGCTATCACTGCGCCTCCGGCACCTACAAGTCGGAGACCAACAAGGCCCAGCAGGTAAGTATTACCAGGAGTGCGGCCCGTACCAGTATTCACAATGTGGGCTCCAACTTCTGGCAGATCGACTTCGCTCAGATGTGGTATGTTGGTATGCTCTTTTTAGTGGAGTTCGCGGACTGGGACGGTCAGAAGCGGATCGGCCGGGGCTGTTCCGCCAGCGGTTCCAAGGAGAACAACGGCAAGACGGATGCTATGCAGTACCACACCGGCACCACGGCGGCCAACAGGGATACTTACGGGTATACCCAGTACCGCAATATCGAGGGCTGGTGGGATAACGTCTATGACTGGATGGACGGCTGCTATTACAACAGCAACGGCCTGAACGTCATCAAGAATCCCAATCAGTTCAGCGATTCGGCCAATGGTACTCTGGTAGGTCTGCCGACAGGCGGCTATCCGTCTGACCTCGCAGTTCCGACGCAAAGTGGTCTGGAATGGGCACTGTATCCGTGTGCATCGTCTGGCAGCGACAGTATGTATGTCCCGGATAGCTGGAGTTTCAACGGTGGTAACCCGTGCCTGCGCCACGGCGGTGGTTGCTACCAGATCCTGGGTCACGGGCCGTTCTGCGTCTACTGCGTCAGTGCGTCGTACACCGGCGACAGCATCGGCTGTCGCCTCCAGGAACGCCCGCCGAAGGCGGCGTGACTAACTCCCCTGTGGAGGTAGGGGTGCAGGGGTGAGGGGACCGCAGTCCCTTCCCCCGCATTCCCGTTTACGAAAATTCAAAATAATCGCTTTCTCTCTGTGAGTGAAGCGTGGGGGTCGACCGTGCAGCAGACGATGTCCCGGATAACTGGAATTTCAACGGTAGTAACCCGTGCCTGCACCACGGCGGTAATTACAACCAGAACCTGAATCACGGGCCGTTCTACGTCAACTACAACAGTGCGTCGAACACCAACGACAACATCGGCTGTCGCATCCTTGATAAGCCATAGGCTAACCCTCCATTTGGTAGTAAGGGGTCCTCTCCCTTTCTATATCGCATGGTTGACCGCCCAGCTCTTGCTGAAGATGAGCCGACAGGACACAGCTTAGTACACTTCGGGCCGGGTCTCGCCTCGGAACTACCCGCGGCGCTGGAACAGTTGTGAGGCTACAAGGAGGAAAATGTAACCCTGATGAAACGAGTTAGAGTTTACCAACAAATCCGCTCCAAGGATAATTTGCGCCTTGCGATCCAAGAAGTCTGTGCGAGTCACCGGAGAAATGGAGACCACAGCCTGAACAAGAAAGTTCTGGAGATCGAGGCGCATCTGGATGACTATGTGGAGAAGCTGGACCAGTTCATCCAAGACCTGGTGAGTGGAGACGCACATATGAACAAACCTATAAAGAGACGGCGCTGGGACCGAAATGCCGATGGCGGGCGAGGGAAATGGCGAGACATTAACGAACCTCTGTTATGGCCGGACCAGTGCGTCCACCACGCGGCCTTGCAGGTCATGATCCCACACATCATGCGAGGAATGGACCGTTACTGCATCGCAAGTGTTCCTGGCCGAGGTAATTCCTACGGTGTGAAAACCATCAAGAAATGGATGAAGAATGATCCGCATGGCACCAAATACTCGCTGGAATGCGATATTTACCACTGCTTCGAGGAGCTCGATCCGGTCTATGTCATCAACGCACTGAAGCGGCTGTTCAAGGATCAGGAAACCCTCTGGTTGTGCGACGCCATGATGGAATACGGCGTGCTGATCGGTGCATTCTTCTCCGCCTGGTTCCTGCATCTGACCCTTCAGCCGCTGGATCTGATGATCCACGACAAGAAGTATGGCGTGATCCATTATCTGCGGCAGATGGACAACTTCACCATCTTCGGCTCCAACAAGCGAAAGTTGAGGAAGCTGCTGGCAGATATGAACACATGGCTTGCGGCGGTCGGGCTGAAGCTGAAGGGAACATGGCAGATCTTCCGGGTGGGCTTTACGCCGCTGGTGGCCAAGGCGCATGAGATGCTGCCGGAGAAAAAGCAGCGTCATCGCCGGCCGAGGATGCCGTCGGCATTAGGCTACCGGTTTGGTCACGGTTACACAATTCTGCGAAAACACAATCTGTTCCGGCTGAAGCAGGGCCTACACACCTATTACTATCGACGGGATCGGAATCGGGTTATCTCGTTTAAGAGAGCATCCGGGCTGATCTCGCGGCTGGGGCAGCTCCGTAAATGCAACAGCCATAAAATTATGGAGCGGTACTATCAGCCAAAGACAATGTTTGATTTGAAGAAGGTCGTCCGAAAAGAAACCAGGCGGCTGCAAGCATTATATCCGCCTTATGTGGCGGCATGAAAGGAGTGTTACCATGAAGGTACAAGGAATGGTCGATCCGGGCCGCTTTACGGTGGAGCAGATTCCGGGGACTAATCGGAGCCTTGTTCGGCTCTTTCAGAACGTCGAGCCTTATGAGAAGGACGACTTTCAGGGGTTCCAGTACGATGAGTACCACGTTGAGGTGGAAACCTGGGACGGCGTGGCCCAGAACGTGCTGGACAACTACGACGAGTTCCTGAAGCAGGGCATGGAGAACGAGGTGGACCGGAGCAACGAGGCGCTGTTTAAGGCGCAGGCTGCCACCGACACCGCCGTCCAGGACATGGACGCCATGAACGTGGATCAGGAGTACCGGATCACCCTGCTGGAGCTGGGTCTGTCCGAGAATGATATTTGAGGAAAGGAGGAATAGACCATGTTGTATCGTACTCTGAAGCGCATGATCGAGCGCGGCCAGACAGAGGGCATCGAGGCGAAGCTGGACTTCTTCTACGCCGCCAACAAGATCACCGAGGCCGAGTATTCCGAGCTGATCGGGATGCTGAGCAAGTAACGGCAACTCTGCGTAAAGCTTGAAAGCAGCAGGAGGTGACAGATATGGACGGGGAGTACATTACCCGCCATGAGCATGAAGAGTTTCGCCGAAGCATGGAGAGCGAAAATAAGCGGTTAGAAGAAGAGAATGACCGCCAAAATCATCGCCTGAATGCTTTGGAGGAAACCGTCAAGCAGGTTGCCGCCATCAGCACATCGGTGGAAAAGTTGGCTCTGAACATGGAAAACATGCTGAAAGAGCAGGTGTCCCAGGGAAAACGCCTGGAAACTTTGGAAGGCCGAGATGGCGAAATGTGGCGAAAAGTCGTTGGGTATGTCGTGACCGCCGTTATCGGCATCATCGTCGGCTACCTTTTCAAGCAGCTTGGTATGTAAGGAGGGCGACATATGCTGAACATCAAAGCAAAAGAAGCCCCCATCCAAATCGACGAGCCCGATCCCGAAATGGAAAATGTTTACCAAGAGGAATCAACTGGGGGTATGGTTGAAGAACCAGCCCCCATTTCTTCTGAACCAAGCAAAAAGAAAGCGACTACCATGAAGGTGATCGTTTGGGTCTGCCTGCTCAACGGCCTTGCCTGGGTGTGGTGCAGCTACATCCTGGCGTGGATGGGCAGAGAGCAGATCGCAGAAAGCCTTTCTCAGGTGGCGCTCACTGAGATCATCGGCGTCGTTCTGGTGTATGCCATCAAGGCCGCCGTGGAAAATCTCAGCAAGAATAATTCATGGCCGGACAAGCAACCTCCAAGTTCTGACGAAGGTGGTGTTGGCTAAATGGACGAAGTAATTTTGGTCCATCATGGCATCAAAGGTCAGCGATGGGGTGTTCGCCGTTACCAGAATCCCGATGGCACATATACCGCTGCTGGTCTTGCTCGTCTTGGACGCCAAAATCTTCAGAAAGCCCGAACTGCAAACCTTGATAAATGGGGATCGGATGAGAAGCATAACATCGTGTATATCGCCGGATATTCTGGAAGCGGAAAATCTACAACCGCTTTGAGTTTGTCGAGGCCCGGGGATAAAGTAATTCACTTGGATGCTTATTCCGAACCAAGCAGTGGAGGTACGGCCACAATCCGCAATAAAGATTTCGATTCCTATTTGGACAAGCATGTTCCGAATTGGAGAAAGATGACTGATGCGACAAAGACCGGTGAAAACGGAACAATGAAACGTCACTCTAAAGAATATTGGGATACGGTTGATTCGTTTCGTGAAGCGCTTGAATCTTATGGAAAGGTTCAATTCGCAAATGGCCATCGAGTTGTAGCAGAAGGCGTGCAAATTGCAGATGATTGGTTGACTGGCGACAAGAAATATTACTCAGACAAGCCAATGATAATCTTGGGTACAAATCCTGTTACGTCAATCCAAAGAGCATTTGAACGCGATGACCGTGGTGGTTTAATAACTGGCCTTAAAAATCTGGATTCGGCAAAAGAATATGTGCAATGGTATTCAAATACGCATAAGCGGTTAGATGACCTTGCTACTACTTCTAATGCTAAGAAGGGTCAAGATTGGGTCAAAAAGTATCTTTCGGAAAAAGTTCCAAACATGTGAGGAGTGATTCAAAATGGAAGGTATTCTTAACCTGTCTACCATCCTTACCATTGTCGGCATTCTGGTGGTGCTGACAAACATCGTGGTTCAGGTGCTCAAGAAGGCCACCTGGGGAAAGCTTCCGACGAACATTCTGGCGATCATCGTTTCGATGGCACTTACGCTGGTGACGTTCTTTGCCTACTGCCAGATCAATGCGATTGCGGTGGTGTGGTATATGGTCGTCGCCGCGGTTGTTCTGGGGTTCCTGGTTTCGTATGCAGCGATGTTCGGTTTCGACAAGCTGAAAGAGGCCTTGGCACAGATCGGCAAACAGTAATTGAGAGCGGAAAAAGGTGTAGGAGAGTCGTTTACTTCTTGACTACTCCTACACCTTGACCGTTTGAGCCTTGGAATTGCGGGACTTTGTGCTTCTATTATACATCATCTCACTCTGGCGCGCTCCTGCCAATTTTGCGGTAAAGAAGCGGTTTTTGAAAAGCGATTGTTTTGGTTCAAAATTTTTGGTAGCATTTCATTGTTATAGTAGAGTTATATCGGAATTTGTTCCGGTTTTGCCATTACAACAGGGAGGGATATTCCATGAAACGAGGTTTTTTCCGCAGGTTTGGGTTTGTTCTTGTCCTGGCCCTGGCGCTGGGAGCTATGACCTTCCCCGCCTCGGCCGACAACCTGGACGGCAACCTGGCCAGCAAGGCCAACCAGACCTGTATCATGTTCGGGCTGGAAAACGGCGGCGAGATCAAGCAGGGCAGCA
>OFGD01001496.1_pt1 | contig 11504 bp, 11 predicted proteins | sample 1521671 | NCBI WGS metagenome assembly OFGD01 (sample SAMEA3504114, study PRJEB24116) | mouse gut metagenome | biome: mouse gut; feature: mouse-associated habitat; material: faeces | place: Denmark | collected 2011 | reverse complement strand
CAATCCATACACATCGAGATATTAAACAAGCTCTAAGAAATTATGTGCAAAGGGCCCGGACGCATTTCAACGCCTCGGCGATGACGACATCCATATCGTAGTACTTATAAGATCCCAGCCGTCCACCGAAAATCACGTTTCTTTCCTGTTCTGCCAGAGCCTTGTACTGCTCATAGAGCGCGTTGTTCCTCGCATCGTTGACAGGGTAGTACGGTTCATCCCCCAGCCTCCACTCAGCGCTATACTCCCGGCTGATCACCGTCTTGGGCTGTGTGCCGAAAGCAAAGTGTTTGTGCTCAATAATTCTGGTAAAAGGGGTCTCGGCATCCGTGTAGTTTACTACTGCGTTTCCTTGGAAATTTTCCATATCCAGCACCTCTGTCTCAAAACGGACACTGCGGTACTCCAAAGCCCCCAGGCGGTAATCAAAGAAGGCGTCAATCGGCCCGGTAAAAATTATTTTCTCAGCCATGGCATTCCATTTTGCCCGATCTTGGAAGTAGTCCTCATTGAGCCTGACTTCCACCCCCTCCAGCATCCGCTCCACCTCGCCCAGCTCATCGTTCACCGCAATGCGGATGGCCTGAAAGGAGCGCTTGGCGGGGTGCTGCTTCTCCCTCCTCGCCTTGGCGGGCATGGCCGAGCGGATGAGCTCCGCCAGCTGCCCAGTGGTCTCGATGGCCGCCCTCGCCCGCTCTCGGACAATGGCGGCGGCGATGAGGCCGGAATAGCGCTCCTCTCCGTACTGCCACAGAATGCGGCGCAGCTCCTCCTGGTCCCAGCCGTTCACCACGTCCCGGGCAGTCAGGGGCGCGGACTGGTCCATGCGCATATCCAGCGGCGCATCCTGAAGGTAGGAAAAGCCCCGGCTGCCGTCATCCAGCTGAGGGGAGGACACCCCCAGGTCAAACAGCATCCCATCCACCCCATCGACGCCCAGCCCGGCCAGAATTTCCGTCAGGTCCCCGAAGTTTCCCCGCACCAGGGTCACTCGGTCCATGTATCCTTCCAGGCGGTGGGGCGCCTCGTCCAAGGCCGCCTTGTCCCGGTCAATGGCGATGAGGCGCCCGGCGGTCAACCGCTTGGCGATCTCCCGGGAGTGGCCGGCCCGGCCAAGAGTTCCGTCCACATATACGCCGTCCGGTCGGACGCTCAGAGCGTCCAGGCACTCATTTAAAAGCACCGGCTTATGGGTATATTCCATATCAAATCCCCAGGTTCTTCATCAGGTTGGCAATGGTCTCAGGATTGAGCTGCTGCTGGGTCTTGGCCTTCCAGTTGTCCGCACTCCAGATTTGGGCCCGGTCGTTATTGCCGGTGACCACCACGTCCCGGTCGATTTTGGCGTAATCCTTCAAGTAGGAGGGAATCTGAAAACGCCACTGCTTGTCCGCCTCACACAGCTGTGCGCTGGCAAAAAACAGGTCCATGGCCGCCGCGTCGGTGGTGGACAGCTCGGACACCCGCGCGCGCAGCTTGTCCCAGGTCTCCATGGGATACAGGGTCAGGTTCTCCTTCACCCCCACCGCCAGATAGAATGCGGACCCCAGCTTATCCCGCAGCTTGGAGGGCACAATGAGACGACCGGCGTTGTCAATGCTGTGCTCATAGGTGCCAGTCATCCCGTATCCCTCCATTCCACTCCATGAAATGGTTCTTCTCCTCCATTTCACTCCATTGTGCTTTTCAGTATACAGGACCCACCCATAAATTGCAAGAACTTTTTTTCGGCGAATTCCCCCTCTTTTCGGGTTCTGACAGCAGATTTTTATCGAACGGCTATTCGTTTCCTTTTTGCATACTCTCTCTGCTGGAACCGTTTCCGGGCCTTTCTCCATATCCTGCAGGGCGCAAAAAAGCCCTGCCGCACACTCGGCGGCAGGGCAAAATTCCATCGTTCTCTTTTTGGGGCTCACATATCCGCCTCGGCATCGTACATCCGGCTGCCGCCGGACTGCCCGGAGGAGGAAGAACTGGTCCCCCCTCCCATGCCGGAGCGGAACTGGTTATGTACTTGGCGCATCTCCGCGTGGGCGGAGGCCAGGGCATCCTCGGTGCGCCGCAGCAGGTCCACACAGTATTCGTTGGTCTCCCGGCAGGTTTTTTTCGCCTCCGCCTCGGCATGGGCCACGATCTCCCGCGCCTTCTGGCGAGCCTGATTCATCACCGGGGCCTCGCTCACCATCTGATTGGCCTCAATCTCCGCCCGCTTGCGGATCTCCTCCGCCTCCCGTTTGGCGGCGGCCAGATACTCGTTGCGGGCGCTGAGAATTTTCCGAGCTTCGGCCAGGTCCACCGGGAGCTGCTTTTTTGCGTCCTCAATGAGATCCAGCGCCTTATCCCGGTCGATCACGCACTTGTCGCCGCTGAAGGCAGCATTTTTTGCCTCGTCGATCATATCAAAAAGCATATCCAGCAGTTCATCTACGGCAGTCGCCATATTCTGATCTCTCCTTATCTCCTTAGCGTTTCCGACGTGCGTTCCATCCCATCTACTGCCCGGCGCTGTCCGCCACCTTGGCCCGCACCTGCTCGATAATCTGCCGGGGGACAAAGTCGGACAAATCCGCGCCATACCTGGCCAGCTCCTTCACCACGGTAGAGCTGAGATAGGCGTACTTGGGCCGGGTGTAGAGGAATACCGTGTCCAGCCTGGCGTTCAGCTTGGCGTTGATCATGGCCATCTGTATCTCCGATTCATAGTCGGACACCGCCCGCAGCCCCTTCACCAGCACCCTGGCCCGGTTGCGCTTGGCGTAGTCCGCCACCAGCTCCCTGGAGCAGTCCACCCGCACGTTGGGCAGCTCCTCCGTCACCCGGCGGATCAGCTCCACCCGCTCCTCCGGGGAAAACAGCCCGCCATCCTTGGCGGAATTGACGCTGACGCAGACGATGAGCTCGTCAAAAATGGCGGCGGCGCGCTTGATGACGTCCAGATGGCCCAGCGTCACCGGGTCAAAGCTGCCGGGGTAGATAGCGCGTCTCATGGATCATGCCCTCCTGCGGTAAATGGTCACCTTGATTTTGCCGTACCGGTATTCGCCGCCCTGTTCATAGGGATCCGGCAGGGCGGGCAGCGTATGCTCCACCGGGCTTTCGCACACTATTATACCATTTCCTGTTACAATGTCAATCGCCGCGATGCGCTCCAGTGCGCGTTCCAGATTTCCCGAGGCATAGGGTGGGTCCAGAAAGACCAGGCCGTACTTCTCCCGGGCGCGGCCCAGAAAGGCGGAAAAGTCCTTTCCGTAAAAGGCGGAGCGGCCCTCAAACCCGCAGGCGCTCACGTTGCGCCTTGTCACCTTCAGCGCCGCCGGGGCGCTGTCCACAAAGTCGCAGAAGGCCGCCCCGCGGCTGAGCGCTTCCACGCCCAGCTGACCGGTGCCGGCGAACAAATCCAGCACCCGCCTGCCCTCAATGTCGAACTGGATGGCGCTGAACAGCCCCTCCTTCACCCGGTCGGTGGTGGGGCGTGTGGACAGGCCGGGCAGCTCCTCCAGCCGCCTGCCCTTTGCGATCCCGGTGATCACTCTCATGGCGCGTCCTCCTTGTCTGCTGGTCCCTCTGTGGGATGGAAGTGGGCGTATACCGCCTGGGCGGTGTTTTTGGGCACCGCCGCCGCCAGCTCGTCCAGCGTGGCGGCCCTCACCGCCTTCACGCTCTTGAACGCCTTCAGAAGCTGGGCCTTCCGGGTGGGTCCCACTCCGGGGATGCCGTCCAGGGCCGAGCTCTTCAGGTGCCCCGCCTGCTGCTGGCGGTGGAACTCGATGGCAAAGCGGTGGGTCTCCTCCTGGATTCGGCCTACCATGGCGAACAGGGCCTGGTTGGCCTGTATGCCGATCTCCCGGCCGTCTCCCGCCTCCAGGGCGCGGGTGCGGTGGCGGCTGTCCTTCACCATGCCGTAGGCCGGAATGTCCCCCAGCCCCAGGTGCGCCAGCGCCGCCTCGGCGGCCCGCACCTGCCCCGCGCCGCCGTCGATGAGAAGCAGGTCCGGCTTATCGGCGAATTTCTCGTCCCCGTCCAGGTACCGCCTAAACCGCCGCTCCACCACCTGCTCCATAGAGGCGTAGTCGTCGGCATGGGGCATATTTTTGAGCTTAAAATGACGATAGTCCCGCTTCAACGGCCGGCCGTCGATGTGCACCGTCATGGACGCCACGATATCCGAGCTGCCCGTGTTGGAGATGTCGAAGGCCTCAATCCGCCGGGGCGGCTCCTCCAGCCCCAGCAGGACTCCCAGCGCCTCGGTGAGCTTGGAGCGGCGCTCCTCCGCCGTGGTGGCCCGGAGGACCTCCTCGGCGGCGTTCTCGTTGGCCAGCTTCACCAGCTCCATCTTGGCCCCCCGCTGGGGGGTGAGCACCTCCACCCTGCGGCCCACAGCCTCCGTGAGCATTCGGGCCAGCTCCACCTGCTCGTCAATGTCGCAGGGCAGCAGAATCTGCTTGGGCAGCTGACTCCGCCCCCCATAATATTGAGCCGCCAGGGTGGACACAGTGGTCTGCTCGTCCTCCATGGGAACGCCCAGCAGCTCCCAGTCCTTGGCCGCCAGCTCGCCGCCGATGTAGTGCAGCACCACAAAGCAGCTCTTGGCCTCCCCCCGGTGGTAGCCCACCACGTCCGTGTCCGCCAGGGACCCGGCCACCGCCTTCTGCCGCTTGGACAACAGCTGGATGGAGCGGATCCGGTCCCGCAGCTGGGCGGCCTTTTCAAAGCGCAGCTCCGCCGCCGCCAGCTCCATCTCGTCGGTGAGCTCGCCCACCACCTCGTCCAGCCGCCCCTCCAGCAGCCGTACCGCCTGGTCGGCGGAGCGTTTGTACTGACTTTGGTCCATCTCAGGCCGGCAGTAGCCGTCGCATACGCCCATATGAAAGTTGAGACAGGGGCGCTCCCGGCCGATGTCCTTGGGAAATCTCCGGCGGCACGCGGGCAGGCGCAGAGCCTCTCGCAGCGCGTCGATGATGCCCTGGCTGGCCCCCCGGCTCCCATAGGGCCCGAAGTACCGCGCCCCGTCCTCCTCCACCCTGGAGGCCAGGGAAAACCGGGGGTAATCCCCCGGCGACAGCCGGATATAGGGGTAGCCCTTGCTGTCCTTGAGCAGAATATTGTAGCGGGGCTGGTGGCGCTTGATGAGGGCGCACTCCAGCACCAGGGCCTCGAACTCGGACTGGACCACGATCACGTCGAAGTGGTCGATCTGGCTGACCATGGCGCGGGTTTTCTCATTGTGGCGGGATTGGTCCTGGAAATACTGGCTCACCCGGTTTTTCAGCGCCTTGGCCTTGCCCACGTAGATGACCTCGCTGGCCGCATTCTGCATGATATACACGCCCGGCTTCAAGGGCAGGGCGTGGGCCTTGTCCCGCAGTTCCTCGAATGTCAATGAGACCACCCCCAAACCGTCAAATCAACCACAAAGCGTAACCCCATCCGCTCAGCCGCAGGCTGTGGGCCTGCCAGCCTACGCTCGCGCTTCCCTCCTGTCACGCTCGCGTTGGGCTGGCTTACGACCCGGCTTCCCTCCGACTCGGACTGGTCTCCGGCCCGCTGCGCGGGCCTGCGCTCGTCCTCGCTCCGGTCCATCCGGGGCGGCGCGCCTGCGCTCGCGCTTCTTTGCACTTAAATCGCGTAGCGATACATCACGCCCACAAAGGCCAGCAGGCAGAACGCTACCGTGATTCCCGTGAAGGTGAGCACAATGCGCACCTCGTTCCAACCGCCCAGCTCCAGATGGTGGTGCAGCGGGGCCATGCGGAAAATCCGCTTGCCGTGGGTGAGCTTGAAATAACCTATCTGGATGATGTCGCTCATGGTCTCGGCGATGTAGATGACACCCACAAACACCAGCACCAGCGGCACGTCTAAGGCAAAGGCCATGGCACACACCGCACCCCCCAGGAACAGGGAGCCCGTATCCCCCATGAACACCTTCGCCGGATAAAAATTGTACAGCAGGAAGCCCAGCAGCCCCCCTGCCAGCGCCCCGGCGAAAATGCCAATGGCGCCGAACTCCCACCATTTGGCCAGCACCACAAAGAACACCGCCACCGCCAGCGTCACGCTGCCTGCCAGGCCGTCCAGCCCGTCGGTGAGATTCACCGCGTTGACGCAGCCCACCATCACAAAGGCGGCAAACACCAGATACGCCCCCCAGTGCAGCGGCAGGGTCACGTTGACAAAGGGGATATACAGATTGGGCGTGAGGTGGCCGCTCCACCGAAGCAGAGCCAAAAAGGCGATGGCCGCCGCCAGCTGGAGCAGGAACTTCCACCCGGCGGTGAGACCGGTGTTCTCGTGCCGGCGGATTTTGGCGTAATCGTCAATGAAGCCGATGGCGCCGCACACCAGGGCGAAGCCCAGCACAAACAGCGCCTGCCAGCTGCCCTGGGCGATGTCCTGCCAGCCGAAAATCAGCACAGACACGATGATGGCCGCGATGAACATTATGCCGCCCATAGTGGGGGTGCCCTCCTTGCTTTTGTGCCAGTTGGGGCCGATCTCCTTGATGGACTGCCCCGCGTGCAGCGCCCGCAGCGCAGGTATGAGAAACCATCCCACCACTGCCGAGACCACAAAGGCGGTCACTGCCGCCAACAGAATCCGCATTGTCATATTTCCTACCTCTCCTCTTTCGTATTCCCAATTCTCTCTCGTCAGCTTCCATTCAGGCGCTCCACCGCATCGTTCAGCGGTACGCCCAGGGCCAGGGCCCCCGCCAAGGCGGCCAGATGGTCGTACAGCCGGGGCTCCTCCCCCGCGCGCACCCTTACCCGCATCAGCTCCTGGCCGGCCAACACCTCAAACTCCAGCCGCTCCCCCCGCAGGCGAACATTTTTCGCGGTCAAATCCGCCTGGGGCCTGCCGTCGGAATAGGCGTACACCAGCCCACCGCAGGCTGCGGCAAAGCGGCGGCCCTCCGGCTCGTCCAGGCCCACCACCGTCACCGGCGCCCGGCGGGACAGCGCCCACCGGGCCGCGGCGCAGCCGCTCAAGCCCCTCTGGGCCGGTTGGTCGAAGTTCTCCACCACCACCGCCCGGCAGGGCCGCTCAAAGGCCGCCGCCTGGCAGGGAGTGAGCTCCACCACCGGGTGGGGCAGCAGCTTTCGAAGCAGCTGGGCCGTCAGCGTGCCGCCCCGCCCCACCACCGCCACCGGCGTCCGCCACCGGCTATTATTGGTCGCCATAGTTGATACTGCTGACAAAGCGCACCTCCACAACTGTGCCCGGGGACACCATCGTCCCCCCGTCAATCGACTGTCCCGCCGCAACCACGCTGGGATCGTTGTAGTCCGCCACGCCGGTGGCCCGCAGGAACAGCCCCATCTCCTCCAGCGTCTCCTTGCACTTGGTCGGGCTTACGCCCATCAAATTAGGCGTTTCCACCTGCTCCTCCGGCACCGTCTCGTCCAGATACAGCACCACCGTGGACCCGCCGGGGATGGACACGCCGGGGGAGGGCAGCTGCCCGGTGACAATGCTTCCCGTTCCCACGGTGCGCACATTGAACCCGGTATTTTGCAGCGTGCCCTTGGCCACCGTCAGCTCGCTGCCGATGACGCGGGGCATCGAGGTATCCTCCGCGCCGGCCAGCTCGCCCTCGCTGTACTGCTTCTCCACACCCATATAGTCCAGAATGCTGGCAATCAGGGACCCCGCCATCGGGGCGGTGATATTGCCGCCGCTGATATAGGTGCCCGACGCGGTGTAGTTGGAGCCCGGCGACGACCGCCTGGGCGAGTCATAGGCCAGTAGCACCAGCACCTGGGGATCGTCCGCCGGGGCGAAGCCCATGAAGGAGCAGATCACATCGTCCCCTTCCTCGTCCCGCTTCTCCGAGGTGCCCGTCTTGCCGCCGATGCGGTAGCCGGCCATGCTGGCGTTGTGGCCCGAACCGTTGGCCACCACGCTCTCCAAAATGCTCCGGACGGTATCGGAGGTGGTCTCGCTAATGACCTGGCGCACCTCAGAGGTCTCGTGGTAATACACCGTGCCCCCGTCGCTGTCGGTGATGGACTGTACCAGGTAAGGCTCCAGCAGATGTCCGCCGTTGATGACGGCGGCAAAGGCGGTGATCATCTGGATGGGAGTGACCTTCATGGTTTGGCCAAAGGAGGAGATGGCCACCGACATTGTGCCCGTGGGGCCCTTGAACTGCTCCTCCGGCCAAAACACCTGCGTGCCCTCCCCCACCAGGTCGATGCCGGTGCTGGAGCGCAGGCCGAAGTCATTAAAGTATTTCCACATGATCTCCGGACCCATTCTCAGACCAATGTCCATCAGCGCCACGTTGCAGGAGTTCTCCACCGCTTCTGTGAGGGTCTGGTCCCCGTGGCCGGTGTGCTTGTGGCAGTGCACGGGATTGGTGCCCGGCACCACCACCTTGGAGCCGCCGCAGTAAAAGCGGTCGTTCAGGGTGACGTAGCCCTCCTCCAAGGCCATGGCCACGGTGATGGGCTTGAACACGGATCCCGGCTCGTAGGCATCCGCCAGCGCTCGGTTGCGCCACTGCTTATCCCGGGCCTCCCTCCGGGCGGCCGTGTACTCGTCGCTGTCCTCCCCCTTTTCCGCCGCTATGGCCTCCAACTCCGCAGCCAACTCCTCATTGACGATGGCGGCGTAGTGGTTGGGGTCGAAATCCGGGGTACTGGCCATGGCCAGGATTGCCCCGGTCTTGGGCTCCATCACGATGCCAAAGGCCCCATTTTTCACGTCGTAAGTGGCGATGCCCTCCTCCATGGTCTGTTCCAGCATGGCCTGAATGCGCTCGTCCAGGGTGAGGGTCAGGTTGCAGCCGTCCTGGGCGTCGAAATACATCTCGTAGCCGGAAATCATCTCCATGCCGTGGCCGTTTTTGGAGGTCACAACGCGGCCCCGCTCGCCGGACAGGGCGTCCTCATACAGCGCCTCAATCCCCATGGCGCCCACCTTATTGTCTCCGCTGTTTTCATTTTTGGACATATAGCCCAGCACATGGGAGGCCACGGAGGAATAGGGATAATACCGCTTGCTGTTGGGGGTGAGGTAGAGCTGCTCTGAAAGCCTGTTTTTCTGTACAAACTCCCGGACCTTTTCCGCGTCCTCCTCCTCCAGCTCCGTGGCCACCTCCACATAGGCGTTGCCCGTGTTCTCCATCCGCGCCCAGAGCCACTCCTCGTCATAGTCAAAGGTATCCGCCAGCCAATCCACAATCATCTCCCGCTTGTCACGCAGAGCCTGGCGGTATTCGCTCTCTGTCTTGTAGTCCTCCTCCTTCACCGAACCGTACACTCCCCTGGGGGACAAAATCAGCTTATAGACGGTGGCGGACATGGCCATGGTCCTGCCCTCCCGGTCATAGATGGTCCCCCGGCTGGCGCTGACGGCCACATCATTTCTCTGCTGGTTGGCCGCCCGCTCATCCCAGTAGCTGTGCTCCGTGATCTGCAGCTTATAGAGCTGGACAATCAGGGGGATAAACAGAACCACTCCCAATGTCACCATGAGAAAAATCGTACGCCGGAACAGGCTGCGGTTGCTCCTGCCGTGGTCGCCCCGGTGGGGCTTTTGCTTTTGAACCTGCATAGGCCTTCGCTCCTGAATCCTCAGATATGGGAAATAGGGCGCGGGAAACTGTCGTATTCCTCGCGCCCTGATGTTTCTCTATACGCAGTTTATGTCCCTCTCCGGCCCGCTTATGACAGCAAATTGGAAAGGTAGTTCTCCGCCCGCTGGAGCAGGGCGGACAGGCCATCCCCGGCCCCGTCGTAGTAGACCACGCTATCCTCGGCGGACAGGTCCAGGTACACGGTCTGGCCCGCTCCCGCCCGCACCATGGAGCCGTTGGAGAGAAATTGCTTTTCAATGGCCTCCAGATCAAAAACCAGCTCGTACTTCGCCTGAAGCCGCTGCCCCTCGTCCTGGAGGCTGAGCAGGTCGGAGCGCAGATTCACAATATCGTTGTTCAGCACCGCCAGCTTCGCGCTGCTCACCACCAGCAGCAGCGCGCACACCAGCACCGCAAAAATGCCCACCACCGCAAAGGGCGCCACAGCGCTCTGGGTGCGAACCTGTACGCTGGGGCGGACAACAGGCTGTCTGCGGGGCCGGATTTGCGGCCGCCTGGGCTGCTCCGGGCGGCGGACGGGATTGCCCGCCCGCTGTCCCCGCCGGGAAGGCGCGTGTGCCGGCGCCTGTTCAAACTCCGGCTGATAAGCCACGCTGCCATAGGTGCGGTATTTTCTGCTGCTGTTCCTGCGCTCACTTGCCATGGGGCACTCTCCTTTGTCCTTGGTCCACGCCCCCGCAGCGGTGTCCGCAGGGTCCTAACGCGAAAGTCTTTCCGCCACTCGGAGCTTGGCGCTGCGGGCGCGGGGGTTCTCCTCCAGCTCCTGCTCCGATGCGGTGATGGGCCGCTTGCCCACGAGCCTCACCCTGGGGGTTTTGCCGCACACGCACACCGGAAAATCCGGCGGACAGGTGCATGGTGCTTCGTTTCTCCTGAAAATGTTCTTTACAATGCGGTCCTCCAGGGAGTGGAAGGTAATCACAGCCAGCCGCCCGCCCTTGTTCAGCCGGGGGACCGCCCGCTGGAGCATCCGCTCCACACAGGCCAGCTCGTCGTTGACGGCGATGCGGATGGCCTGGAAGGTGCGCTTGGCCGGGTGCTGCTTCTCCCGCAAGGCTTTCCCGGGCATGGCGCTTTTGATCACCTCCACCAGCTCCAGCGTGGTGGAAATAGGCCTTTCTCCCCGGCGTCGGACAATCGCCCCAGCAATCTGATTGGCACAGCGTTCCTCACCATACTGGGAGATAATCCGTCTCAACTCCTCCTGGGACCAAGTATTGACCACATCGGCCGCAGTGAGCCCCTCCTCCTGGTCCATTCTCATGTCCAGCGGGGCATCTATGTTATATGAGAAGCCTCGACTGCCATCATCCAGCTGGGGTGAGGACACGCCCAAATCGAAAAGCATACCGTCTGCACCAGACAGGGACAGCTTGTCCAATATCTCATCCACCCGGTCGAAATTGCTGTGGACCAATTCCACCTTGTCCAGCCACGGGGCCAGTCGGTTCTGGGCTGCATCCAGCGCCGTCTGATCCCTATCTACACAGATCAAACGGCCGGTGGTCAGCCTCTGGACAATTTGGACACTGTGCCCCGCCCGACCCAAAGTGCCATCCAGATAAACACCCTCCGGGCGGATATGCAAAGCATCCACACACTCGTCCAGCAGGACGGGGCAGTGGGTAAATTCACTCATAACTCAGAACCCCAGCTCGGCCATACAGGCGGCCATCTTCTCGGGCGTCATCTCTTCCTCCTCCTGGGCGTTCCAGGCGGCGGCGGACCAGATCTCCGCCCGGTCGTGGACGCCGATGATGACGGTCTCCTTCTCCAGGCCGGCGTATTTGCGCAGCTTCTGGGGAATCACGATGCGGCCCTGGCTGTCCGGCTCGCACTTGGCGGCGTTGGCAAACAGGCGGCGCATTCCCTTGGACTGGCTCATGGGCAGAGAGGCAAATTT
>OFGD01001494.1_pt1 | contig 11520 bp, 10 predicted proteins | sample 1521671 | NCBI WGS metagenome assembly OFGD01 (sample SAMEA3504114, study PRJEB24116) | mouse gut metagenome | biome: mouse gut; feature: mouse-associated habitat; material: faeces | place: Denmark | collected 2011 | reverse complement strand
TTATATGTGTGTGCGTGTATACATACATGCATACATACATACATACATACATACATACATACATACATACATATATACATCACAAGGAAGACCAAAGAGGGCAACAACCAGGAGCCAGAGGAGCCCAGGGAGGACTCTCCTCCAGAGCCTCTGGCCTCTGGCCCTGAGAAAAATTAATTCTTGTTTGAAGCCTCCTGGTCATGAGAGTACCAGGGAATGAGCACACATGGACAGAGCCTGGTCTTGGGAGCACCAGGTAATGAGCACACATGGACAGAGCCCGCAGAGCACATGGAACCTTAGGGAGTCCTGTACTTAAACTCCCGTCACTGTTTGTCCCCACAGGCCTCTCTTACCCCTGTCCAGTGCTTTCCGGGCCTCCCTGAGGGCAGCTGCCTCCTTTTGTTGGTAATATATCTGCACTGAAGTAACCTCTCGCCACTGGATTAGGACCTACAGACAGGCAGAGAAAATACAGTGCTCATTTCATACTTTGATATCAAGGACTCACTGTGACCAATGCTGGGTCCTCTTGAGGTGAGAATTGAAGGGTTAAGAGCTGGCTCTCAAACATATCCAGCCATCTGCTCAGTCCTGGGTTGGGGCTTCAGGTCCCTTAAAGGGAAATCTGACCACTCAGACACTGAGACTTTCCTATCGATAGGATTTAAACTTGATATTGTGCCATAGAAATGAAGTAGTTACATGGGTTATACTCCATCATTTGTTAAGCATTGTGTTAATTCTTCTTTTTTTCCCCTCTTTTGTTTTTCAAGACAGAGTTTCTCTGTGCACCCCTGACTCTCTGTCCTGGAACTCACTCTGTAGACCAGGCTGGCTTCAAACTCAGAGAGATCCACCTGCCTCTGCCTCCTGAGTGCTAGGATTAAAGGCGTGCGCCACCACTGCCTGGAATATTTTTTCTTATACAGGAAGCCTAGTAACAAAACCCTTTGTGGGTAGTGTGTGGTGGTACACACTTTTAACCCAGAACTTGGGTAACAAAGACAAGTAGATTTCTATAAGTTTGAGGCCAGTCTGATCTATATAGTGAGTTCCAGTCTAGCCTGGGCTACATAGTAAGACTGTATCTCAAAAGAGAACACAAAACCCTTTGTGTGGGGTGTGTGCATGTATATGTATGCACATGTCTATGGGTGTAGAGGAACCAAAAATCCAATGTCTTCCTCAGTCACTCTCCATCATTCCCTAAGACAAGTGTCAGAGGCTGAAGCTCCCTGTTTTGGCTGACTGGCTAGACAGTGAGTCCCAGGATCCTCTCAGTTTGACTCTAACTCCAGGACAGAGTTACAGACACATGCAGATGTAGTGATTAGAATGTGCTTCAGTCTCAGGCTGCTTCAGACTGTCTACAGCAGCTAACAAACAATGCCTCATGCTCTAGCAGGGTTGTGGTTTGTCAGCTGCAGATCCTGTGACCTTTGGAATTCTGGGAACTTTTCAGAGGGTAAATAAATGCTAGAGCCCTAATAGGAAGTTGGTGGTTGCTAGTCATTTAGGGGGGTTGGTTGCAATTTGTCAGTAGTTGTGCTCTAAGAAGAAACAAAAGGAAAGAAATTAGATTCAGGGATCTCTGTATATATATTCTTTTTTCTCTCCTATCTAGAGATAGGGAGTGAAACCAGGAAGGATAAAAGGTAGAAAAAGAACTCATAAAGTACCAAAGACCAGATACACACAGTCATATTCAACTTTATGTGGGTGTTGGGGATTTGAACTCCTGTCCTCATGCTTGAACATCTTACCAGTACCACTAAACACATCTAAAGAAAGCAGGGAACCAGATGAAGCATGGTACCAGCTTCACCAGTCATAAACTCCATTCCCACCTGAGTGCTCTCTCTTCAGAGCATTAAACCTAACCAGATCTGGTCATCTCCTCCCAAGGCAGGGACCACCCAGCATGTCTTGAACATTTCTGAGAAGATACCAGTCTTCACTAAATGCAGCTGCTGCCTCCCCAGGGAACTGCATGGTCACCAACAGGTAGATCTATGTCACTGAGAGTTCCCAACAGTCTGCTTTATTCCAGAACAACCATGACCCAGGGACAGTCTCTGGGACTGTTTCTGTTTGAACCACTTCCTTGTATTATATTCCAATGTGTTGCTCATCCCTAGAACATGGAACTTGCAGGAAATTTCCAAAACCTACCCCAGCCAAGGAAACGAGGTAGTCTGGGTCATTTCAAACTAGATGACCAAGAACCTCTTGGGAGACACCATGCTTCCAGACAGGCCTCCTGATCATGCAGTCTGGGTGCCAGTGGGTAAGATCTGGCACAGTCTTCCAACAAGGATACTCAAGAATACTGAGTCTTCCAGGCTTTATCTGAGCGTAGTGTTGCACACTTATGGAAAATACTGGTTCTGGTAAGAACTAGTTTGCTTCCTATATGACATGTTTTCTTTTAATGAACAGTGATTCCTAACTCAGTACAAAGAAAAATACCTACAGACATGCATGTGTGAAAAATGGTTACCTACCCTGGGAGGTCCTTACTAAGTGTCAATTAATAAGGACTGTAATGTGAGCCCCAGGCTCCCTAGTAACCAGTATGTACCTCACCTTGGAGCACAGAGTCCTGCTGTAGTGAACTCTTGCTTGAGAGGTTTTTTTGGCTCCATCCAAACGGGCCATGGTGTTTTCTCTCCAGAGATGTAACGCCCACCTGTAATGACATGGGTCAGGTGAGGAGAGTGACAGCAGTTTGGGCCTGGGAGGCTTCCGTGAAACACTTACTCCTCCCCATGCCTGAGTAAAGACTGTGCCTCAGAGCATCTGTCTCATGACCCTCAAGCTCATGCTCTTGCCGACACCCAACAACAGATGCTGAGTGTCTGCTCTGTGCCAGGTACCAGGTGGGACCAGGTGGCCATCACCGAGTCCTCAGGAGAGAGCACAGCTGTAAGCGGACGATAACAATTCAGGTGATTCACAGTGAGATAAGAGGCACATGAACCCCAGCACCTACTTGCTCTCTCATTCTGGGCTATCTGAGGGTGCTTCATGAGGACTTCAGGGGAGTGATTGTTTAAAGTCCACAAGACCCATGACCTACACACAGCCAGAACAGCATGTGCTAAACAAATACAAAGGGAGAGGGAGCAGGAGTTCAGAAACTTGAATTATAAGGAGTGGGGGTGGGGTGAGAGTTACAGATGGCCCTAGAGGGACAGAGAGGCCGCAGGCTGCACACAGGAGTGGGAATGAAATAGTATATCAAGGAGGAGAGAAGGTTAGATGTGAAGCATGGTGGGAAGAAGGCTCAGAACACGACAAACACGCTCCTATGTGGGCCTCTGGTGAGGGTCTATTACCTGCATGGGCAGACAGAGCATGCTGAGGTGAGCATGAAGATGCATAGCTTGCCATGGGGAAGCCAGAATCAAACACTTAAGCAGTAGGAGGCACTGAGGCCATTCTCTGCACATCTTAGGCAGGACTGCCCCACCCACCCACACCTGATTCTGGAAGGTCTTTCCTCGACCTGAGAGATCCAAAGGACTCAAGACTCACCACAGCAGCTGCCTGTTGTGCTGTCTCTCCCTGGCCGCCACCTCCCGCAGAACACTCCTCACCCTATTCTGGTAAACCTGTGGGAGAAGAGGAAGACTGGAGGCCACCCTGGGACCATACTTCTCCCTCTACAAGTAAGCCTCAGAGGTGCATTTACCACAGTGGCTACCAGGCCAGAGCTATCAGAGTGGGAAGAGGCTGAAGGTCTCCATTCCAAGACCAGCACCTATCTCTACTATAATGTTTCACAAGGCCCGACTCCTGAACTCTTATATAGAAACCAGATTTCCATGATGGCTGGCACCCCAGGCAGCACTTTCTGGGACACCTGATGTTTTGAGCCTTGCCAGATCACTCCGGGGAGGAACATAAACGCTTCCAGAAACCTCCCCTACCCCACAGTGAGGAGACCTAGAAGAAAGAGCTGGCCCCTACCAGCCACTTCTGCAGAGCCCTGCGAAGCAGGATGCACTGGCTGTGCAGGGCCACACACTTCAGTTTCTGCTGCTCTTCCAGCCTCAGGGCCAGGCACTGTACACAGGGAAGAGTGGGGACTGTGGGCCGAGGGCCAGGAGGGGCTCACGGCAGCAATGTCTCTGGGTTTTCATTCTGTGAGCTCACAGAAGGAGAATATACCAATTGAGCCTCAATCTCATTTATAAATATAAACCTCCTAGAGGTTGGTCGGTGTCGAATGAGCAAGTGCCAGACAGGAAATGCTGGACAGGTACTGGCTTCAATGTTACACCCTTAGTAGAGTTTCTGTGAACGGCCAGACAGGAACTTTACATTCAGTAAGTTCAGATAATAACAGCCCCACACATAGTTATCACTGCCTCACAGTTGCCCTTGACCAGAGGCATATGGAGGAACCCATCTGTCTGTCTGCGTCATGTGGACAAACAGCCCCACTCAGGCTGTGCCCATGCCAAAGCCTTACCTCCCTCCACATGCTCCAGGCCCAACTCAAGAGCCGCGCAGAGTGGAAGTGCGCAGCCTGTGCTCTGCCCATCCTCCTGTGGAGAAACAGGAGAAGCTCAGCAGGGGCCAGACCACAAGGGGCCTCAGAACTACTGAGCTCAGGGAGTGAAGGATTCTCTGAAGAGCTGTCTGATGATCTGGGCCTCTTCCAAGTAGGGACACAGAGATTCAGGAAAATTTCAGGAAACCTCATGGGGCTTCACCATCTTTGCACCAGACACGTGGGCTGCATGCACTCTCCATTGTAGCCCTGTGGTCTGATAAACACTGTCATAACCTGCCCACTAGTAAGTGTCCAGCCACCTGATAATGGGCTCATCAGTTTATACCCTGCCACTAGCTACATGGGTCCCAGGCAGGAAGCAAGGTGGAGCTGAGTTTCAGAGCATCTGAGTCCAATGACAGATTCCAAGGTCCTTGATTCAAGCTGAATTTCCAGGACATACAACCAGCCCAACCTGACACACCACTATGGGTGGGCACATGGAGCTAGCCTGAGGGGGTTAGAAGCTCTGGAGTAGAAATGCCACTCACTCTATCCTAAATCCTTGGGTACTTTCCTTCCAGATGCAGAAAGCCCTCCTGAGCAGTCCACTGTGGTGGTGGGCAATGGCCATGGCTTGCTGCTGTCGCTCCAGCTGACACACTGCTGCCTGCTGGTGCCACACGAACCAGAACCTACGCAAAAGCTGCTGCTCTGCCTGCAGTATAGCCTGAGGCAGGGTGGGAGGAAACAGAACAATCCAGAAGGAGAACAGTTCAGAGGCTGGAGGAAAATCTGTGACCAGCAAAAGAGATCCTCCCCCAGCAGCTGTCCATGAACTGAGCTGACAACAGACATCAATGTCTGGATTTTCCCAGGCTCCTGCACCTGGCAGGGTGGACCACAATTGTATAACTTTCTGAGAAGCACCCCAGGGCAAGTGCATAAAATGGATCATCCCCCCGCCCCCCAGGAACCCATTCAAAGAAGACTACACACCATTCTCTCTGCCAAGCAGTTTTCTCGATGCTGAGACATCTTCTGCCTCCAGAGAGCAAATACTTGCTTCTCTAATGTCCCTCTAAATACACAGAAATGAGAAAAACTGACTAGAAGCCAAGCATTTCCAACGAAAGACAATTCTTATTTTTAGTTTTTAGTTTTTCTGTGTAGCACTTGGCTGACCTGGAACTTACTTTGTAGACTACACTGGCCTCAAACTCACAGAGACCACACTGCCTCTGCTTTCTAAGTGCTAGGATTGAAGATGTTTACCACCGACTTTACCACCCTGCGGCTCCTTGACCTTTGTCACTCTGTGGGTGACCATTGTTCTAAGACAGCGGTGCTCAGTCTTCCTAATGCTGCAACCCTTTAATACAGTTCCCCATGTTGTGGTGACCGCCACCCAACTATAAAATTATTTCTACTGCTATTTCATAATTGTAATCTTGCTACTGCTATGAATCATAATGTAAATATTTGTGTTTTCAAATGGTCTAAGACCCCTGTGAAAAGGTCACGACCCACAGGTTGAGAACTGCTATTCTAAGACTTCAAAAGACCGTGTTTTATAGAACAGGAGCACAGCATTTTAGGGAAATAGCATAATGTGAGGCTCCATCAAAGCTCTCATTACAACACTAACAGGAAATTGTGCTCATGAAAGAAGAGCAGACAACACATACAACACAAGCTGTTCTGAGAACACTTGCAAAAAGGATGGCCAAGAGTTGTCCCAGGAGAAAGTACTGGCTAATTTTTCCTGCTCCATGAGATCAAAGGTCCTCATTCTGAAAACCCAGAGGACCAGGGACTGGGGCTGGGAAACCAGTAACACAAAGCCAAGGCATACCAAAGTCACCAGAGCTACAACAGAGCTGCCTGTCCCAGACACACGGGAACTGCACAGCATACCTGTGGAAACGCACTGCTTTTGTGTGCAGGATCCGTCTCTGCTGGTGCCATAGCCAGCCTCTGTACCACGTGTAGAAGGCAGCAGGCAGTGCTCTGCTGGAAATGACCATCTGCTCTGGCCCGCAATAACTGAAACAAAGTAACAAAATGCCTCTGTGAAAGCTCAGAGGCACACTCTTCTGAGAGACTGCTTCTCATACAGGCAGGAACAGAATGAAGTGTTATGTTTGATCTTCACCAGTTTGCTAGGTTAAAAACATACCATGAGGAGCTAGAGAGACAGCTCAGAGATGGCAAGCACTGACTGCTCTTTCAGAGGTCCTGAGTTCAATTCCCAGCAACCACATGGTGGCTCACAGCTATATGTAGTGAGATCTGACTCCCTCTTCTGGTGTGTCTGAAGTGACAGCGTACTCATATACATTAAATAAATAAATCTTTACAACAAAACAAAACCAACAAACCAAACAACAAAAGCAATGTGAAACATGAAACTATTTGCATCTTTAATCGTATGCAGTGTTATTTTTCTAGACACAAATGAGTAAGAATATGTGTGTGTGTGTATGTGTGTGTGTGTGTGTATTTAACTGAAGCTGGGTTTGGTGACACACATGTTTAATTCTAGCACTCTAGTGGCAGAGGCAGGTCAATCTCTGCTGAGTCTAAAGGCCAAACTAGTTTACACACATCAGGCCAGCCTAGTCTACATAGTTGAAGCCAGTCCAACGATGACTGTCTGAGACCCTGTCTCAGACAGACAGACAGACAGGCAGGCAGGCAGGCAGGCAGGCAGACAGACAGCAAGCTGGAAAGGGCTCTGCACTTAAGAGCGCCCGGGTTTGATTCCCAGCCCCCACATGGTGGTTCTGAGCCATCTGAAATTCCAATCCCAGCAGGCCCTATGCCTTCTTTTGACCTCTGTGGACAGCTGCCAACACCCAGGTCAGGCCACTCACAGTCCTGTAATTTCAGGTCCTCTTTGGGCTTACTCAGACACTGCACAGACTCTGCATAGATATACAGAATAGACATGCACATAACTAAAAATAAATTTTAAAAAAGATTTATGTATTGATTTATTTATTTAATGTATATGAGTGCACTGTAGCTGTCTTCAGACACAGAAGAGGGCATTGGATCCTATTACAGATGGTTGTGAGCCACCATGTGGTTGCTGGGAATTCAACTCAAGTCCTCTAGAAGAGAGCAGTCAGTGCTCTTAACTGCTGAGTCATCTCTCTATTCCCCTAAAAATAATTTTTTTTAAAAAAAATGTGCAGTGAGAATTTCTGTTTCTTAAAAAACCCAGATATGTTATGTAAATATGTTTTTGTTTTAACCCCAGGCATGAGGTAAGCGGCTACTTCACAGCAGGTGGTTATGATGTTCCTTTTACAGTAGCCAGCCACAGACTTGGGATTCTGGAGATGGCCTGCTGCTGCTGGTCCCTGCTGGTCCCTGCAGCTGTGTTTGCTATTGCTGGTTTGCTGGACATTTTGATAACAAAGATTGGACTGGCCCCAAGGACACCAACCCCCTGACCCCTGATCGGCAGGAAGTAGCTTACAGAGGTTTTCGACCCCCCTTTCCCTCTGGCCTTCTTTCTCTCTTACCTAGTGTTGGGGGTTGTAAAGGTTTACGGTGGAGCAAGGGTTGGAAGAGAGGTAGAGACATTAGAATTCAATAAAATAGTTGTTTTTTTTTATTTTTAAGCCAACAAAAATGACTCTGGGTGCTGAGGGGCAGTAGAGGGATGGCTCAGTGGTTAACTGCATTCTTGTTCCTGCAGGACTCAGATTCAGTACTCAGGACTCTCATGGTGGCTCACAACTGTCTTTAACTCCAGTTCTAGATGTTCCTACACCCTCTTCTGACCTCTGTAGGCACTGCACTTATGTACACAGACATTCGTACACATAAGTAAAATAAATCTTAAAAAGTCTAATGAACTCACGAACTTATCTTCCCAATTCAGTAACAAGTCAATATTTTACCATTCTACATGTTACTTTTGCTTGTTTGTTTGTTTGAGACAGAGTCTCTCTCTATAGTCCTCGCTGTCCTAGAACTCACTCTGTAGACCAGGCTGACCCAAAACTCACTGTATGTAGCTCAGACTGGCATGAAACTCATGATCACCCCCCTCAGGTCTGAAGCACTGGAATTACAAGCAGACAACACTGGTGGCCATTATACTTTTTGTCTGTTTTTGTTTTTTAAGATAGAGTTTCTGTCTAGACCTGGCTGTCCAGAAATCATTCTGTAGACCAGGCTGGCCTCAAACTCAGAGATCTGCCTGCCTCTGTCTCCCAAGTGCTGGGATTAAAAGTGTACACCACCATGCCAGGTTACATTAACTTTAAAAAGAAACTCACAATGAATAACCTTTTGTTTCCCTAAAACAGAAAGAAGTGCTCCTGAGATAGCTACTTGGACAGGTGGTATTTTTAACAAAAGGCTTTTACAGAGTAGTGGCCAAGGCAAGCTCCTGCTGCTCTTTGACTTGTCTCTCCTCCAGAAGCAGGCTGAGTTAGAGCAGGGTAAGAGAGACCTGAGCTAGCCCTTCTAACCTGAGCTAGCCCTTCCCACCTGCATCATCCTGGACATCATGGAAACTCTTTTTCTTTTGGTTTGTTTATTTTTCTTTTTTTCTTCCTTCCTTCCTTCCTTTCTTTTTTTTCTTTTTTTTCTTTTTTTTTTTTTTTTTTTTCAGATCAACCACTGTAGTTTATTACTCCAATGATTCGCACAGCCGGGTTGCAAGTCTAAGGCAGGCTGCCTGCCTTCCTGGAGGTACTTACCCCACCTCCCCCTCTGGGGGAGCTCCACTTGGCCATGGACCTCATAAACCTCTGAATGCATTTATTTAGACTTTTGGACATCTGCGTGTTTCCCTCTGAAAATGTTAAGAGCCATGTCCGCCTACCCCACGGCCTGCCAGTCCAGCCTGCAGAGAGATTCCCGCTATTTTGTAATTCTGAAATAAATAGAATTGGTAGCCAAGTGAGTGCTGAGTGATGTCAGGGTGGCCCCAACAGCCTCCAGAGGAGCACTGTGGGGACAGTCTCAAGGTGTCTTCTGATGGGCAGGCACTGTGCAACATGTGGCAGTATCAGGCTGCCTACAGTTTGTCCAGGAAGTTGTCCAGCCCTCTTTCAGGCCCTTGTGCTTGCAGGTCTCAGCTACCACTTGGCTGGGGCGGCTGCTGTTGACAAAAGGATCCCCAGGCAGGATCTGCCAGTGGTCAAACTCGCACTGGGGGAAGGCCTGGCTGCTAGTGTTGGATCGCAGATCAGCAGTGAAGCCAAAGGATTCATTGACAGGCAGATATGCCTTGACCACAAACATGGGGGTACCGGCCACCTGGGACATATGGCCACGCTTCCTGTTCAGGACACCATAGATGCCACCCACCACTTGCTCAGGACACTGGATCTCCACCAGATAGATAGGCTCCATGAGGGCAGATCAAAGTACTGGTCTCCCCACAGCTTCTTCATCATGCCCTCTACTTTCTTGGCACGCTCAGTTGCACCCAGCTGGCCCTCGCCCTTGGCTGCAAACTTGGCCACGTACATCTCCGCAAACTGCTTCAGGGTGAAGGCCCAGCCATGCAGGCCAGAACCAAAGCCTACGGCACCCAGGACGGGGTCAATCATGATATTGCCCATGGGCCCACTCTCACCCTCGCCATCGGTAGAGATGATGACGTTGACGTTTTCCACGATGCGCTGGAAGGTCTGGTAGAGCTCCTCGGGTTCCAGCTGCAGCTCCAGCAGGGGCCCGGTCCATCTTGTTCATCATCAGGACGGGCTTGATGCGCTCAGCGATGGCCTGGCGCAGCACAATTTCTGTCTGCACACACACGCCAGACACACAGTCCACCACCACCAGAGCTCCATCGGTGACACGCAAGGCAGCTGTCACCTCTGAAGAGAAGTCCACATGGCCGGGAGAGTCGATGAGGTTGATGAGGAAGCCCGAGCCATCCTTGCTCTGCTTAATGCGGTTCAGGTCGTTCTTAGAGAGCTCGTAGAAGAGGGAGATGGCGGTGGACTTGATTGTGATGCAGCGCTCCTGCTCATCTTTGCGCATGTCAGTGAAACGTGTCTCCCCGGCTCCGGCGGAGGCAATGATGCCAGCCTTGCACACAAGGGAGTCGTTCAGCGTGGACTTGCCGTGGTCCACATGGAGATGACTGACATGTTCTGAATGTTGGCTTTCCTGTCCGTGATGGCACGGATCTGAACTACTGTGAAGTTCACCATGGTGGTGGATGGCGACAGATTCTCAGAGTCAGAGGTGAACAGGGAAGCGCGCCTACAGTGGCCTGGTTTGTTTTCTTGAAACAGGGACTTATGTAGCCTAGGATAGCCAACACTCACTAAACAGCCAAGAATAACCTTGAACTACTTACTGATCCTCACATCTCCACCTCACAGGCACTAAAATGATAGGCAGGCAAGCTCCCTTTTTCAAACTACATTTTTGTTTTGTTTTGTTTTGTTTTGTTTTGTTTTGTTTTGTTTTGTTTTGTATGAGACAAGGTATTGTGTAGCCCGGGCTGGCCTGGAATCTGCTGTGCATCTGAAGACAACCTTGAACTTCTTATCTTCTGTTTCTACCTCCTGAGTGCTGAGATGGTGGGTATGAACCCACACACCTGGTTCCTTTTTTTGAGGTAGTCTCACAATGCAGCCCAAATTGGTCTGAACCTCACTATTCAGACTGACCTTGAACTTGCAGCAATACTTCTACCTGTGTCTCTTGGGTGCTGGTATTACAGGTATGTGCCATCACACCCAACTTCCAGATAGCCAACCTGAAACATTGTGATGTGGTCAAGGACAGCTCACCCATGCAAATGAGTCAGCACCTCAGCTGAGCACTGCTCTGAGCTATGACAGGCATGCCAGACTAGCACCGGGCTAGGCAGGTGTGATTCTGCGCGCCTTTAAACCCAGCCTGTCTTAGTCAGGGTTTCTATTCCTGCACAAATATCATGACCAAGAAACAAGTTGGGGAGGAAAGGGTTTATTCGGCTTACACTTCCATACTGCTGTTCATCACCAAGGAAGTCAGGACTGGAACTCAAG
>OFGD01001493.1_pt1 | contig 11533 bp, 12 predicted proteins | sample 1521671 | NCBI WGS metagenome assembly OFGD01 (sample SAMEA3504114, study PRJEB24116) | mouse gut metagenome | biome: mouse gut; feature: mouse-associated habitat; material: faeces | place: Denmark | collected 2011 | reverse complement strand
AGGATTTTCCGCCTGCGGAGGGCTTTTTGTCCGGGCTATCGGGTGGTCCCGTTTACTTTTTTCTGCTGTAGGGCGTGTCCTCCAGGGGCAGGGCGTAGCGCCGCTTCCCATCGTACTGGTAGTAGGCCTCGGAAATGGCGGGGGCGGTGGGGATGGAGGTGATCTCCCCGATGCCGATGGCCCCGCAGGCCACGTCCAGCCCCGGCTTCTCCACCACGATGGCCTTCACCTCCGGAATCTGGTTGGCCTTGAACAGGCCCAGGGTTCCGAATTTTGCCGTGGGCCTGCAGTCCGCCACCGGGTACTGCTCCGTCAGGGCGAAGCCCATGCTCATGACCACGCCCCCCTCGATCTGTCCCTCGCAGGAGGTGGGGTTCACCGCCCTGCCCACGTCGTGGGCGGCTACCAGGCGTTTGAGCTTTCCGTCCTCGTCCAGCTCGCACAGCTGGGTGGCGTAGCCGTAGGCCACGTGGCTCACCGGGTTGGGCACCGGGGCCCCCAGGGGGTCCGTCTTGGCCAGGTACTCGCCGCAGTACTCCGTCCCGTTGAGGTCGGAGAGGGATTTCCCCTCCAGGGCCTTTTTCAAGTCCCCGCAGGCCCGGCGGCAGGCCTCGCCGGTGATGAGGGTCTGCCGGGAGCCGGAGGTGGTGCCGGAGTCGGGGGCCTCGAAGGTGCTGCTCCGCTCGTAGACCACGTCCTCCCGCCTAAGCCCCAGCTGCTCGCAGCACAGCTGCACCAGCACCGTCCCCAGCCCCTGGCCGATGCAGGAGGCTCCGGCCCGAATATGGACCTTCCCCTCCTCCACCGTCAGCCGGCAGCGGCCCGGACCGGGGACCGCTCCGATATAGGCGTCATCCAGTCCAACGGTGATCTCCGGGTTCCAGATCTGGTCGCTCCCCACAAAGACGCTGGAGTACCGCTCCAGCGGGATGTCCCGCGCCTTGCGCAGGGAACAGTCCGCCGCCAGGTACCTCTGGCGGAACCGGGCCATCGCCCTGCGCCGGCGCACAAAAACCGGATCGGGAATGGGGCGCCGCAGCCAGCTCAGCACGCTCCGGAGCATTTGGAACCGTGGCTTTGCGTCCACAACCTTGTATCGCAGGGCAAACCAGTGGTACCGTCCCTTCAGCCGCAAAGGCGCGTAGGGGATCACCTCCACCTGGCCGGCCAGCTCCTCCAGCCGGGTGAGGGTCTTGGAGTCCAGATCGCACAGCCAGGTATGCTGTCCATTGATTCCGTTGCCGCATGTGATAAAGACCCGGCGCATGTCCTCCGACCAATCCCATGCATATGCGTACTCCAGCTGGTCCGCGCCGCTGCCCGACAGAATATCCGCCACCTCTCCGGTATCCAGATGGTAGAGAACGGGATATTCACTGTAGTCCATCTGCCGCCCTTGGGCCAGCTTGAGTAGGATCACATCGGTGCGGCCGGGAATCTGTTCCACATACCACTCGTCCTCCGGCCGGGTATCAATGCCATGAGGGCTTCCCTGGAAAAGGAACAGCTGTCCCTCCCGGACAAACCAGTACAGCTCTCCCTGATAGCGGATGCCGTCGTAGGCGGTATCGATCTGATTGGTGTGCATGTCTACCTGAACAGGGACCAGTTCATTGTTCTCCACCGTCCAGAATTTATAGTCCAGGAGTGTCCTGTGGTCCTCACTCCAGGTCAGATCATTGAGCAGGCTTCCGGACATGCCATAGTACTTGTCCATTTTGATATACTGGGCCTTGACCAGCTGGCCAATCTCCGCATTGCTGATATTGGGGCCCTCCGGGCTGACGCTGCTGCTGGGCACCTGTTCCCGCTCCTCCATGCGGAAGAAGGACAGCACCGCCGTGCGCAGCTCCGGGCTGGCGGCAAAGGCGGCGGTAATCAGGCAGGCGATGGACAGGGCCGCGGCCAGAACTCCGGCAAAGACCCGGCGGGCTGAGACGGTTTTTTTCTTTGTCTGATTCATAATACGCTCCTTTAAATCGGTGTCGGGAAGGATTTGGTCCATCCCCCGGCGGTAGTCGTTGATGTTCATAGTGCGCCCTCCAATTCCATTTTCAGCAGCTCCCGGCCCCGTTTCAGCCGCATTTTTGCCGCTGACTGTCCCAGCTTCAAGATTTCAGCCATCTCTGCCACCGAGTAGCCCTCGTAGTAGTGGAGATGGATGGGCAGCCGGTACTGCTCCGGCAGGTCCATAACCGCATCCAGGGCGGTCCGCTCCTCGGGGGCGGCGGCGGGGAGGGAGTCTTCCAGCTCGGTCACCCGTCTCCGCCAAAATCCCCGCAGCTGGTCCCGGCACAGGTTGGCCGTCACCTGGAGCAGCCATCTCCGCCGGTGCTCCCCGTCTGCAAAGGTGGGGGCGCGGCAGAGCAGCCGGAGGAAAACCTCCTGGGTCACGTCCTCCGCGTCGGCCCGGTGGCCCAGGTATACCATGGCCAGCCGGTACACTGCTGTGCCGCACGTGTTGTATGCCTCCTCCAGCTGGCAGGCGCTGAGTGTTTGATTCATCCCCTGACCTCCTTTCACAGATAAAACGATCTCCAAAGGGAAACGGTCACAGAGATCAAATACTTTTTTGCTCCATTTTCTCACAGAACGGGCGGAAAAGAAAGCCTTAAATGGATATTTCTGGAAAAATAGACGGTTTGTTGCCCCAGGGCTGACGGAAAAGGAGGAAAAAACGTCTAAAAAATCCATATTTGTGACAAATATGGATTTGTTTAGAAAAAAGAGTGAAAACTTAAAAAAAAGCGGTTTTTTGGGGGCAGGCGGAAAAACAGGGGGTAAAAATCGAAATTTATCCCGTAAAAGCGGGCAAAAATTGCAGTAATATTTGTGCAAATGTCCATTGACGAAATGGGGATAAATCTGGTATGCTTAGCACACATCCTAATGAATAGGGCGGAGGTACGCGATATGTATAGTCAGGAAGCTGTCGTGAACAACCAGGTTGGTCTGCACGCCAGACCTGCCACCTTTTTCATTCAGAAGGCCAATGAGTTCAAAAGCTCCATCTGGGTGGAGAAGGAGGACCGCCGCGTCAACGCCAAGAGCCTTCTGGGCGTTTTGTCCCTGGGCATCGTCAAGGGCACCAGCGTCACCCTGATTGCCGACGGCGCCGATGAGAAGGAGGCCGTGGGCGCTCTGGTGGAGCTGGTCAACGACAATTTCGGCGAGTAAAACATAGACTTGCGCATTTGAAAAAGCGGTTTCCAGCGGAAGCCGCTTTTTTGTTGCGTCCGGAGAGAATCTGTGTTATACTGCACGGAGATACTGTTATGAGGGAGAGATCGTCTATGACCATCCAGAGAAAGAGCATCGGCCTTTGCATTGTGCTGTCCATCGTCACCTGCGGAATTTACAGCCTGTACTGGCTGTACTGCATGGCTGAGGACGTGAACCTGGTGACCGCCCGTCCCAGCGCCCCCTCCGGCGGATTGGTGCTGCTGCTGACCATCCGGGAGCCCAAGCTGGCGTTGGAAAACCAGGCGTTGGAGAAAAAGCACCCGGAATGGAACCTGGCCAAGGACGACGGCAGCGGCGGCGAGGTGCTGCCCGGCCCGGTGAAAAAGAGCCTCATCTTTCTGCTGGCCTCCATCGCCCTGTGGTACGTGGGCTATAACGGCGTCACCACATGGTTCTCCACCTACGTGTCCCAGGTGATGGGGGAGGGCATCGGCGGCACCAACACCTGCCTGATGGTGGCCACCGTGGGGGCCATCGTGTCCTATATTCCCATCGGCATCGTGGCCTCCCGGGTGGGGCGGCGCAGGACCATCATGGCCGGCGCGGCGCTGCTGGCATCCTGCTTTATGGCCGGGTTCCTCCTCACCCGCCACTCCCACGCCATCACCCCCCTCATGTACGCCGCCTTTGCCCTGGTGGGTCTGGCCTGGGCGGCCATCAACGTCAACTCCCTGCCCATGGTGGTGGAGATGTGCCGGGGCGGGGACGTGGGCAAGTTCACGGGATATTATTACACCGCCTCCATGCTGGCCCAGGTGATCACGCCGGTGGCGGCGGGCTCTTTGATGAAAAGCATCAGCTACCAGATTCTCTTCCCCTATGCCGCCTTCTTCGTGATGCTCAGCTTCCTCACCATGTGCTTCGTGCGCCACGGGGACAGCAAGGCTGAAGCCAAAAAGGGGCTGGCGGCTTTCGAGGACATGGATGACTGATGCATCCCGTCAGGCTGCCGGGAAGGCCCGGAGCCGACAACAGAATTTTTATTTGCAATACCAGAAAGAAAGGTGTGTTCCAATGATAATCATATGCAGGATACTGTTGGCGGCATTCATTGTAGTCATACTCTGGTGCCTGATGCTGCTGCCCAGACGGGGTCACTTCGGCTGGGACAGGCTGGCGGATGCCAGATATGCCCACCGGGGGCTCCACGATATGAAGCAGAATATCCCCGAGAATTCCATGACGGCCTTCCGCCGCGCCGTGGAGAGCGGCTTCGGGGCGGAGCTGGACGTCCATCTCATGGCAGACGGCCATCTGGCGGTGGTCCACGACAGCGACTTGAGCCGGGTCGGCGGCAGGAGCGCAGTCATCGAGGACCTGCGGGCGGAGGACCTGAAAGACTATCCTCTGCTGGGCAGCGGCGAGTCCATCCCCCTGCTTCCGGAGGTCCTGGCATTGTTCGAAAAAAAGACTCCCCTGGTCATCGAGCTGAAGGTGGAGCACGGCAATGCCTCTGCCCTCACCGATGCGGTGATGGCGCTCCTGCGGGACTGGGAGGGCACTTATTGCATCGAGTCCTTCCACCCGGCGGTGCTGCTGCATCTGAAGAAGCATTATCCCAATGTCATCCGGGGACAGCTGTCGGAAAATTTCCTGCGCACCAATGATGCCGGGACCCTTACATGGCCTGTGCGGGCCGTGCTGACCCTGCTGCTGACCTCCTTCGCCACCCGGCCGGACTTCATCGCCTACAATTACATCGACCGCTCCTGTCCCAGCCTGCGGCTGATGAAACGGCTCTACGGCGTCCATGAGGTGGGCTGGACGATCCGCAGCAAGGAGATACTGGAGCGCCTGGAGCAGCAGGGGGTCATGCCCATCTTCGAGGGATTCCTGCCATAGGCTGTCAGGGGTGCCGCCAATGCCACCCACTGCGCAGGCCGCTTACAGCTCCAATCCCCGGAAGAAGTTCAGCACCCCGTCCTCCACGGCCAGATGGTCTGTCCGCTCCCTGTCCATCTCGTAGAAATACTTCCCGGTGCCCAGGCTCACGGACAGGCTGTCCAGCGGGAAGCCTTTCTGCCGCACCCCCGCATAGGGCACGGCGGTGATCAGGAACACCTCGCTGGCGGTGCTGTCGTCCATGGCCTCGTAGATATGCTCCCTGTCCATCACCAGGCATACCGCATTGCGGTATCTCGCCCGGAGATTCCCGTACTTTTCCGCCAGCCCGCCGTAATACGCCAGCATCTCCTGATCCGTCAGGCATTTCCCGCCCACGTTCCGCACATGGATGCCCGGCTGGAGCTCCTGTGGCAGGTCTTCGAAATACAGCCCCGAATCGCAGGAGAACACCGGCATCTGATAGAAATCATAGTAGCACAGGGCCTTCTGCCTGGCGTTCTCCAGCGGGGTGCTCCCGTCCTCGGAAGGGCTTGGCGCTTCCCTGTCCATGTCGGCCAGCCCCAGCACCTCAATGTCCAGCTCCGACAGCCTGCGGCGCATGGCATTCAGCTTAGCCGGGTTTCCGGTTCCAAACAGTATCTTCTTCATAGCACATTCCATCCGTATACTTCCATCTGGGTCAGGGCCGGGAAAGGCGAAGGGTCGTCCGCCTTTATCAGATTGGACAGCTCTATCCAGTCGGTCTCCTTCTCCGGGAAGGTGAGTACATGGCCTGCGACGGATTTCTTTAGAGGGAAGTCCTGGCTGCTGCCATCGGAGAATTTCAATGTCACCTGTGTCCACCAGTTGTCATGGGGAAAATCGGCCCGGGTGTAGAGCACCACCTTGTCCGTGCGGATCCGTCGGCCGAAGTCCACCCGCATGGCGGCATCGTCCTGCCTGTTGATGCCCCAGGACTGATAGGGCCAGGCCCCGTGGGACAGATTGGCGCGCACTCCGTCTATGGCGTTCTTGGCGGCGAACACGGACTCCCCCCTGGTCTCCACATTGGCTGTGGCATGGGGGAAGCAGGGCACGTCCCGATGTTGGTCCGCCGGGTTCAGGGCCAGGTTCCGATAGGCCTCTATCTCGTCTGGCCTGGCGGCCTGGACGTAGAGGTAGTGGCGGCTGCCGGAGAACACCTTGGGCGACAGGCTGACGCGCTTCTCCCCGAAGGGAATCTCATAAGACACATTGTCCGTAATGTACACAAAGGCGGCCCCCAGTGCATCGTCCACCTGCCAGTTTACATAAGCGTTCTTCTCTGAGGTCTCCAGGACAATCCTGTCCCCCTCCTCATAGGCCCGCATGCACACCAGGTCTACGAAGTCCTCTCCGCTGCTGACGCAGATGGTGCTGTCGTTTCTGTCGATTACTTTCAGCGAAAATGTAGCCATAGCTGATATGCTCCTTTTTTCTTTATTTGAGGCTGCCGACGGCGTTTCGCCGGGGCATCTGTTCCGCCGTCCTGCCCTGTCCGCGGCCCTTGATTCCGCCTGTAGGCGCAAGCCCGTCAACCATAGATGCGGAAGGCCTCCGTCTCCTTCTCGAACCGCGCGCTCTGGCCCCTCCATTCCTCCAGCAGCTCCTCCAGAGAAAGGATTCCATAGAGGTAATCGTCTATCCGCCTACCTCCGGCCAGATAGTGGAGATGCTTGTTCCCCTGGCCCTGGTCGCTTAAGGTGAACCGCTCCGGGTAGAGCCGCACCACCTGGCGCATGAGCTGGAGCGCCGTGGGGATGAAGTCCAGGGTCTTGTCCAGGGGCGCGAACTCCAGGCCGAAACAGACCTCCCCGGCGTACTCCCGCTCCACCGGCACAAAGGCCCGCTGTCTGAAGATTACCTTGTCTTCATTTACCGCGGCCTTCATCTCCCGGTACAGCTCTTCCATCTTCACATAGGGCGCGCCGTACATCTGGAAAGGCTTTGAGCTGCCCCTTCCGGCGCTTAGGGAGGAGCCCCCCAGGAAGCAGCCGCCGCAGTAGCAGATGGTGCTGTGGAAATCCACCAGGGCTGGGGAGGGGATGTTCCAGAGCAGCCCGGTATCGCTAAAATACGTGTCCCTGGTGTAGTTTTCCATGGGAATCACCCGGTAGTCCAGCTTCAGGCCCCTGTGCGCCAGAAAATAATGTCCCACCTCCCCGCAGGTCAGGCCGTAGCGTACCGGCAGCCCGTAGTCCCCGATGAAGGAGGCGAATTCCGGCAGGATGGTCCCGCCGCTGACGATCCGGTTCCCCAGAGGATTCGGGCGGTCCAGCACCACGAAGGGGATGCCTGCCCTGGCCGCGGCCTCCATGCAGTAGGTCATTGTGTAGATATATGTGTAATACCGCAGCCCTACATCCTGGATATCATACACAAGGATGTCGATGTCCGCCAGTTCCTCGGCCTCCGGCCGCAGATGGTTCCCGTACAGGGAGCAGATGGGAATCTGATATCCGGGGTAGACATCGTTTCCCACCTCTTTCCCCGCGCCCTCCCCGAACATGCCGTGCTCCGGCGTGAACAGCTTCCCGATCCGCAGGCCCCTGTCCATGAACAGGTCCACGTTCACCCTCCAGAGGGAATCCACCCCGGAATAATTCGTAATCAGCCCGATGCGCTTCCCCCTGAAGATCCCTTCGAATTCCTCCAGCCGGTCCAGTCCCAGTACCGTCCTCATATCCGCCCCTGCCTTTCCTGGCCTGTAAGGCCATGTGTTGCATTTCCAGCATCTTCCAGCCCTCTTATTGTACCATACAATCCGCGTATTGGGAACCTGGTTTTGCCCCGGCGCGAATGCCGTTTTACGGGATTGCCGTTTCTATGGCGGCATGGTATACTATGGTATGTTATTCGGAAAAAGATGCACAAAGGAAGAGGATTGATATGACATACGTTTTGACAGATCTGGTCTGGCTGTTTTTCGTCTACTCCTTCGCGGGCTGGTGCGTGGAGGTGTGCTTCGCCGCGTTCAACCGCAGGAAGTTCGTGAACCGTGGCTTCGTGAACAGCCCCTACTGTACCATATACGGCTTCAGCGCTGTGGTGTTCGCGGTGTTTTTGCCGGAGCTTACGGACAATCTGTTCTTCCTCTTCCTGGGCGGACTGCTGCTGGCCTCGGTGGTGGAATACACCACGGGCATGCTCATGGAGAAGATTTTCCGCAGGAAATTGTGGGATTATTCTGAAATCAAGTACAATTTGGGCGGCTATGTCTGCCTCCGGTATTCCCTGCTGTGGGGGCTGCTGGCCGTGGCCACCATGCGCTTCCTGAACCCGGTGCTGTGCGGTCTGCTGCGGGGCATCCCCCGGCCTGTGACTTTGGTGGCGCAGTGGACTGCCGCAGGGCTTCTGGCGGCGGATTTCATCACCACCTCCATGGCGGTCCTGGGCATGAAGGTCACAGCGAAGCGCCTGTCCCAGCTCTCCGAGGGCATGCAGCAGACCTCCAGGCTCCTGGAGAACCGCCTCACCGCCGGGGTGCAGAAGCGGATGCAGCGCTCCTTCCCCTCCATCAATCCGGAGGACATCGCGGCGGACATCCGGGCGAAATCGGAGCGGGCCAAGGCGGGGCACGCGGTGTTCGCGGAAGGGTGCTGCTTCTATAAGCTGACGGCGCTGTTCTTCATCGGGGCAGTCCCATATTCTTCTCTGATCAGTTTTTGCGCATATGCTCTCTGCCTTTTTGCTTCCCGCCGCCCCTGCAGTCCCACAAGGAAAACGGCGCACAGGGCGATCCCAAGGAAAATCATCCATTCATTCATATTTTATTATTACCATCCGGGCAGACCATCATTTTATACCTCTGCATGCTTCCTGCGTTCCTGGTAATCCAGATACGTATCTTTCCTTTTCAACCTCCCGGACCATTGGCGTTTCCTTCCTGTCCATTCTCATTTCAGTCCAAACAGTCTCTCTGCGTTCCCCGAAAAGATCAGTGTCCGCTCCTCCTCCGTGAGGGACAGCTTTTTAAACCTCTCGATGCTCTCCCGCTGTCCCGACCAGGGACAGTCCGTACCGAACAGGATCCTTTCCGCGCCGTGTCTGCGGATAATGCGCAAAAGCTGTTCGTCACTGATATAGTCCTCCAGAAACGCCGTGTCGAGATAAACCTTTTCCCCTGCGATCAGCTCCTCCACCGCATCCCATTCTTTCCAGCCGCCGAGATGCGCCAACACCAGTTTTTCCGGTTTTGTCTCTCTGACCGCATACAGTATCTTCTCCACCGCCGCATAAACCGGCTCCGGCAGTCCGATGTCCACCCCGGCATGCACCGAGATAATCAGCCCCTGTTCCGTGGCCGCATCCAAAATCCGCAGATAACGGATGTCATCCATGTAAACTTCCTGATAGGCCGGATGGATCTTGATCCCCTTTAAGCCGAGGGCTTTGATCTCCCGTATTTTCTGTCTGATATCCGAACAGTCCGGGTGAATGCCGCCGAAGGAGAGCAGGCCGCCTCCTGCCTCACAGATCCTTGCCGCCACTCTATTTACCGTCTCAAACTGTGCCGGTCTTGTCACCACAGGCAGGATCACGGACAGATCCACACAGCCCTCCTCCATGCTCCGCCGCAGGCCATCCGCCGTGCCGTCCGTATGGGGCGTGATTCCCGAACGTTTCGACAGGCTTTCGATGCTTGCCTTCGCAATCTTTTCCGGAAATGTGTGGGTGTGAAAATCTATGATCATTTATGTCAATTATCCTTTCCGTCATCTGTATATTCTGCACAGGCTTCCTGTATGCCCAACCGCACTCTGTTCCATGCAGGCTTTTTTGTCCGCTCTGCAGTACTCATACTGCAAATTTTCTGATCTGTACAGGTATTCTACTCTCCGTATCCAACCAGAAACGCCTTCCGGTTAATCTCCACTGTTTTCGGCGGCACGGTCTTTTCTATCACAGTAAGCCACTGCTTTTTCGTAAAGTTCATATGCCTTGCCGCAAGTCCCAGCACGATAATGTTAAACACTCTGCTGTTTCCCAGCTCCAGCGCTTTCTTCTGTGCATCGATCCGATAGATCCTGTACGTTTTCCCCAGATCCTCCAGAATGTTTTCGGGATATTCCGCGGCTCCCATCACCACGGGCATGGGATCGATCCGCTGATCATTCGCGATGATCACGCCGTCTTTTTTCAGAAAATGGGCATAGCGCAGAGCTTCCAGTCTCTCAAAGGCGATCAGAATATCTGCCTGTCCTTCCTCCACGATGGGCTCCGCCACCTCCTCGCCATAGCGCACAAAGGTCACCACGCTACCGCCCCGCTGAGCCATGCCGTGTACCTCGGAAAGCTTTACCTGATAACCGCCTTCCACCATAATACCGCCTAATATCCGGCTGGTGAGCAGCGTTCCCTGCCCGCCCACGCCGACGATCATAATATTTTTCGTCATAATATTCTCCCGCTTTCATTCTATATATCGTTACTTTTCTCTCACTTCAATCGCCCCGAATTTACAAAGCTGTGCGCACAGTCCGCATCCGTTGCACATGGAAGCGTCGATCTGTACCGTGCCGTCTTCCTTCTTTGTCAGGGCAGGACAGCCGGGCTTAAGGCATGCGCCGCACTTTTTACATTTCTCCGGAATTGCCACACATTTATTCGGGAATACCTGTCCTTTCAACAAAGCGCAGGGTGCAGTCACGATAATAACGGATACGGCATCCCTCGCCACTTCCTCTTTGATAGTCCTTTCCAGCATGTCCACATCAAAGGCGTTCACCTCCGTCACATGCTCAATGCCCATGGATTTACAGAGATGATAAATACTGATGGCAGGCACCACATCGCCCTGCAGCGTTTTTCCTGTGGCCGCATGGTCCTGATGACCGGTCATGCCGGTGGTGGAATTGTCCAGAATCAGCACTGTTCCCGTCCCCTGATTGTAGACCATATTCATCAGGGAGTTGACGCCCGTATGCATAAATGTGGAATCCCCGATCACGGCTACCCAGTTTTTTATGTAATCCTTTCCTTTCGCCTTTTCCATCCCATGGAGCGTGGAGATACTTGCCCCCATACAGATCGTCGTTTCGATCACATGAAGCGGCGGCACCGCCCCAGCCAATATCCCCGGCCGCATGAATTTTCAGTTTATTTAAGATCCAGAAGGTACTCCTGTGAGGACAGCCCGGGCACAAAATCGGCGGACGGTTCGGCACCTTCGCCGCCTCCCTTCTTTCCTGCTTCTCATGAAGGATCACCTCCCGCAGCATGTTCGCGCTGTATTCCCCCTGCCTTGTAAACAGTTCCTTTCCCTCGCAGGGGATCCCCCAGGATCTGATCTGTTCCTCATAGACAGGCTCCAGCTCTTCAAAGATGATCAGGCGGTCCACTTTGCCGGCAAACTCCTCGATCAGCTTCCGTGGCAGCGGATACACCAGCCCCAGCTTTAATACAGACGCCTCCGGGCAGGCCTCTC
>OFGD01001492.1_pt1 | contig 11538 bp, 6 predicted proteins | sample 1521671 | NCBI WGS metagenome assembly OFGD01 (sample SAMEA3504114, study PRJEB24116) | mouse gut metagenome | biome: mouse gut; feature: mouse-associated habitat; material: faeces | place: Denmark | collected 2011 | reverse complement strand
ACCCGGATTTTTGCGGCCTTAAGCTCCGGGCTGCCGTCCACCAATTCAGCCATGCGTTTCGCCTGGTCGGCGGCAAGGGCATTCATGGGATAGATGATGAGCGCCTTGATTCCGTTCTCCCCGCGATGCCTGTAGCAATACTCCAGTATCGGATACAGGAAGCACTCCGTCTTACCGGAGCCTGTGCCCGTAGCCACAAGGGTGGAGTGCCCATCCTCACCTGTCAGCCTGGTAAAGGCTTTCTGCTGATGGACATGGGGCGTGTAGACAGGATGGATGGACTGGAATGGCCATGGCTGTCCATCCGCCGCGCGGAACGGAAGCCTTACCGCCACATATGGCTCATGGAAGACCTTCTTGGGTTCCGACAGCATTTGCTTAAGCGAATCCTTGAAGACCAGATTCGTGATTGGAAAAGTCGTATCAATGTAGTCCTTCAGGCCGCTTTGTATCTGTCTCGCTAAAACCGATGGAATCATAGCATGTCTCCTTTGTATTTCTGCAATTGGGGAAACAGCGTTTCTCCAATCAAAATCGGCATATCAATGAAAAATATGGGAAAAATCACCTAAAAAATGTAAATGAAAAAACTCAAAAATCATTGACAAATTAACCTAAAAGGCATATTATATAAGTAGCTCATCTACCAGTTGTAGAAGGAGTTCCTGAAAACGTTTCACTCAATGTGAGGCGTTTTTTGCTTTATATTCTTTGTACTTTTCTAACTTCTTCCTTAACGAGTGACCATGCTCAAAATAAAATGCGGTTATCAAGAGGCAGTATCTGTCCCTTTCCGCCACTACTACCATAAACTTAAGCTCTTCGCACAAGATATGGTATCTCAAATCATTTTTGACACGCTCTGTCCATATCTTCAGTTCATATGTAGATCCCTCAAATTCCACTGGAACCTCTGCATCAGCCGCCTCGACAAACTGTCTGACCCACGCGATTCTCTCACACCTTCGAAAATCAGGCACTCTGTCACCGTCTTTTTTGTAATCCTGACAGGTGATATGGAAAAAAGCTTCTTCCTTTCCGAATTCAATGGGTTGATACCTGATTTTTACAGTCTTTCCTTTAAATGTAAATCCTGTATCCTTCAAATCCCGGCAAAACACTCGCCCGCCATACAAAGATATTGAATTTATCTTCCCGCAACAGTGTGGTTTTTGTCAATCCATAGCCACTTCTCTTTTTTATCAGCTCAATCAGCCTCAGCTTTGTATCACTCTTTTTATGTTCTTCCGGAAATCTCCTGTTTTGATACATGACAGCACCAATCAAGACATCAACAAGCTGCATCAATTGCACTTCATCAGACCTGATTGGCTGTATCCGTTTTATGCTCTCTCCAGTAAAATCATAAATACTGTTTCTACAGACTTCTTCTAGTTTTTTTACCTTTTGGCTTGAATGGGTATCTTTGATGTCTATATATATCTCATAAATATCTGTTGATGAAAAGACCCCTTTCAACATATCGAAGTACATTTTGTAATACCAATCGTCATGTGTCTGGCAAAATCTCTCATGATCCAGATTATCTTTTTCCGGAATCACGATACATCTGAAATGTAACCATGGGTTGTCGAAGAAATAATGAATCAACTCTTCATATACATCTTTCTTCACTGGTGCAACCTTCGTCCACTTAAGCTCTGCTCCTGGCGCGATTCCATTTTTCCTCTTAATATCCCTTATATCGCAGTTCACCTTTTTCACTTGCTGCTGGTCACACCAGATTGCACCGATTACCATGTCATTAATGCCATCATGTATGAGATGACAGCTTTCGTCACAGTACACATTGTATGTTTTACTCATAATACACCGCCTTCCTGATTCGCAAAACGTTTCTCAAAATTCGCCCAGACCTCTTCGTAATCTTTCTCTCTGTCGCATCGATCGAATGGGGCGATGTATTCAATGGTTCGCTCTATTGGGCCGCCGGGCAGGGTGTCGTCGGTGATGGTGCGGGTGAATACACCCTCCTTGGCATCTTTTATTTCCTCCCACTCAGTTCTTGTAAAACCAACACCTACAAGACCACGATTCACTGTAAATACAATTCGACCATCTCTATCATACCAAGTGTCAGACTCATATGCTTGAAGAACAGGGAACTGAATACGATAAATCGTCTTTAGTTGTTTCAGCGTCATTCCTAGTCCCATGGCAACCAACACATCTAGTTCCACCAGGGCTTCTCTTCGCTCATAATCAAAACGCAACGGTGTTTTTCTCGTCCAACTTGAATTCAGCTCTGAGAAATGCATATTCTTCAACCGATTATCCGTTTTTGCCCATAATGTATTTGCAAAACTTGATTTGTATTCTTTCTTCCACAACTTACCGTAATCTGTAGTTAAGCAATTAAGAAGTAATGCTCTTACAGTAATTTCATTTTTAATGTTTGATTCACTAATAACCGGAATCATCGACAATATATCAAATCTTGCATGACTCTTCCCCGTTGCCTTGATGAAAAAGTCAATTGGTAAGGAAGCACACATCCCCGCAACTAATGCAGTATCTTTCTTAAATGTCATAGAATACAGTCCATCAATGTGTGCGCTAACTGGTGGAATAATTGCTGATGATAGTGTTCGTTCAGAATTAGATCCTATCATAGCTCTTTGAACTATTCTATATGTGTCTGCATATTTTATCCCCCATGATGTGACCGTCATACGATTGTAATATTCACTGAGCGTGCAGTTCGGGGCAAAAAGGCATCTCGGTCTGTAATCGTCAGGAATTACCGTTAAATCAATACAATCATAATCACTGCTATTCTTATAATTTCTTTTAACGCACTTATAGTAAGGTGTTGCAACATATTCATTAGGGCCTGAAAAAACCAAATCTATAGAATTCTCAGGAAAATGTATTCTCTTTTCTAATGTCCCATCCTTTTGGCTGGCAGTTTCATCCCACATAATCGAAGAGAAAACCTCTTCTCGGTAATCAGCAATCGTTTTATGCTTTGATACAAAACACTTCAACACCTCAACCAGCTGAACAGCATGCACAGCAGGAAGTCTCGCTTGTTTTAAAGACTTTCCTGCATCTAACATCCTAGAAAAAATATCTAGTTCATTATCTCCAATATGAATAATTCTATCTGGATGTCCTTTTATACACCAACCATTTTCATCCTTTATTCCAGGTACATCGAAAAGATTACTTGGTTCATAGCATTCCTCAATAGTCCTAGCATCAAACAAATTTGCTATCGAATCAAACGCGATACAATCGCTATTTCTTCTATAAATATTCAAACTAAATGCCGTACTATGATGCACCTCACTAAACAATTTTAGTTCATTAATAAATTGGAAATGATATTTTAATCTTGGATATATCTGTTCCCTAAATTCTCCTCCGCGAGAATCATCATAATTTCCATCTGGGTGAACAAACGCCTCCACTCCATCATCACACGCTATTCTCCATGAAAGTGGCAGAAAGCACTTATATAAATTCGCTTTCATACCAGCTAACACTGAATAGTTGCATTTCGTTCCCAGAAAGCCCTGTTGGCCTGCCATTAATTGGTAATTTAATAAATATGCTTTTCTAACTATTTCATTGTTCAGTGTGGCTTCTCGATATTTGATAGTATCTGACGTGCTTAATCCCTTAATTGCAAACATAGGTTCGTTATCAGCTAATACTACTTTTTCATTCCATTCAAGCCTAATCCACGGCGGATTCCCAATCACCAAATCAAATCCGCCCCTCTCATAAAACAAATCCGCAAATTCAAGCTCCCAATGCATAAACCTCTGCTGCTTTGCAATATCCTCCGCAATCTGCAGCCTTGGAAAAATCCTTCTGGCTTGTTCAAGGTTCACTGCCCCCAGTCCCCTGGTCTGGGACAGAATCTCGTTGACAATCTCACTGCCCTGTATACCAAAACCAACAAACTCTCCCTTTGTATCGTACTGCATTTCCATCTGCCCGGGCATGATGTTTTTCTTCACCACAGGAGAGATGCCGCCTTCCAGAATCAGTGACAATTCCATAAAGAACTCCTGCCTGGTGGGGAACAAATCAGCCTTCTCTATTGGCCAGAACCAGAGCGCACACCAATAGTCCATAGCCGTCTTGAGACGTGCATATGGACTTGCATTTTCTCCTCCTTCGGACTTATATATTTTTTTGTATATCTCATCTTTCTGACGAATGGTCAGATGCTCCTCGTAAGCTCCCTCATCATGTCCGTACACACTTAAGGCATCTTCTGTACGGATTTCCACTCTCTGACGGGCGTGGATCGTCCTCATCCACAAATCGTCGATAATATCAGAAAACTTATTCAAAATCTCAATATCATCCTCTGTGTACTTAACACAAAACTCTTTCACCTTTTGTTTGATAAGCTTACTGTTCTCCGGCTCCAGCTCCCTGATGACCTTATCCGTATAATTTGCCATGCCAGGGTCTCCCAGCAGAAAATGATAAATATAGGAGCCGCCGGAGCGCTTACGCTTATAGACCTTGCGTGTCTCATGTCGGTCAGTCACCCACTCCTCAGGTACCTTTTCCGGCTCTTCATTATACCAGGTGCCCTTCTTTAGCTTCAGTGCATTATAGACCTGCCGTCTAGCTCCAATCAGGGAATTTCCACAGGCAAGCTGCGTTCCAAACCAGGGCACATGGGCTCCCTTATAAATAGTATTCAGCCACAGAGATACCTCCGCCAATTCCACAGCAATAGGATTCAAATCGACGCCATATACATTCCTGTCGGCAATGAACATCTTTACACGCTGAAGTTCAGCCGCCCTCTTATCAAAAGCAATCTGCTCTCCAAGCTCTTCCTGCTTTTTATCCAGATAGGCCTCCGCAAGCTGCGATATCGCCTCATTCAGGAAAGCAGCGGAACCCATTGCGGGCTCGCAGACAGTCATGTTGAGGATTTCATCTGCTCTTTTCTCTTTCAGAAGCTCTTTCAGGGCATACTTCACGAGGCATTTCGTCAAAACCTCAGGCGTATAGTAGGAAGCGGACTTTTCGCGTTCCCTTCCTGCCAGGCGGTAGATAAAAGCGCCTTTTTCATACTTACGAAGTTCTCCTTTGTGCTCATAATCCTCATAACGGACACGTTCCTCCTCTGTGTACTTGTCCAGCTCGCGCTCCGGTACGAAGTAGCCTACATCCAGTTCATTGAACTTATCCCCTGCACGTTTTACTTCATACAGTTCCTCTTCCGCAATGAATCCCCGATAGCTGAGAAGCGCCTCATATACCGCCCCCATCTGATTGATTCCAAGAGCGGAATAGGAAATCCTTCCCCTTCGCCCACGGTTGCTCGATGGCCTGGAAATGCTCATCAAATCTATGATCTCCAGCATCGTCACATTTCGGAGCTTTGCCGCATTGATGAGCGTTGTATATTGTGGATCGAAGATATGCGCCTTCAGCGGTTCCATCGTAAACATATGGTGAGGCGACGTAAGCTTCAATGCTTCCCTGTAGGCTTCCGGCTCCCTGGGATAACCGTAAAAAATCATGTCAAAGAGCGTAGAAATCGTCTCGTCAATATAATAGCCGTCCGCAGCCTCTGCAGAGACCTCCCTTACATTTTCGCAGACATCACGCACCCCTTCCAGAGAGTAGCCTTTCTGGTACACATCCGATTTCATGGGCGCGAAGCCCAGTTCTTCCCTTGCCTCGATAAAAAGCAAGAAGAGAATGCGATACATATAGCGCAGACATTGGATAGTCAGCTCCCCTGCATCTACCGGATGCTCCGTGAAATCAACCTGCTGCCTTGTCCTCATATCATAGAGAACTTCGTTTCCCAATAATTCGATACACTCCCGGAGAGCATATTTCAGGGAATCGGATACGCTGGAACTGTGCTTGTAGGAATTCTCATCCAGGGTATCCAACAAGCTGTTTCCCTCTGTAGGACACAGGCTCTCCTTGTGCAGCAGGACTGTAAGCGCCTGGAAGGTCGTCTCTTCATGGCGGCTGAAGATTTCCTCCAAATCAAACTGCAGGTACTTCTTTCTATCCCACTTATTCCTGTCAAGCAACGCAATCTGGTTGATACCAATCAGAATAATCCATCTCGGCGCTTCCGCACCGGCAAAAAACAGCTTTGCCAGCACATTATCGTTGTTCTCGGAAAAAACCTCTCCATACTCTTCTGTTTCCACATCCATCCTGCCGAAAACTCTGCCCATCAGGATATCGTCATTTCTTTCCTCAGCCACGGAAAGCAGCACCCATAAAAGAGGTGCGCCATTGGGCTTCTTTACCTCATGAAAAACCGGAACCGTAATCTCATCATTCAGCTCTATGTGAATGCTGTCCGGCTGTCCATATCCCAGGGCAGCAATGTATTCTACTGCCTGATTCTCAATCAGCTCACGGCTTCCTTCCTCATCCTTAAGCTGCAGGTATTTCTCCCGGATGCGGTAATAGGTCTTGGACGTATCACGGAATGCCGCCCAGGGCGTGGCAGTCTGATTATCTCTGGCATCCTGCCTCCAATTTGAAATCGTATCTGCTGCGTTCTCTTCAAAGATAGTCGTAAAGTAGTGGTTGGTGTAATATTCGTTCTGGTTCAAAATGCCCCGTAAATCCATCGCCATATCAATTCACCCCCGTTACGACTGCTACAATCTGGATATAGGGATTATTCTTGATTTCGATGGAATCCCTCTCCCAGTCATAGAAAGCCTGAAACAATTCATCAATCTCCCTTTCCCTCTCGGACTTCCTGCGCTGCTGTCCAAGCATATCAAAGACGGAAAGCTGCGCGTCTTTATGCTTTTCCTTCAATGCATCCAACCTCTCCAGCTCACTGTATATGTATGGATCTGTCCGATTCCTGTACTCCTGATATTTGCCTTCCATAATCGCATTCGTTTTTTCCACAACATCCGAAAGAAGGCTTTCCCCAAATGCCACGGCTTCTGCAGTCGCCGCTTTCTGGTTCGGCAGCTTATCCGCGGCTAAATGTGTCCTCCCGATAACCTCCGGCAAAGCAAGTGTACCGGCATACTTTCCATCCACATAGGAAAGAGCAAACCACTCATCTACGACAGAGGTTGAATTCCTGTTCGGAATCTGCCCCTCCACAATGAACAGCATTTCCCTGGAGCTGATGCCATCCGCCAAAGCGAGAAAGGGAACCTCGCCCCTGCGATAAAGGATTCCCGCCTTATCATTGATCCACGAAAAGAGCGGATGCAGCTTCCAAAGAAAACCTGTAGCGGGCCAGGCCTCCTCTGAAAGCGCATTCGCCATACATCTTTGCATTTCCCTTTTGCAGAAATCAATATCCGGGGAAAGCCGCATGATACCATCTGACGGCATGGCCTCCTCAGGAAGAACCTTTTCCAGCTTCCTTTTTAAATCGTCTGTGAGCTTAATGTTAAGCCCCCTGACAGCCTGCATCTCCTTCACCTCAATGCTTTCGGTATCGGGGAATACAGACAATGCTGTTTTGATATATTCCATATCGTCATACAGTGTTTCTTCAGCGCTGTACTCAATCTTTGTCGTGGATGTGGCTGACTGCATCATCATCTCAAAAGGGTCGAACCCACCCTCCAGGATATCGAGCTGCGACTCAAAATCTTCCGCACTGACATCACTCTCAATGGCCTTTGCGGTCTCTATCTCTTCCTCTTCCTGATTGAACTTGCCAAACAGAACCGCAGGATCGCCGATGTTCTTATAAGCCTGCTCCTCCTTCTGCACAAGGATTTCCATGATACGGGCATCGCCACGAATCTTCTCATTGTCAGAGCCTATCAACATATAGCGGATGTCCGGCGTTTCTTTCTGACCATATCTGTCGATTCGGCCGTTTCTCTGCTGGAACACCATCAGGGACCACGGAATGTCAAAGTGAATCAGCCGGTGGGACAGGTAATGCAGATTGATGCCTTCTGAAGCCACATCCGATGCCACAAGGACGCGTATGGGCGACTCCGGCCTTCCAAACTCGTCTACGATACGCTGAAGCTCCTTATCGTTCATCCCGCCATACATGGACTGAATGGCATTCGAAGAAATTCCCAAATCTTTCTGAAGATTCTCTACAAGAAACCGCATGGTCTCTATGCGCTCTGTGAAGATAACGATACGGTCGTCATTATTCTTCGGATTCCAGCCATAATCTGGGTTCTTTAATATCTTCAGCAGTGTGGTATAGCGGGAGAAATCCTCGGGCCCTACCTTCAAAAGCGCGTCCCTCAGCTCCGTCAATGCAACGATATCCGGCATGTCATTCTCGCCAAACTTATTCTTAAGCTTTTTCAGTCTTTCATCAATACTCTTGATACAGGCCGCCGGGCTGGAAAAGAGCGCCTTTTCCAGACTGGTCTTGAAGAGCTGGCCGCTGCCTTTTGCCTTCCCTGCATCCATCTGAAGGGACATTTCCGCAAAAATATCAAAGGCATGCTCCTCCCTTAAGGAAGCCTTGCATTCCTCGATGCTGATCTTCCTTTCCATAAACGAACCTGCCACCTGATCCTGCACATCTTTTTTAAAACGGCGGATACATAAGCCGTCAATATCCTCCGGGCCGTAATCCTTATCATTTGCAATCGCAGTGGGATCCAGCATATTCATGAGCGATGCAAAGCTCTCTGATTTTCCGTCATGGGGCGTGGCCGAAAGCATAATCAGTGTATCGGACTTGTTCGCAAGGAGCTTCGCCAGCTTCTCTCTCTGGGAGTGCTTGCTTCTTTTGGCTACATTGTGCGCTTCATCGATGACGATGATATCCCACCATGCGTTCTCCAGATGAGTACGATAATCCAGGTCATTCTTCAGCGTATCCACGGAAATAATGGTCTTGTCATAGTAATAGAACGGGTTGTAGTTCGCCGGTATCCTCGCGCGGACCCTCTGTATCTTGCCTGAATCCAATCTGACCAGCGGTATGGTGAATCGGTTCCACATTTCCTTCTGGAACTGTGTCATCATACTCTTTACAGTGACTACCAGAATGCGCTTTCCCTTACCTCTGGCAATCAGCTCACTCATAAGAATTCCAGCCTCCAGCGTCTTTCCAAGGCCAACCGTATCGGCAATCAGAATGCGCTGCCTGGTACGGTTCAGGGCAATCTGCGCAGGCTCCAGCTGATAAGGCATCAAATCCATGGCCGCCTTATCTCCGATATGTATCTTTGTGTCTGTGGGTATTTTTTGCCTTAAGTGGCTCTCGATATAGAGCTTGGATTTTTTGAAGAATGCCGAATCATCCGGTATCAGCTTCACCTTTGCCGGATCTACAATCTCTATCTCTTTTTCAATATCTGTCATAAACCTGGATTCATAGTCCTTTACCAGGCTGGAAATGCCCACTACCTGCAGGGTCTGATTACCCAGACTGTTCCTCTCGACTCTTTTTATTATCCATTCTTCACCCCGGACGATAATCCTCATGCCGGGCGCGTATTCCGCTTTTGTCATGTATTTTCCTTTCTACATGTCCATTATAAATGGCTACACGTTCGCTACATTGAGTATCCGCCTGTTGTAATCATCCTTAATCTGTTCCCTAAAAATGATGGAAAAAGCTATTCCTGTTCCATGCCTCGAACAATGAAATTCTACCATATTCGCATCATTTTAACCATACATTTTTTCAAATACTTTTTCCCATACACAAATCTCCATACTCCTGAAATATATTACCAAACACTCCCCCTCAGCCAGGTAATAGAACCGCCTGTTATCCACCACTCATCCACCTCCAAATTATCCAGGAGGGAATCGTCCGGCAGAGAGCCTTTATGATATCTGAATTATAGTTGAAAATCAAGGTCTGCTATAAAACCTTTATCAACTTCACAGCCCGAACCTAAAGCAGCTGCCGAACCCAAGAAAGTTCCGGCAGCTGCCTGGTATTTTTATAGAATCGGGCTTCCTCCTACATTCCTATCGCTCCGCCCGCATGGGATTGCTCAAAAAGTCCTCATAGGACAGCCTTATGCCCTCCTCCAGCTCCCGGTGAACGCCCCCTCCTCGTAGCCGAACAGCTCCGATTCCAGCAGTTCCGCCGGGATGGCGGCGCAGTTCACCTTGATAAAGGGCTTGTCCCGGCGGGCGCTGCCCTGGTACAGTTCGTTGGCGATCAGCTCCTTGCCCGTGCCCGCGTTGACGGTCTCGTTGCCGCTGTAATGGTTCATGAGGAACACGCACAGGTTGGCCAGGTCGTCCACGTAGAGGAATTCCCGCAGGGGCGAGCCGTCCCCCCAGCAGGTGACGTATGGAAGCCCCTGCTCCTTTGCCTCGTGGAACCGCCTTATCAGCGCGGGCAGCACATGGCTGTGGGTGGGATGGTAGTTGTCATTGGGGCCGTATAAATTCGTTGGCATGACAGAGATGTAGTCCGTCCCGTACTGGCGGTTCAGGAACTCACAGTATTTCAGCCCGGAAATCTTGGCCAGGGCGTAGGCCTCGTTGGTCTTCTCGAGCTCGCTTGTCAACAGGCAGCTCTCCGGCATGGGCTGGGGGGCCATCCGGGGATAGATGCAGGAGGAGCCCAGGAATTCCAGCTTCCTGCAGCCGTTCTGCCAGGCGCTGTGGATGACGTTCATCTCCAGGGTCATGTTGAACCACATGAAGTCCGCCAAAGCCTCCTGGTTGGCCACGATGCCCCCCACTTTCGCCGCCGCCAGGAACACGTATTCCGGCTTTTCCGCGGCGAAGAAGTCCTCCACCTGCTGCTGGCGGCACAGATCAAGCTCACTGTGGGTGCGCGTGATGATATTTTCGTAGCCCTGGCGCCGCAGCTCCCGGAGGATGGCGGAGCCCACCATGCCCCGGTGCCCGGCCACGTAGATTTTCGCGTTTTTTTCCATCATAATGCCTTTCTGTTCTAATGTCTTACTCTTCTTACATCTTCTTTTTCGAAAAAAGTTTCCGCTGAGCCAATTATCCTCGGGCGGAAAATCGTTTTGGTAATATTACAGAGAAATCACATCCGGCCTGTATAGTCGGTCTACTATCTCGTCCACGCTGATGCCATTTCCGGCCATTATCGTTCCGATGACCTGGCAGTTCGGGATACTTGCTGCAATTTCTTCCACCCACAGGCTCACCTCATCGTCATCGCCAAGACCCTGACGGATTTTCTCCACTCGTTCCTTTATCTCATCCCTGGTCAATTTTTTCATAAGATTTCCTTCACGAATTCCGATATGGCCGCCGCGGCATGTGCCCCGATGCATGAATCCTTGAGCAATCAGCACTCGCTGTCCACCCCAGTGCTGCGTTGTCGTCTCCCGCCTTGTCCTGGTGCGGACATCAAGCACTGATTACTCGGGAATTCATGCCACGGCGCACCAGAACGCCCGTTCGTACCGGGGCTGTGGGGAACTGACAGGATTCCCACAGCCCTGTATTCATCTGCGGAATCCGAAAGGAGGCGGCGCATGCATATCCTGATTATAGAAGACGACGAGGATTTTCGCCTGGAGCTGGCGGGCCTCCTGCGGAGTTCCCTCTACCGCGTCACGGCGCTGACCCGGTTCGACCATATCGCCGGACAGATTTCCG
>OFGD01001481.1_pt1 | contig 11596 bp, 8 predicted proteins | sample 1521671 | NCBI WGS metagenome assembly OFGD01 (sample SAMEA3504114, study PRJEB24116) | mouse gut metagenome | biome: mouse gut; feature: mouse-associated habitat; material: faeces | place: Denmark | collected 2011 | reverse complement strand
CTATGGTCAGGTTCGGGAACAGGTAATCCCCTTTGCGGTGGTAAGTCAGTTCCATGCTCATTTCCTCCTTCTTTGTTTTTGCTTTCACGCTTTAAAGCGTTAAATTCATTATAGCCGATTCCATTCTCTTTTGCAACCGTTTTCTGGGATTCTTCTATGAGAATCTTACGCACTGTCCGTCCAATGTCCACAAGGACAGGCTCCACAAGCTGGCTTGTGGCATTTCCCAGGAAGGTAAGCACAGGCAGCGCATTGTAATCGGTGATTGCCGAAAAATCTTCTTCCTCCAGATACTCCATCGGGTCAAGGCCGCAGCGGACAGCCAGCGTATAAAAAGCGCTGTTCATCAAAAGCCGCCGGAACTCCACACGGATCGTGTCCTCGTCCAGCCCCTCTAAAAATGTCCCCTCTGTTTCATACAGAAGGCCGTCCATCACTTCCTCTAAGTTTTCTTCCGTCAACTGGCGGGATATTTCGGATAAGGCAGACGGCAGGTCTGCGCTGTCTGTCTCTGACAGTCCGTAAGCGTCCGCCAGATGGTCAAGGATATCCTTTTTCTGTGCATCCTCAATCTTCCACAGGTTTGGCGTCCTGCCGCCACGCACCATATGCGTGTCGGAAATATCGAATACATACCGCAGCCTCCGTGTCGGCCCGGTATCGTCAATCAGTGCAATCCCCTTTGCCCCACGGTTCACCCACCGGTTCATCTTCCCATTCCACAGCTCCAGCGACGCACAGGCAGTCGCATCCGGGCGCTGTGCATGGATCAAAAGCGTATCTGGGAAGGAATAACGGTACAGCTTCGCCGCCGTGTCCAGATATCCCATCCAGTCCCATGGGGAACTGGTGACAGCCTTTGCCTCATACTCCGCAAGCCCACGGATTTCATTTAACATTGCCATATAAAACCTCCATATAAAATACCGCCCCTGTGCCTGAAAGTTTTTTATCCAACAATACTTTTCCAGACACAAAAGCGGCATGTACCTTTATTCTGCTTTTTATTTTCGTTTTCCACTGCCTTTGCCGGATTTCCCGCTTCCCTTTTTCTTCGGAAATTCCAGGCTGAAATTCGCACGTCCATCCTCTGCCGTCATCAACAGGTCTGCCGCAAAGGTTCTCCCTGTTTTCTGTGAATAGAGATCCTTCACATGGGTACGCCCCTTCTCCAGCAGCTCTGCCGCCATCTTCTTATCCACCAGTTTTTTCATACCGGATAGATAGCGGTTCTCCTTCCACAAGGAGAAAGCACATTCCCGGTTACTGCAGTAAAAGTTCTTCTTTCCCTCATACACAGGATTCCCGCATACCGGGCAGATTCCAACACTTTCCCTCTGATGGAAACGGCCCTGTTCTTCCCCGGATATGGCGCTGCAGCCTGCAATCATCGTATCAATCAAATCTGTAATCTCCCGCAAAAACTCCCGGCTGTCCATCTGCCCTTTCTCAATCAGGAGCAGTTTATTTTCCCATTCCGCAGTCATAGATGCAGACTTTAGGTAATCCGGCAGCGCCGCAATCAGTTCCTTCCCGTCTGCAGTCGGGAGGATCTGCTTCCCGTTCCGCTTTGCATAGCCGGAGGAAACCAGCTTTTCCAGAATGGATGCCCTGGTTGCAGGCGTGCCAAGTCCCTTTTTCTCTGTATCTTCATCAAAATCCTGATTCCCGGCCCGTTCCATCGCTAAAAGCAGTGTGTCCTCGCTGTACGGCTTCGGAGCTGATGTGAAATGCCTGCTCTTCTCTGCACGGACTTCTGCAATCTCCATCCCTTCCCGCAATCCTCCCGGAATGGAGAATGTGTCATCTGTTTTGCCTTTATCCGCTGGCTTTCCTTTTTGCACAGCATTACGGAAGGCTTCTTCAATGCCTTTAAACCCTGGCTGGACTGTTGCCTTCCCTTTTGCGGAGAACTCATGCCCCTCACACAATGCTGTGACTGTTGTTTCCTCATAAATGCATTCTTCGGATACTGCCTGTGCCAGACGCTGCCCGATCAGACGGAAGATATTCCGCTGCCGTTCTGATAATTCTTCAAAATCCTGCCCTAGCGCCTCTTTTGTCGGTAACAGTGCATGGTGGTCGGAAACTTTATCATTATTGATAATGCGCCCTATATTCTCCCCGATAGATTCTCCCTGTAAGAAAGGCAGTAACTCAGGTAACAGCTCTAACAATTCTAAAGCTGTCTGCTCCATATCTGCTGTAATGTACTGGCTGTCCGTCCGGGGATAGGTGACTAACTTTGCTTCATACAGTTCCTGCAGCTCCCTTAATGTTTCCTGCGCCGTATATCCAAAGAAACGGTTTGCCTCCCTCTGCAGCGTGGTAAGATCATAGAGTTTCGGCGGCTGGCTCTTCTTCTGGATTTTCTCCACTTTGCGGATAACTGCGGATTTCCCATTGCATTTTTCAGCCAGGGCAATGCTTTCCGCTTCATCCTTAATAGATTCTGATATGACACGAATCCCATCCCCCTCAACCGCCACCTTGTAATAGACTTCCTTCACAAACCCGTCAATGGCATCCTGCCGCTCCACCAGCATTGCCAGCGTGGGTGTCTGGACACGCCCCACCGTCAATCGCTTATAATATTTTGTGGTAAATGCCCTGGTTGCGTTCATTCCGATCAGCCAGTCCGCTTTTGCCCTGCATATGGAGGCTTCGCAAAGGTTCTTGTATTCCTCCCCATCTTTCAGATTGGCAAACCCTTCCCGGATTGCGCTGTCCTCCATAGAACTGATCCACAGCCGCCTGACCGGGATTTTGCTGCCCGACAGGTCATAGACACGCTTGAAGATCAGTTCCCCTTCCCGGCCTGCGTCACAGGCATTCACCACATAATCCAGATTACTCCGGTTCAGCAGCTTTTTTAAGACTGCAAACTGCTTTTTCTTATCTTTTGCAACGGCCAACTCCCACTGCCCCGGCACGATGGGCAGGTCTGCAAACTCCCATTTCCCATATCTGGAATCATAATAATCAGGGGAAGCATACTCGGCCAGATGCCCCAGGCACCAGCTTACAATACAGTCTTCCCCTGACAGATAGCCGTCCTCCCGTTCCGTAACGGAAAGAATCCTGGCCAGGCTCTGTGATACGCTCGGTTTTTCGGCAATGACCAAAAACATTATTCATCATCCTCCTCTTCTTCCTCAGAATCGTCCTGCTCCTCATTGATATATGCACCGCCGTAAAATTCCAAATCCTCATTGTCTTCTTCATCCTCGTCCTGCCTTGGTTTCACCACTTTAAAATAATAATATCCGCCGATGCCGCCAGCCAAAAGTACAATCACCGCAAGCAGGGCGCCCGTATTCGTGCCGCCTTCCTTTTCTTTCGGCTCTGTCTCCATTTCTGGTTCTTCCGGTAAAGACGGCTTTTCTGTTTCCGGGATGATTACGGAAGGCTGCTCCTGCTTTGGGTCTTCCTTTGTTTCCCCAATAAATTCTGCCAGGTCATTTTCATCAATCATGGACAGCATATAGACATTCTCCGTATTGTTGGAGCGGTCTAACACCATGAAAAAGGTATTGCCGTTCTTAGTCTGCACAGTTAAAAACTGCTTGCTTTCATCGTCTGCCATATCGTCCACCAACTGCCCGTTCCCAGGCACAGAAAACGGCGTCCCCTGCACCCTGCCCTGTGATTCTTCCTCTTCTGGTTCTTCTGTGTCTGACGGTTCCTCTGCAATCGGCGCATCCTCCGGATCTCCGTTTTCCACGCTGCTATTTCCTGTCGCTGTCCCAACATTTGCGGTGTCGGCTTCCGTCTGCCCTGCACTGTCCGTATAGGCAAATGCAGGCATGGCCGCAGAGAACATCATCCCCACGACCATCGTAATTACCATCAGATATTTTTTAATCTTATCTTTCATTATATAAATCCTCCCTCCGTTGCCGCATCCTCCGGCAGTCCCTGTCCTGCAGATAACTCCCCTGCTATGTTTTCTGTTGTTTCTGCCGCATTCTCCGTTGTTTCCGTCATGCTTTCTGCTGATCCGGCCAGTTTCTCCGATTCCATGCTTTCTTCGCTGCCAGAATCCATATCTGTTCCCGGCTTCTCGGAAAATACCACCGTCCCCTGCTGTATGCCCTCCAGGACAGACAGCAGTTCCCAGCTTCCAAGCCGCATGGAATGGACGCTCTTTAATATCTCCGCATCCTCCAGCATTTCCCTCTGGACGTTCAGCTCTCCCAAATGCTCCTGCCATGCGGCAATCTTCTTTTCCGTTTTCTGGATTTCGTCCAGGACACGCCGCAGCTTTTTGTTCATATCGCCACCCCATTTTCTTTATCAAATATAATTGTCATTGTTCATGCGTTTTTATCAAACTTTATTGTCTCTCCAAAACTGTATTTTTAAGGCAGCCTTCCAAATCCGAGTAGATGTTGCTGCCAGTATGCAGAACTTATGTTTGTATATTGGATTGGGTCGCCGCAGTGGATCATCATGTTGTTGCCAACATAAATCCCCACATGGCTTGCTCCAGATGTCGGGTAGGTGTTCTGGAAAAATATCAGATCACCCGGCTTTGCCTGTGAAGATGGTACATGGGCACAGCACCCTCGCAATCCTTCTGCCGTCTGCCTCCCTACGTTCCATCCATTCCCGCAGTTATTGATGACCCAACTGACAAACCCGGAACAGTCAAACCCGGTACTTGGCGAAGCTCCGCCCCAAACATAAGGACGGCCTAAATATTTTTCCGCCTCATGGATCATCCTTGCAAACTTTTCATCCGACAATGCCTCGGACGGGATTTCATACCCATATCCATCCGCACCGCCGCCACCGGGCAGGCTCCCCACGTCAAATAAGTAATCCCGGTTGCCGTAAGTCCCGTTGTAAAGGTTATACCGCTTTTCCTCATTTTCATCCATACGGCTCCGCAGGACGGCATCCAGATTGTGGTTCATAAGCGTCACTTCCAGGCGGTTGATTACTTCCGTCGTGGTCACTTCCACTTCCTGATTGCCGTTATCGTCCGCAATAAACGCTTCCCAGGTCTGATGCCCATGTGCGGACGCAGCGGAATGGCTGTCATAATAAACATCAAACTGCACCCCATACCGGGCAAACGCCCCTGTGTCCTCCACCACATACTCCACGCCGTTCATCACGACCTTCGTACCCATCGGCACAAAGGGACTGGCGGCATCCACCGCTATCGTATGGTTTGCCGTTGGATATACGCCGCTGGCCGTCGGCCCTCCTGACCATACACCGCAGCAGATGGAACAGTTACAATACCCACTCGTCACCACCTGTCCCAGGGATTCCCCGACACGCACGGTTTTTGTCTCCGTCACCGTATCGTTGACTTCATTCACATACAGACTGTACTGCTCCCGGAAAATCTCTTCCACTTCGTCCGCCACCTGACTGTAAGTAAATTCCCCGTATTTTGCAGTGAAATAGGAAATCAGATGGTAGGGATTGTGGGAAATCTCGTCTACCTGATACCAGTATTCATCGTATCCCGGATGGGTGGATTCCATGTTGTTAATCTGCCGGTTCAGGGCTTCCTCTAATGCCGCATACGCATTTTCGGTTTCATGGATATCTTCGTCCGTACTTGGATAAGTGGAACCAATAATACTGGAGGATGCCCCCTCGATCATGGCGCTGCAGCTTGACAGTCCTGCCGAAAGCATCAAAAAAAGCAGCCCTAAGACTGCCGCTGCCCCAAATATCCCTTTATTATTTTTTAAGACGGACGCCGCCTTACTTTTTATTTTGTCAAATACGGATTGTGTGGCTTTTGCCGCCTCCGCTGTTGTTTTCTCACCCCTCTTTGCCGCCTGGTAGGATTTTTTAATCCGCTGTTTCTGCCAGAATTTTTTTCGGATTGTTTTCTCTGCCTGCCCCGTTTCTGCCAACTGCTTCCCCGCCGATTCTGCCGTTTCCTGTGAAGCTTCAAACTGCAGGCGGATTTTCACCCCTTCCCCTTCCGGGGATTCCCTCCAACGGGAGAGCTTCCGCTGCACCATCCGGCGGGAGGTACGCATGGCATTCCGCAAAGAATGTTCCGCCATGACCTCTGCCCGGTGTGCCCCCTCTGCCGCAGAATTATCCTGCTCCGCTTCATGCACCTTCCCGTGTGCATAGGCTGACATGGAATGTGACGCCGCAGACGCAGCTTTTCTACCGATCCCCATACCTGCACCATGCACCATAACACTTTCATCGTCACCGAAGGAAATCCTGGATTCCTGCTTTTTCTGCTCATTATGCAGCCGCTCCCGCTTCTGCTTTTTCTTAATATTTTCACGGACAGACTCTAAGGTTTTCCCTGCATCTTCCGGCGTCTCCCTGTAATGGGCATCATTTTTCCGAGAATCCTTACTGCCTGCTTCGCCGCCTGCCTGCTGTCCATCCCCTTTACGGAACTGCGCCTGCACCTGCTTTTTCTTCCGGCTGTGGCTTGTCTCTGCCACAGCTTCCACATAGTTCCTTCCGCTGGACGGATGCCCCCGGATACTCTCCATGCGTGAGGAATGTCCCGATAATCCCCTGGCTGATTCTGTCTCCGGGATTTCCGGTTCTGTATCTCCGTTGCCGTCCGGCTCCTGTGCGAAATATGTATGGTTTTCCGGCTGCACGGGCAATCCGGATAACGGATCGCCTGCCTGCTCAGACAAAGGATTCTTTGTATGTGCTTCATACAGCCGCCGCTTTTTTGCGGACTGCCTTTGCTGCCTGCTTGCCTTTGAGGGATTTTCCGCACTGGAAGAAATGCTGTCCTTCTGCCCCCGTCCAATAGAATACGCTTTTTCCCTTTGGAAATTGACAGAATCTGCCGCCTGCCCCGGCAGTGTCAGATTATCCAATTCCCTCTGGCTTATCCGGACAGAATCTTTCTTCTGCAGATTTTCCTCAACCAAACCGTCACGGCTCATTTTATTGACTGTCTTATCTCTTGCTTTAAACTCTTGTTCCCGCATATCGCTGTTCCTTTCACCATCCAAGTTTGCGACACGGTGTCGCAAAGTATCAGGATCTACCAATCTGTTTCTTACTGGCTGATTTTTTTCGCCATTACCACAACCCTTCCGTTCCTCTGGGAATACTCACAGGTGGATAACGTCAACAGCTTATCCCCGAAAACTGCTGAAATTCCTGTATCGTACAACGCACGTTCCTTAACTTCTTTGATATATTCCCGATAATCTGCCGCATCCTCCGCCTTTGTAAATGTATAATAGGGAAAATCATTTCCTGTATATACCGGCGTACAGAATACGGCGAAAACCTGATACGTTTCACTGCCATGCAATGTGTCATAGGAAATCAATGGATGTTCCAGATAAAATGCGCTGTCCTTGTACTGTTCCAGTGCCGCAAACATCTTCCCGCTGTTCATATGGTGTCCGTAGATAATCAAGTTATCACTTGTAGCTGGATTGCACAGCTCGGAAAGAAACAGACAGCCGTTTGCAGAATACTCCCCATTAAAATCCCGATGGAGATAATAGTTTTCTTCCGATGGACGGTACATAACCGGATAATCAATCACTGTACCCTCTATCTGAATCCATCCGATACAATCTGGATTTTCCCTGTGCAGCGCAAGCAGGCCCGGATGAACCGGAGAAGAATCTCCCCCGGTATCCCTACCTCCATCATTTGTTTCTTCCTCTGATAACCCTTCCGTCTCCCCATTGCCAGACTTTTCATAAATTTCTTTCAACTGCTCTTGCAATGCATCATCCTTCCTCTCCTGCATAAGCATATCTGCGAGAAAATACCCACTGATGCTTAGAAGGAGCAGGGAGCAGAGCAATATTTTTCTTGCAATCCATTGTTTCATGCTTCGCCTTTCTGATCTCTGGCAGGCCGTTTTTCCCGGCTTTCCTCCAAATCCGACAATTTTGTTGTCATCAAAGCATAGAGGCGTAACGACTTATCGAATTTATCTTTAAAAGGGATTATGGTACTCCCGTAAAAAATCAGTCCTTCACCTTCTCCACTGTTCGTCACATAAGATAACTGATGTGGGGAAATATTGAGCTGCTTCGCCAGTATCTGCCTGTCCCCCGCCGCCTGGTTCAACATATAAATAAAGTCCGAGTTTTCAAAAATGTTCTCAATTTCCCGGCTTGACAGCAAATCTTTAATATTCTGCGTTATTCCCGTCGGAATGCCGCCCCATTTCCTAAAACGCTTCCAGATCTCCACTGAATAAGCCGCCGTCTGTTCTTCTTTTAAAAGCAGATGGAATTCGTCAACATAGTATCTGGTGGATTTTCGTGCAGCACGGTTGACCGTCACCCGGTTCCACACCTGATCCTGGACAATGAGCATCCCCAGCTTCTTCAACTGTTTCCCCAAGTCCTTAATGTCAAAGCAGATGATACGGTTCTCCAATTCCACGTTTGTCCTATGGTTGAATACTTTCAGGGAACCGTTCACATAGATTTCAAGCGCTGTTGCAATCCGCTGTGCCTGCATTTCCTTCTGCTCCCGGAGGCATTGGTACAGATCCCCAAGTACCGGCATATTCTCTGGAATCGGATTCCCAAAATATTTCTGGTACACGATTGGCAGACAGCGGTCAATCACCGATTTTTCCTCCGCTTCAATACCGTTCCTTGCCCCCATGATCAGCTCACACAAGGATAAGATAAAATCACTCTTTACGCCTAGTGGGTTATCATCATCCGAATAGTCCATATTGATGTCCATCGGATTAATATAGTCCCGGCTTGTGGCTGAAATATGGATCACCTGCCCGCCTAACGCATGGACAAGTGGATAATACTCGCCCTCTGGATCTCCAATAATGATGTCGTCCTGGGTGGCAAAGAAAGCATTGGTAATTTCTCGTTTCGCTGAAAAAGATTTTCCAGATCCGGGCGTACCAAGTATCAATCCATTCGGGTTTTTCAGTTTCTTCCGGTCTACCATGATCATGTTGTTGCTCAGCGCATTTAAGCCGTAATACAACGATTCCCCCGCCATAAATAATTCCTGCGTGGTGAACGGGACAAAAATTGCCGTGGATGTGGTAGTAAGCGCACGTTTGATAGGGATTAGATTCAATCCCAATGGGACGCTGCTCATCAACCCCTGCTCCTGCATATAATCTAATCGGCGTAATGAGCAATTGTATTTCTGTGCAATACCCGCCGTCTGGAATACGGCGTTGTCCAGATCCTGTTTTGTCTTTGCCGTGTTTAAGAACAGCACCGTTACAAGGAACATCCGCTCATTCCTGGACTGCAGATCTTCCAACAGCCGCTTCGCTTCCCCTCCGTAGGTATTGAGGTCAGAGGGGATGATGTCCATATCGTACCCTGATCGTACTGCCTTCTTCTGCTCCTCGATTTTCATCCGGTTAATGTCCGTTACCTTGCTTTTCACCAGCTTGATTGCCTTCATCTGGTCTAAGGACTGGATATGCAGATTCACCATCAGGTTCCTGTCCATATCCAGGAACTCCGCAAGCATCTTGTCCGTCAGCTCCGGGGCCAGTATCTGTAAGTAGGATGCCGCCCCAAGGGTATCACCCATCTGGAAGTCCTTCCCATTCTTAAACACAAAACTGGTGGGCGCAATGAAATCCTTCGTCCCCATCCCGGTACGCAGCACACTATCATAAGAAAACTTAAACGGTGTCTTTTCATCCGGGTTAAAGGTTTCATACAGCACCTGCAGGCGTTCCTCTCCATTTAAGGGATAAGCAGATACGCCAAGCACCTTAAAGTTGTTCAGAATATCCGCTTCAATCCGTTCCAGCTTCGGCTTTGCCTCCCGGATGTTGTCCGCTTCAATCCCAAACGTGATATACTTCGTGCGGACAAGCCCGTTGTTGCCCTTCGCAAGCTGGTTTTTCAGCATCTGCGCATACTCCATCCGTACATCGTCAAAATCGTCGTTCTGCGGCTTGATCTGGATAATGGATTCAAACTCTTTCATGTTGCTGTGATGGTTCACGAACGACAACTGAAAATGTATGGTACTGTCAAAATAATTAAGGAAGTCGCACCAGTTTTCAAAAATGGCATTTTTATCCTCATTCTGTGCCAACTGGTAATTAATATCATAGAACCGAATGGTCTTGGAATAATATTTATCCTGCACCCGGCAGATCCCGTCCTTCGCCATCTCCCGGTAGGGAATGGACTGCTGTGCGGAAATCTGTTTCTCCCTTGCTTTTTTCTCTTTTGCTCTATCCCGGCCTTTGTGTACTGCGGCATTTCTTGTACCATATTTTTGTACTGCCGATTCCTGATGTGCTTTTTTCTTTGAAACCCTTTTCTTTTTCTCCGCTTTCTGCCTTGCTGCCTCCCTCTTTGCCGCTTTTTCTGCTTCACGGGCAGCTTTCAATTCTGCTCTCCAGTCTGCTTCCTCCTGGATCTTCCTTAACTTCTCTGCCTCCTTTGCAGCCTTCTCCATCGCCTTTTTCTCACGGCGGGTGAGCTTCCTGTTTATTCCCATGCTGCCGCCTGTCCTGGAATAAGCGGGATTGTCCTCAAAATCTATATAATCATCCTCCGGCTCATCCAGCCAGTCATCCAGGTGGATCGCACCCTCCTTGCCCGTCACCCGTCCCGGCTGTCTATTTTCTCTTTTTCTTCCCATGCTTTCCTCCCCCTTTCTTCTGTTTCGGCACGGCCTTTCTTTCCTCCATCTCATAGATATTTTTTATCTCATACCGGCGGACTGCCGGCTTTTTCAATTTCACATTGATGATGTTGAAGAGAACTTTCTCCAGCGGCATCCCGTCTTTCTCATACATGGCGAACAAAAAAGCCGGGAGCATCAGAAGCACCATTCCCGTTGCCGCATTACTTGTCCCAATATAATTTTTCGTGAGGAAATAAAAAGGCAGCCACAAGGCAGACAAGCTGCCTCTTTGTAAGGTTTAAGACCACCTTATTCTTAATCTTCGTCAAATCTTTCGGCACACTGACAAATGCCATCTAAACAGCCTCCTTCCTGCCTGCGGCATAATCTGCAAAATCCTTTACTGTATAAAATATCCGCTTGTTATTCACCCAGCGCTGAAGCTGACGGGTAATTTTCGGCGCACTTGGACGGTCATAAACCATCACATATGGCGAAAATCCCATATCACGCAAGGTTTCCACACGGTATAAATCCTGCTCATGGCTGCTCCCATAATTCGTAAGCACGTAGACCTGCCGCTTCCGTTTATCCTTCACTGCCGTCAGTTCCAAAAATCTCTGGAAATATCCTGTCAGATCCTCGTCCGGGTTATCCCATGCAAAATGCACCATCTTTGTGCGTACTTGATTCAGCAGGGAAACATTGTCCGGGTTTATCAGGCGGATGTCCAGCCCCTGGGAGAAATCCACCCAGGCACGGCTTTCTGCAAGCTGCTGTATCAGCTTTTCATGTTCCGGGCAGGCCAGGAGGTTCGCATCCATCAGTTTTATCTCTTTCTGCCCATCCCAAAATTCAGAAAGATCAGCGACCTGTACGCTCCTTCTCCCTTCCTTGCCGCTGACAATACAAAATCCGCAGTTCCGGGGACATCCACGGCTTAAAAAGCCATACGCCGTATCGGGAAACTGCGGATATAAACTATAATCCGGATAACTATGTTCAACGTCATCCGGCAAGTTTT
>OFGD01001480.1_pt1 | contig 11604 bp, 9 predicted proteins | sample 1521671 | NCBI WGS metagenome assembly OFGD01 (sample SAMEA3504114, study PRJEB24116) | mouse gut metagenome | biome: mouse gut; feature: mouse-associated habitat; material: faeces | place: Denmark | collected 2011 | reverse complement strand
TCAGATTTCAAACTACCACTTTTTCCGCATATATATTAGGATAGACACGGAAGACGCCCCAGAGGCCCTTGGGCCTCTTCTCCGTCTCCCGCAATACTACGTAAAGGAAGGTAAGGGAAAAAATGAAGAAGCTATCCTGTCTCTTTCTGGCGATGATCATGGTGCTGTCCCTCTTGGTTGGCTGCTCCGGCGGCAACAACAACAGCGGCAGCAACAACGACCGCCAGAACGACGCCAACACCCCCAGCGACAGCAATACCGATAACAACAACACCGAGCAGACCTACTCCGGCAAGGTCATGCTGTACTCCTCCATGCAGGAGGACCAGCTGATGGCCATCAAGGAGGGCTTTGAGAAGAAGTACCCCGGCGTGACCATGGAGTACTACTTCGCCGGCACCAGCAAGGTGGTCACCAAAATCTCCACCGAGGCCCAGGCCGGTCACGTGGACGCCGATGTCATCTGGGTGGGCGACGCTGCCGACTATGTTTCCTTCAAGGAGAACAACATCCTGCAGCCCTACACCTCCCCTGAGCTGGATGGCGGCGCCATCGACAGCGCCTATGTGGACCCTGAGGGCTACTACACCGCCGGCCGTCTGGTTGGGGTAGGCATTGCCTACAACAATGCTCTGGTTACCCCGGAGGAGGCCCCCAAGACCTGGAGCGACCTGCTGGATTCCAAGTGGAAGGATCAGGTGGTTATGTCCGATCCCGGCACCGCCGGTACCACCAAGTACTGGATGAACGCCATGATGTGCAGCGACAAGTACGGCACCGATTACATGCAGAAGCTCCATGACAACGGCTGCCTGCTGGAGAGCGGCACCACCGCCACCCACAACCAGCTGGCCGCCAGCGCCTACAAGGTGGGCGTCTGCCTGGACTACGTTTCCGCCAACCTCATCAAGGACGGCTCTCCCATCACCTTCCTGTATCCCGAAGAGACCGTCTCCATCGCCAGCCCCATCGGCCTGGTGAAGGACTGCAATAACGAGGAGAACGGCAAGCTCCTGTATGACTTCATCCTTTCCAAGGAGGGCCAGGAGATTCTGGTTGCCAATAACCTCGTCTCTGTCCGTACCGATGTCACCCAGTCTGTGGACCTCACCACCATCCCCTCCTTCCTGGAGTGCGACATGGCGAAGCTGGCCGCCGACAGCGAGGCGAACCTCACCGCCTTCAACGGCATCTGGGGCCTGTAATCGCCCTTGCTTTCACAAAGGCGCCATACATAAAAAAGCGAGAGGGGCGGGGGAGACAGCGTCTGCTGCCCCCCGCTCCCTTTATCTCTGTCCCCCCGGCGGGGGGAGCGGTTTTTGGATTTCATGACGTGAGGAGGAGAGTATTTGTCAAAGGTTGCGTTTAAGAATATTTCCTTTAAATACGGCCAGAACCAGATTCTAAAGGATTTCAGCCTGGAGATTGAAAGCGGCGAAATCCTTTGCCTGGTGGGGCCCTCCGGCTGCGGCAAGACCACCCTGGTTCGCTGCCTGCTGGGCCTCAATAAGCCCGACACCGGGGAGATTTATGTGGGGGATACCTGCATCTTCAGCGCCAGCCGCCGCATCAACATGGCGGTGGAGCGCCGGAACATCGGCATCGTTTTCCAGGACTACGCCGTGTGGCCCCATATGACAGTGGGGGAAAACGTGGGCTACTCCCTGAAAAAGCGCCGGGTCCCCAAAGGGGAAATTGCCGGGCGGGTGGAAAACGCCCTGGCCATGGTGAACATGACCGAATATAAAAACCACCTGCCCAGCCAGCTTTCCGGCGGGCAGCAGCAGCGGGTGGCCATCGCCCGTGCCCTGGTGGGCAACGGGGACATCATTGTGATGGATGAGCCTATCACCAACCTGGACGCCAAGCTCCGGGAGCAGATGCTGGAGGAGATCCGGGAGATCCAGCGAAAGAGCGGCACCACCGTTCTGTACATCACCCACGACCAGCAGTCCGCCCTCCAGCTTTGCGACCGTATGGCGATTATGGAGCCGGACGGCAGCCTCTGCCAGCTGGGCACTGATGAGGACATTATTTTGCACCCGGCCAACCGCTTCACCTTTGAGTTCATCGGGGTTTCCAACTTCATCCCGGTGGAGGTGGCAGGTAGCGCTATCACCCTCCGGCCCGGCCAGAAGGATTTCCCCTGGGCCGATGGCAAACTGCCGGAGGGTACCGATACCTCCAAAAAGCTGGAGCTGGGGGTGCGGCCCAACGACATCGTCTTTGATAAGGATTCCTCCCTGCGGGTCACCGTTAAGCGGTCGGTCTTTTTGGGGAGCGAATACGATTACTTTGTGGAGCTGGGCGGTCGGGAGCTGCGGATTCAGCAGAACACCCTGGACGCCGCCAAGTACGGCGTGATGCGGGAGGGTCAGGAGACCGGCATCCGGCTGCTGAACTACCGCTTCTACCCGGAAAAGGAGGTATCGGCATGACAAAAACAGGCCGCAATAAGGATCTTGCCGCCATCGATGGCAAGCGCTTTAGCATGGACGGCGTGATGACCGCCCTCACCGTGGTGCTGCTGCTGGTAGTAGTGGTGATTCCGGTGGTTTCCATCATCTACAACGCCTTTTTCTTCCAGGGCCACTTTGACCCCAAGCTCTTCAGCAGCCAGCTTACCGATGCGGGCAACCTGGCCGCCATGTGGAACACCATCAAAATCGCCTTTTGGGTCACCCTGCTGGGGACCGTTGTAGGCACCTTCTACGCCTGGCTGCTGGGCCGCAGCGACATCCCCGCCAAGGGGCTGATGCGCGCCCTCTTCAACATCCCCTATATGTTCCCCCCCTTCCTGGGGGCCATGGCCTGGGACCTGCTGCTCAACGGCCGGTCCGGCTACCTCAACAAGCTCCTGATGGAGGTTTTCGGCCTCTCCACCGCCCCGGTGAACATCAACACCCTTGGGGGTATCGTCTTTGTGGAGCTGTCCTACTACTTCCCCTTCGTCTTTATGCAGGTGGTCAGCGCCCTGGAGCGGATGGACCCCACCCTGGAGGAATGCGCCCGCATCGCCGGCGCTAAGCAGATGACCGTTATCCGCAAGATAACCCTCCCCCTGGTGGTGCCCGCCATCTCCGCCGGCGCCCTGCTGATTCTCACCACCTCCCTGGCCCATTTCGGCGTTCCCTCCATTCTGGGCTTCTCCCAGGGCATCTATACCCTGCCCACCAAGATTTACGCCGTTATCTCCCGTGCGGGGGGCAGCTTTGAGGGGATCCGCCAGGGCGCGGCCCTCTCCATCATGCTGGTGCTGGTGGTGTTCACCGCCCTGGTGATTCAGAAGAAGATCCTCAGCTCCGGCAGCTACGACATCATCAAGGGCAAGAGTATGCGCCCCACCCTCATCAAGCTCCGTGGTGCCCGCATCCCGCTGCTCATCCTCTGCATCGCCACCCTGATCCTCATCGTCATCGTGCCCCTGGTGATGATTTTCCTGGTGAGCCTGGTGAAGGCCTACGGCCTGCCCCTCATCCCGGAGAACTTCACCTTCCAAAACTACAAGCGCATCTTCGCCGCCTCCGGCACCATTGATTCGGTGAAGAACTCCCTCTTCGTCTCCATTGCCGCCGGTATCATCTGTATGTTCCTGGGCACCCTCATCGCCTATGTGGTGCAGAAGATCCGGCCCAAGGGCAAGGAGGTGCTGGAGGTTCTCTCGGTGCTGCCCTACTCCCTCCCCGGCACCGTGCTGGCCATCGGCGTCATTCTGGCCTGGTCCGGCAACATCCTGAATATCAGCCTTTATAACACCATCTGGATTATCCTGGTGGCCTACATTGCCCGGTATCTCTCCTTCTCCATGAAGAGCTCCTCCGCAGCGCTCTTGCAGGTTCACCCCTCCCTGGAGGAGGCGGCCCGCACCTGCGGCGCCTCCCATATGGAGAGCCTCACCGACGTCACCCTGCCTCTCATCCGTCCGGCCATGGTCTCCGGCTTCTTCCTCATTTTCTTGCCGGCCATGCGTGAGGTGACCACCTCCATCCTGCTGTACGGACCCTATACCCGCACCCTGGGCGTCCAGATCTACTCCCTGCGCGATGCGGGCATGATTCCCCAGGCGGCGGCGCTGGGAAGCGTAGCTATCATCATAATCATCATCTGCAACACCATCGTCACCCAGGCAACCAAGGACCGGAAGGGGGTTTAAGGGATGGATCAAGTTATTCTTCGTCATGTTACCAAGCGGTTTACCACCAAGACACTGGGGGATATCGTCGCTGTGGACGACTTTAACCTCAGCGTTCACGAGGGGGAGTGCTTCTCCTTCCTGGGCCCCTCCGGCTGCGGCAAGTCCACCACGCTGCGGATGATTGCCGGTTTTGAGGACCTGAGCGAGGGGGAGATCGAGCTTTGCGGCCGCCCCGTTTCTATCAAGGATAAAAACCTCTATGTGCCGCCGGAGGAGCGGGGGCTGGGGATGGTCTTCCAGTCCTTTGCCGTCTGGCCCCACATGAACGTCTTTGACAATGTGGCCTTCCCCCTCCAGATTCAGAAGGTCAATAAAACCGAAATTGCCCAGCGGGTAAAGGAGGCCATGAAGCATACCAGCCTCACCGGCCTGGAGGAGGTCTTCCCCTCCGACCTTTCCGGCGGGCAGCAGCAGCGCATCGCCCTGGCCCGCGCCATCGTCACCCAGCCCAAGGTGATGCTGCTGGATGAGCCCCTCTCCAACCTGGACCCCAAGCTCCGGGAGACCATGCGCTTTGAAATCAAGGAGCTCCAGCGGAAATTTAACTTCACCATCATCTTTGTCACCCACGATCAGTCGGAGGCTATGGCTATCTCCGACCGGATGATGGTCTGCGACATGGGCAAGATTATGCAGATTGACACCCCGGAGAATCTCTACAACAAGCCCAACAGCCGCTTTGTCCACAGCTTTTTGGGGGAGAGCACCTTCATCAATGTAGCAGTGCAGGACGGCAAGGTCTATGCCGAAGGGGACAACGACCACCCCCTGAAGCTGGAGATTCCAAAGGACGCCGACAGGCGGATGGTGGTGGCGACCCGCCCCAATTCCATCGACCTGCTGAAGCCTGGCGAGGGGGAGGGCTATCCCACCAAAATCGATAAGCGCATCTTCCTCACCGACCGCACCGAATACCTGGTGCAGATTGGCCGCCAGACCCTGAAAATCCAGGTGCCCCACCGGGTCACCTTCGCCGAGGGGGACCCCTGCCTGGTGCGGTTTGTCAGCCCCATGTGGTATCCGGCGGAGGACGAGGCCGCAGAAAAGGAGCGCCAGAGAAGGCAGCTGGTGTAACTAGAAAAATTACATACAAAAGGGAGAGGTCTTTCGGGCCTCTCCTTTTTGTGTTGGGATGCTTTTTGCAGAAGATGCGCCTATAGAGAAACACCTTCCGGAGTTGTGCAATTTGCATATAATTAAAAGACAAAAGTCAAATTTTAGGGAAAAGGGTTGACAAGAAAGCGAAAAAAAGGGTAAACTTTTAGATAGAACTACCATCAGTGGCGAAAGAAACAAAGCGGGTTTTAAACATGGGGAGACGATAGGCGTTCTGCCAAGAGGGGAGGCGTGGAGCATGAGGAGCTGGCTGCGGTTTTTGGTGGTGGCGGTGTTGGGAGCCCTGCTGCTGGCGGGGTGTGAGTGCAAGCACGAATATGACCAGGGAACGATCACCAAGGAGGCTGCCTGCAAGGAGGAAGGGATCCGCACCTATACCTGCCAGAAGTGCGGGGAGAGCTATGAGGAATCCATTCCCCTGCTGGAGCACGTTTATAAGGAGCGGGTGACGCGGGAGGCCACCTATGAGCAGGAAGGGGAAGAGACCTACACCTGCACCCTCTGTAAGGACAGCTATACAAAGCCCATCCCCGCCCTGGAAAAGCCGGTGGAGGTGAGGGTGACCGGAAAAACCACCCATATCGACTATTTCTTTGAGTGGATCTTGCTGGATTTTCAGGTGGAAAACGTGGGAACGCAGGACATCCGGGGCCTGCGGGGGAAGCTGGTTGTAATGGATCTGTTTGGAAAGGAGATCCAGTCCCTCCCGTGCAGTTTTACCGAAGACCCCATCCCGGTCGGAGAGACTGTGGAGCTTCCAGAGCGTTCTATGATGGTGGATAGCAACAGCGGTGCAGACGTACAGTTTTTCCAAACCGATTTTTCCGAGCTGCAATTTTCCTTTGCGTTGGAGCAGGTGGTCTATCTGGAGCCGGAAGCAGAGGAAGCGGAGAGCGATTTGGGGATGAAAAAAGACCCGGTGCGGGTTACGGTGGCGGACATGGGCAGCTACCAGGCAAATCTTTTCAGCAACCTGCACTCCAGCATCCGCCTGACCATGCAGATTGAAAATGATTCGGGGAAAGAGGTAAAGGCGATTGAAGGGACCGCCACCGTTTGGAATATGTTTGGGGACGAGTTGGCGACCTATCAGTGCGACCTCCTCACCCGGAAGAACTTCCGCTCCCAGGATGGCAGGGACCTTCAAATTTTTACCATTACCTATTACGATATGAGCGCTGGCGACTGGGAGGTGCTTTACAGCAGCTACGAGCAGTTGGACTTCCAGTATACCATTAACTCCATCCTTTATGAGGACGGTACCAAGGATATCCTCCACCAAAGCGGAACCAGCGTCTAACAAAAAATCAGCGGTCCCCTAGAAAATAGGGGGCCGCAGGTTTTTATAAGCAGGGGACTACAGGGTTCCTAGCTCCGGCTGCCAATACTTGCGGTCCAGGCTGCGGTACTGCACCGCCTCCGCCATGGCGTCGGAGTTAATCTGCTCCTCTCCGGCAAGGTCCGCGATGGTGCGGGAGATGCGCAGCAGGCGGTCGTAGCTGCGGCCGGAAAATCCCAACCGGTCGTAGGCCATGGCCAGCAGACGCTGGGCGTCTGGGGTGAGGGTGCAGTACCGGCGCAGAGCCCCAGGGGTGAGACGGCCGTTGCAGGGGATGCCCAGCTCCCTGTATCGTTCCCGCTGGAGGAGGCGGGCTGCCTCCACCCGCTGGCGGATGAGACTGGAGGGCTCCCCCGGAGCGGTGGCGCTTAGCTCCTTGTACTCCACCGGGGGCATTTCCACATGGATATCCATCCGGTCCAGCAGGGGACCGCTGACCTTGGAAAGATAGACGGAGCGCTTGGAGGGGGAGCAGCGGCAGGGCTGGGTGGGATGGCCGAAGTAACCGCAGGGGCAGGGGTTCATGGCTGCCACCAGGACGAACCGGCAGGGGAAGCTGGCCCGGCCCGCCGACCGGCTGATGGTGATGACGCCATCCTCCAGGGGCTGGCGCAGCACCTCCATGGCGATGCGGGGGAATTCCGGCAGCTCGTCCAAAAAGAGGACCCCGTTGTGGGCCAGGCTGATTTCTCCCGGCCGGGGCGGCGCGCCGCCCCCTGCCAGTCCCGCCGGGCTGATGGTATGATGGGGGGAGCGGAAGGGGGGAACCTCTACCAGGGAAGCCCCCCTGGGCAGCACACCGGCGGCGGAATGGACCTGGGTGGTCTCCACCGATTCCGCAAAGGAGAGGGAGGGGAGGATGGAGGGGAGACGGCGGGCCAGCATGCTTTTGCCGGTGCCAGGCGGGCCGATAAGCAGGATATTGTGGCCCCCGGCAGCGGCGATCTCCATGGCCCGCTTGGCGTTTTCCTGCCCACGGACCTCCGAAAAGTCCGGCACCGGTGGCACCGGCGGGGGAGAGAAGGAAAGGTCCTGGGCGGTGGATAGAGCCTTGCCCCGAAGGAAGTGCTCCAGGATTTCCTTTGCCGAAGAGACAGGAATCACCTGGATGCCGGGGATGGCGCTGCCCTCCCCGCCGTTTTCCAGGGGCAGAAAGACCTTCTTCACCCCCGCCTGGCGGGCGGCCAGAATCATGGAAAGAGCGCCGTTCACCGGCCGCAGCCCACCGTCCAGGGAAAGCTCCCCGATGAAGGCGCAGTCGGAAAGGTCCATCTGCTGCCCGCCGGAGGCGATGAACAGACCCAGGAGGATGGGAAGATCGTAGAGGGGGCCGGTTTTGCGGGTATCGGCGGGGGCCAGATTTACCAGCACCTGGGCCTCCGGCCAGTCCAGCCCCAGGTTCCGGGCGGCGGAGCGCACCCGGTCGCGGGCCTCCTTGACAGCGGCGTCCGGAAGGCCCACCAGCTCGAAACGGGGCATTCCCCGCTGGCAGTCCACCTCCACCGTGACCATATACCCCTGGATGCCGGAGATACCCATGGAAAGCACCGAACAGAACATCCGCAGACCCTCCCTCAAAAAGCTGTACCCATCGCCACACAGCGCCGGCAACGAAAAACCCAGCCGGCGGACGCCTTAGCCGTTATCTGCACCGCTTCTAAAATTCGACTGTATTAAGTATAGTTGATTTGCCTAATTTTTACAAGGACTTTCTTGACTTATTTGTTTCCATGTTCCAGCTTTGCGAAAAACTTTTCGCAAAGCTGGAACCCACCGCGACCGGCAGGGTTATCCGTTCACTTCGTTCGCTCTACGCGAAAAGGGGGGGGACCTACGTCCCCCCCTTTCACACTTTTCCCCCGCTTGGCCGGTAGCCTCTTGCGTCTGGATAAAAGTTTTTCGGCAACCAGAAAAGTTGTTGATTTGCCTAAATTTTGCAAGGATTTCCTTGACTTATTTGTTGCCATGTTCTACAATAAAGGGGAATGGAAAATGGACATCTTGGCTCTTAAAGCCTATTCAATGAATGGGCTCCTAGCCGGGGTGTGGTCAACGGGGAAAGGAGCAACCGCTATGGACATCATGAAGGAATACCAGCGCTGGCTGGAGCAGGAGCTGGAGGATGCCGCCCTGACCGGGGAGCTGCAAGCCATCCAGGGACAGGAGGGGGAAATCAGCGACCGCTTCTATACCGACCTGGAGTTCGGCACCGCCGGGCTGCGGGGGGTGTTGGGAGCCGGCATCAACCGGATGAATATCTACACCGTCCGCCGGGCCACCCAGGCCTACGCCGATGTTTTGAAGGCCCGGTTCCAGCAGCCCACCGCCGCAGTGGCCTACGACAGCCGCATCAACTCGGAGCTTTTTGCCAGGGAGACCGCCAGGGTCTTTGCCGCCAACGGCATTAAAACCTGGCTCTATGGCGAGCTGATGCCCACCCCCGCCCTCTCCTACGCGGTGCGGGAGCTGGGGTGCTGTGCCGGTATTAACATCACCGCCAGCCACAATCCCTCCAAGTACAACGGCTACAAGGCCTATGACGAAAACGGCTGCCAAATCACCGGGGAGACGGCGGACGCTGTGATGGCGCGGATTAAGGAGACCGACCTTTTCACCGGGGTGAAGCTCTGCAATTATGACGCCGCCATTGCCGACGGCAGCATCGAAATCATCGGGGAGGCGCTGATCCAGAAGTTCCTGGACCGGGTGCTGGAGGAGCAGGTGAACCCCGGCCTCTGCAAGGACGCCGGCCTGAAGCTGGTGTATACCCCTCTCAACGGGGCGGGGCGGCGCTCGGTGCTCACCGTGCTGAAAAAGATGGGCATCACCGATATTACCGTGGTGCCGGAACAGGAGTGGCCGGATGGCAACTTCCCCACCTGCCCCTATCCCAACCCGGAGATTTTGCAGGCGATGCAGAAGGGGCTGGACCTGGTGGAAAAGCTGGGGGCCGACCTGCTGCTGGCTACCGACCCGGACTGCGACCGGGTGGGCACCGCCGTCCTCCAAAACGGCGCTCCCCGCCTCATCACCGGCAACGAGATGGGCTGCCTCCTTATCGACTACATCGCCCGCTCCCGGCAGAAAAACGGCACTATGCCGGAGCGCCCGGTGGTGGTTAAGAGCATCGTTTCCACCTCCATGGCGGATGCCATCTGCCAGGAGTACGGCATTGAGGTCCGAAATACCCTCACCGGCTTTAAGTACATCGGGGAGCAGATTGCGAAGCTGGAGGAGGCCGGGGAAGAGGAGCGGTACCTCCTGGGCTTTGAGGAAAGCTATGGCTACCTTTCCGGTGGCTATGTCCGGGATAAGGACGCGGTGGATGGTTCGATGCTTATCTGTGAGATGGCCGCCTGGTACCGCGCCCAGGGGAAGAACCTGGGAGAGGCCCTGGACGAGATGTACGAAAAGTTTGGCCGCTACCTGAACCAGGTGGACAGCTACACCTTTGAGGGAGCCGACGGCATGGCCAAGATGGCGGGAATTATGGAGAGCCTGCGGAAGGAGCCGCCCAAGGCCCTGGCCGGGAGCGCCGTTTCCGCCGCCATCGACTACAAGACCGCCTGCCCCGAAGTGGGCGGCGTCAAGATGCCCCCCGCCAACGTCCTCAGCTACACCTTGGGGGAGAGCAGTGTCATTGTGCGCCCTTCCGGTACCGAGCCAAAGCTGAAGGTCTATTACATGGTAAAGGCAAAGGACCTCCCGGAGGCCCAGGCCAAAAAGGCCGCCTTCCAGGCGGACATCGAGAAGATATTGGGAATTGGGAAATAAGGGCTTGCTTTTCCCCTCCCGCTGTGTTAAAATACCAATGTTACGTTGGTATCAGCCCGGCGTCACAGGGGGATGTGCGCGATCATCCCCTGGCGTCAGGTCACGAAAGAGGTGAAAAACAATGAAAGACGGAATCCATCCCAAGTATGGACCTGCGGTGATTCGCTGCGCCTGCGGCAATATCATCGAGACCCGTTCCACCAAGCCGGAGATCCGGGTGGAAATCTGCTCCAAGTGCCATCCTTTCTTTACGGGCAAGCAGAAGCTGGTGGACACCGGCGGTCGCGTGGATCGCTTCAACCGGCGGTTCAATCTTGGCAAGTAAATTCGCAAACAGGCGGTCCAAGGTTTTTACCTTGGACCGCTTTTGCAAAGTTCCTTGCATGGCCTTTGGCCTGCTCCTTATAAAGAAGCCGGCCTTTAATTCCCGCGAAAGGAGACGCCGCTTTATGGAAGGCTACCGGACCATTGCGGCCCCGGCTCAGGAGGAATTTGTGGAGAAAAGGTCCCGGTTCATCGGGCAGATTGCCCCGGTGGAAGGGGAGGAGGAGGCGCTGGCCTTTATAAACGCCGTCCGGGAGCGGCACCGGGAGGCCACCCACAATGTCTATGCCTACATCCTGCGGGAAAACCAAATGACCCGCTTTTCCGACGACGGAGAGCCCCAGGGCACCGCCGGGCAGCCTATGCTCAACGTGTTCCAGCGGGAAAATGTGACCGATGTGGTGTGTGTGGTCACCCGGTACTTTGGGGGGATCCTTTTGGGAGCCGGCGGACTGGTCCGGGCCTACACGCAAGGGGCCAAGGATGCGTTAGACGCTGCGGGCATTTCAGTTGTCCGCCGGTGGGCGGCTCTGGAGGTGCCCTGCACCTACCGTCAGTTTGATGAGGTGCGCCGGGAGGTCGCCGGCTTTGGAGGTGTGGAGGCGCATGTGGACTACGCCGCCGACATTTTGCTGTCTGTGTTAATTCCCGAGGACCGGGCGCCGCAGTTTGCGGCCCACCTGTTGGACGTCTCTGCTGGGACGATTGAGGTGCTGGAGGCAGGGGAAGAATTTAAAGATGTCCCCTGGCGGGAACCGATTTCCAAATAAGAACCGCCCTGGAGCAAAGCTCTAGGGCGGTTTAACGCTATGTCATTTTTTGAAGAAACCAAACAGACCGCCTTTTTTGGGCTTGT
>OFGD01001470.1_pt1 | contig 11665 bp, 13 predicted proteins | sample 1521671 | NCBI WGS metagenome assembly OFGD01 (sample SAMEA3504114, study PRJEB24116) | mouse gut metagenome | biome: mouse gut; feature: mouse-associated habitat; material: faeces | place: Denmark | collected 2011 | reverse complement strand
ATAAATATTAGTAAAATGGTAAATCCTATCACATATATTTTACGGAAATGGGCATTTGTTCGTATGGGTGTTTATGAATTCCAGTATAAGAGCGAATTTAAAATCAATGATTCGGTAAAAATTACCGAATCATTGTTATTATGGTTGTTCCCGAAATAACGTCTGTTATTCTAAATATGATGTGCATGGGATGAGGGGTGAGGTGCGTATTATTGTGCAGGATAGACCATTGATCGTGGCGATTGTGAATTGGATGGAGGAATTTTTGTAAATAAGGCGGGAGTGATGTAAATTTGTGGTCAGTAATTGACTGTAAAATGAAACAAGAGATAATTATACCTTCCCTCGATGCTTTGGATGCGGCTGCCGAGGAGTTTGTCGCTCTGATGGGCGATGAGACTGTCTATGCGTTCACCGGTGAGATGGGTGCGGGCAAGACCACTTTTATCAAAACGCTTTCCGGACTGCTTAACACTTTTCATGTGAAAGCTGCTTGGTGGCAGGGAAAACCGCTTCTATTCCGTGACCGGGAATTTAAGGAAGAACGGTATGTTGTTTTTGCCGAAGATCATTCATTTCAGTTTTTTACGTTCCGCGAGTATGCTTCCTATGTGGCAGCGTCTTACGGCAGGAAGTTATCTGATATTAATGAATTGATACATGGTTTTCACTTTGAAGAATACACTGATGTTTTGCTGAAAGAACTGTCAACGGGCAATCTGAAAAAGGCTTATTTAATTACAGCTTTTGCTTTGAAGCCCAAACTGCTCATACTGGACGAGCCTGTGAATGGACTTGATTTTCAGAGTACCGAATACCTGTACCAGCAGATCGAAAGCTTCCGGCAATACGGAACAATCCTTTTTTCGTCCCATATTCTTGAAAGTATCTGCCTTACGTCTGACCGGGTAGCGGTATTAGAACAGGGGCAGATAAAAAGATGTTTTGCCGGACAGGAAATCAAAGCAGAGAAGATACGGGAGGTATTAAAAGAATGATTATTTTTCAAAACCTCGGGGAACAGCTTTTCGGCGCAAAGTATGAACGTGCTGTAAAAAGCCCTATTGCTTGCATTATCCTGTTTCTTGCTATCCATACCGCAGGAATTGAAATAGAGATTGCACCGTCTATTCTCTTGTTGACAGCTACGGCTTTTTCAATGGGTATCATGTGGCAGACTCTTAATTCTTCGGGAAATGCAGACCGTATGACCGGGCTGTTTATGCTGCCATTTCGGAACAGGGAAATGACGTTTTCACTTGTGCTGGCATTTACAAGCTATACATTGATTACCAAAACATTCCTTGTAATGGCTTTGTTCTTTGCCGTACATGAATGGAGTGTGCTGCAAATTGCTGTATCTTTGATCTGTGCCTGTAATAGCTGTTTTTCGGCTGCTGTATGGTATACCATGAAAAAGAGAAAAATGTTTCTGCCTGTTTTCATTTTATGGGGTGGAGCGATTTTCGCGCCAATATTCCTTGTGCGGGAAACGGTGATTATTTGTTTTATTGCGTTTACAAGTATGCTCATTTCATTTTTAAGGTTACTGAAAGCAGACGCTTACGTTTTCTATCACCCAGTATCAGCAAAACTTCTAATCAGACACACAAAAGGGACAGGAAGCATATTTTTATATTTGCTGCGTTATCTGATAACAAACAAAAACTATCTTTTGAATACTGCCGGATTATGCGTAATCGCTGGTGTTATGCCATTCATATTAGGGCAATTTGAGGGAGTAAATGTTATGCCGCTGGGGTTTGCCGTTCTATGCCTGAATACCCCAATCTGTATATTGCTTTCCTGTGATCCTGGTTTAGAGCAGGCAGTCCGAACACTACCGGGACAGGCAAAACGCTTTTGCACGAATTATTGCTTTTTTATCTTTTCTGTCAATATGGCGGTAAATAGCGTTTATCTGATTAGCTGGCAAATAGGCAAAAGAGGCGTAAATAGTACAGAAATCATTACTGCGCTTATAATCGCGCTGCAAAGTGCAATCTTGTCTGTCCTGTTGGAGTGGTTTTGTCCCGTCCGTAACTGGAAGATTGAAAATGATTTATGGCACCACCCACGAAAGTATATTGTACCGTTGATTATGTTTTTGGTTGCAGGGCTTATCGGTATGTGGTCTATAAGTATATGGGTTTTGCTCTGCATTGTCATAGCTGAAGTTTTAAGCTTATCACTTGTCGTAAGGAGGATATAATACCATGAAAAATACAAAACGCTGCCCTAAATGCAGCTCACAAAATATTGTCCGTGTTCCCGATAACCAAAACCGCCATGCCAGCGGGAACAATATTTATACTTCGACCTTTACATTGATGAAAAAAATCCCGGTTATACGCTATGTCTGCTGTGATTGCGGATATGTTGAAAATTGGGTGGAAACACAAAGAGAACGTGACGAGATCAAGCGCACATTTGGATAATGAAAGGAGGGCTGCAAAATGGAAAACATTATCCTGCAAACACACGGAATATCCGTGAAATACGGTAATTTCCTTGCTCTTGATGATGTAAGCATTAGTCTCAAAAATAAGCATATATACGGCTTTATCGGTGAGAACGGCGCAGGTAAGACCACACTGATGAAAGTGCTGACAGGGCTGCTTTATCCGACAAACGGTGATTTTTCGCTGTTCGGGAAGAATAAACCGTGTGATATTCTGAAAATGCGCCGACATATCGGCAGTACCATTGAAGCTCCTGCCCTTTATCCGGAATACTCTGCTTACCGTAATCTTGAATTGCAGCGTATCCTTATCGGTAATCCCGACAAGGAAATATGTGATAAGCTGCTTGGAATGGTGGGGCTGACCGAGGTTAAGGATAAGAAAGCAGGAAAATTCTCTATGGGCATGAAGCAAAGACTTAGCATAGCAATGGCTCTTGTCGGTAAGCCGAGGCTGCTTATACTTGACGAGCCGATAAACGGTCTTGACCCTAAAAACATATCCGAACTGCGCAGCTTGCTCAAAAGGCTGAATGAGGAAAATGACGTAACACTGTTCCTGTCAAGTCATATCCTTAATGAGCTTTATCTGCTTGCTACTGATTATTATATTATCCACAGGGGGAGGATAATCAAGTCGATCACCCATGATGAACTTGACAAAAAACTTTCAGTTACGGGGCAAAGCCTTGAAGAATACTTCCTTAGCATTACGGGAGGTGACAGCAATGTATAATCAGCTAATCATTGAAAAATACAAAGCGAAAAGATTTATTATCATGTATCTTGCGGCGGTTGTTCTTGCAGCAGCAGGATTTTTCCTTGGACTTCTTAAACTCCCGGAAAATCTTGATACAGCAACGGTGTTTTCTCTTTCGGTTTGCGATACATCTTTTATGTTTATCATCTCACTTGTTGCAGCTTGGTTTGCTGGAAATGATTTTCTAAACCGAACGATACATAATGAGATAAAGGCAGGGTACAGCCGTTTTTCAATATTTATTGCAAGAACTGTTACTACCGTTATCATGGCAGTGCTGCTTCATTTAACCTATGTTTTTGCAACAGTTATTGGATTTGCTGTTAAGTACAGGTTTGACACCAGTATATTTTCTGTAACGGATTTTGTTTGGCTGCTGGTTGTCATATTGCAGATATGTGCTAACATCTGTATCGTTATGTTTATTGTCTTTGCCCTCAAAAAAGTTACATCGGGAATAGCTGTAACAGTTGTGTTCAGCTTTGTGTCCTGCAATATCCTTAGAAACTTCATCAGCGAGAGCGTTTTCCGGCTGACCTGTTTTAGCCTTGCACAAACGAGCGATAACAGAACACTTGCATTATCGGCGTTGTTTGCAGCAGCGGTGATTGTTATTTCACTAACAGCAACACACTTAGTTTTCAGAAAAGCCGAGATAAAATAAGGATTTCAGCAATGACACTACTGTTGTTTTCTTGATTATATCGGAGCATAGTTTGTATTGAATATAGCGGTAAACAGTGTATATCTAATTAGCTGGCAAATATGGCATGGCGGCGTAAATAGTACAGAAATCATTACTGCGCTTATGCAATCAAAGAATTGCAAGAGCATGGTGTTATAGTGAAAATATGCTATGGCTATTTTTGCGATTACCAATCAAAAAATATCAGAATATTGAGAGCACTATCTTATTGTTCTTGAATAAGAATATGTTATTACAAAAATAAACAAATACGCAGGAGGTGATGACATGGAAAAAATAGCAATGCTCGATATATCAGAAAGTGGTCGGCAAATTGGTAAAAAATTGTTTGCTGTTCTTGAATCTAAACAGAAGAAAGAATTAACGCAATATATTTTTGAACGAGATAAACAAAGTGATGTTGATAACCCCGTTGTCATTACCCCTAATCATGATTCATCGGAACATCAGGGATACCCTTTGACGAAGATTTACGAAGGCGATCTGTTTTTTTGTCTGGAACAAAGGATAGTCTGTGTGCAAGATCAGAAAATCGATTTAACTGCAAAAGAGTTTGACCTTCTCGCCCTGTTGATACGCAATCCGGGGCGGGTATTTACATTTGAAATGATTATGGATTTGGTCTGGAATGAGGAAGATTCTTTTTATTCCCGGAAGGTCATTATCAACCATGCCAGTAATCTGCGAAAGAAATTGAGAATTTCTGATGCGGTGCCGGATTATATAAAAAGTATACGTGGCGTAGGTTATAAATTTGACAGTGACTGCCGTGGGACAACATAGACAGACAGTTATGGGTGTGTATCTGTGATTTCAGGTACACACTTTTTTCTGCTTTAATGTGTCGGGATATGGGAGAATTTGCGGCCATAATGATTGTAGCGAGGCTGTACCGAGGCAAAGGCTTGGTGTTCGTTCTGTATAATATCGCCCAATAAGATAGGAGGCTGTTAACAGGCGCAGTTATCGTTCCTCCTGGTTTGGGAGGATATAGGGATGCTGTCGAAAGGTTCCGGGAGGCGGAAGCGCTGTCCTGTATGTGATGTTTTATTTGCCGTAGTCCATATATTGTGGATTACGGCATTTTTTGTTTCGACAGAAAAAGATATTTTCCAACAGTGTCCTTCTGTTTTTCTGAAATATGGCTGTATAGGTGTACCTGCTATTTTAGGGGTACGCCTTTTTATATTATTCTGCGGTACCGGTAAGGGCAATGTCCCAGGATGCCGCTCCCCACCCTCTGATTTCGATTTTGCCAGTCAACTAAAAAATCGAAATTGGAGGAATTACCCATGAAAAAAATCAATCTGCGGGAGTATTACCCGCTTTATACGCAGGACACGATTGTTGAAGTACCGGACGAGGTGGCTGATCTGCTCCGGGAATATAAGTTGGCGGAAGCCGCCTATTTCCTGCGTACATATCGGCACAAAGCATATTTTTCTCTGGATTATGACGTGAACGTTGAGCGGGATGTTCTAATGGCTGCGTTGTCGCCTCTTGATATTCTGGAACAGAAAGAAGAAAATATCCGGCTGTATCGGGCGCTTGCTTCTTTGCCGGAGAAACAGAAAAACCGGATTTATGCACATTATTTTCTTGGCATGAGCAAAGCAGATATTGCAAAAGCGGAAGGCACTCATAAGAGCAGAATCACCCGCTCTATCAACGCTGGTTTGCACAGCCTGGAAAAAATTTTGAAAAAATTTCCTGACAGACGGCAACTTTAACCTCAAAAATGAAATGAATAATAGAGGGACATATTTATCCGGCGGGACAAGCCTGGCGGGTGTGGCCGTACAGCATATGCTCCGGCCCGCTCCAACTGAAAAACTGTCATAACTGCCACGCCCCTCGCTTGCTCCTTGACAACCGAATACACGCTGTTACAGGTACTTCATTCTGTGTTCCGAGCGGCAGATGGGGCGGCGCGGCGACAGGCAGCCTAAGGAGGTGATGAATCCAGATTGTCCGAGCGATAAACGCAACCCACAAAACCGGCTGTGGCAGGCCGGACGCGACTACGGCACAGATCATAATGGTACTTCTTCACGGCTCCCTAAAGACTTGGGGAGAGTTCCTGCGGCGTGCGCCAGCTCTGGCAAAGCGGCGGCGTATGCGGGGCTATGATGCGGTGACGCTATCCGCAGCCTGTAACAGCCCCGCCCTGTTCGTGCAGGGCCTGCCGGGGGGCGTGGCAAATACGGCAGATGATCGAAATCAGATACAATGGGCCGGGTCTGTGACTGTAAGAGCGCAGGCCCGACTTATTCATGTGGTTTCGATAGCCAGAAATTTTCAGGAAGGAGTTGGTATTATGGAGAATACGGTTGTTGCCGGCAGAACCGGCGCACTGGTGGACATCCGGGAGGTTGCCGTTGATAAGGAGCTTTCCCGTGAGGAACGGATCGCCGAATTTGTACGGCAGATCAAAGACCCTTACCGCTTCAAATGCGGGCGGTTCACCGTACAGGCCAGCTTTGCCGCAGGCGGCGCCACCCTGGAGGAATGTATCAAGGGAATCTTACGGTGAGCCGGATTATTTTAGGAAAAGGGCTGACTTTCCCGCAGGGGCGTGGTACAATAAGAACTGGAAAAGGAATTGAATACGGCACAGCCACACTTCTTGGATTGCGGGGATTTTTCTGCGCAATGAAAGGAGTGTTTTTTTATGCAGGTTTACAAAGCCATTAAGTACATCCGTCTTTCTTATACCGATGATAAGACGGTGGAAAGCGACAGCGTCGCCAACCAGCGGCGGCTGATTGATGATTATATTGCCCGGCACCCGGAGATTGAAGTTGTGGCAGAAAAGATTGACGACGGTTACAGCGGGGTCCTCTTTGACCGCCCGGCATTTCAGGAAATGATGCGGATGATCGAGCAGGGCGAGGCCAACTGTGTGATCGTCAAAGACCTCTCCCGCCTGGGTCGTGAATACATAGAGACCGGCCGCTATATGCGCCGGGTATTTCCGGCCTACGGCGTCCGCTTTATCGCCATCAACGATAACGTGGACACAGAGAATGACGCTGCCGATGACCTTACCGTATCAGTAAAAAACATTATGAACGAGGCATACAGCCGGGACATTTCCGTCAAGACCCGGAGCGCCCTGGATGTGAAACGGCGCAGCGGTGATTTTGTGGGTGCGTTTCCCATCTACGGATATATAAAAGCCGGTGATAAGCACAAGAGCCTGGAAATTGACGAATACGCCGCTAACGTGGTGCGGGATATTTTCAGAAAGCGGCTGGAGGGGTTCAGCGCTTCCCATATTGCAGACGAGCTGAACCGCATGGGCATTCTCTCACCGCTGGCTTATAAGCGCAACAACGGGATGCCCCACGCCAAAGGCGGCTATACGGACCGTAAAGATTGTAAATGGTCTGCCACAACGATCATCCGCATTTTGCAGGATGAAACCTATACCGGAACGCTGGTGCAGGGAAAACAGACCACGCCCCACTTCAAGCTGAAAGAGCGTGAGGACAGGCCTTCCTCTGAATGGGTCCGTGTGGAGGGCGCCCATGAGGCGATCATCCAGAAACATGATTTTGGCCTGGTGCAGCGCCTCCGCAGGATTGATACCCGGACATCTCCAAAATCGGATAAAGTTTACCTGTTCTCCGGCATTTTGATCTGCGGTTGCTGCGGCTGCCGTATGACGCGCAAGACCAACCGCTATAAGGATAAGGAATACCACTATTATTATTGTCCTACCGGCAAAAAGAACGGGTGTAAATCTTCCGTCATGGTGAAAGAGTCCGACCTGATCGAGTGCGTGCAGGGCAGCCTGAAAGGGCATATTGAAAATGTGGCTTCCCTGGATGCGCTGCTGTCCAGTATCAGCCAGGAGCGGATCAACCGGGAACTGGCCCAGGAATACGCCGGGCAGATCAAAGCAAATGAGAAACGTATGGCGCAGGTTGAGGGTTTCAAGGCAAAACTCTATGAAAATCTGGTGAGCGGGATTCTTACCAAAGAAGAATTCCTCTCCTATAAGCGGAAATACAATGCAGATATTGAACTGCTGCAGAAAGCGGTTGCCGAGTGGAACGAAAAGCTGACGGACGTACTGGAGAACCGCAGCGAGCGGAACCGCTGGATCAACCACTTTATGCAATTCTCCACGATGGAGGAAATTGACCGGAGGGCGGTCATGCAGCTTATCCGCAGCATACGGGTAATGGGGAAAGACGAGCTACATATTGAATTTAATTACCAGGATGAATACCAGAAAGCGGTTTCCCTGGCGGAACAGATTGCCGTACAGGGCAAAGAAAGGAAGGTGGGCTAAATGGCAAGAAAGAGCAGGAAACAGAGGTTGGCTCCCATGCCGGCCCCGTCCTTATATGTGCATGTGGCGCTCTATATCCGTCTTTCTGTGGAGGATAATAAAAAGCGGGGCTGTTCGGTGGAAAACCAAAAGCTGGTGTTGAATGATTTCCTTGCGGACAAACCGGATTTCGTTGTCTATGATACCTATATCGACAATGGGGCGACGGGCACGAACTTCCACCGCCCCGGTTTCCAGCAGATGCTTTCTGATATCGAGGCGGGCCATATTGACTGTGTGATTGTCAAGGACCTCTCCCGGTTGGGACGGAATTCCATTGATACCGGTTATTATATCGAACAGTATTTCCATACCCACAACGTCCGTTTTATTGCGGTCACGGACCAGTTTGACACGGCAGACCCCGGCAGCCTCCACAGCGGTATTATGCTTCCCCTGAAAAATATGATAAACGAGGCTTACGCATTGGACATTGGCAGAAAGATCAAGGCCCAGGCAAGGCAGGCCATGAAAGACGGCGATTATATCGGCGCACGGGCGCCCTACGGCTACCGCAAAGACCCGGACAACTGCCATAAACTGCTGATCGATGAAGATACCGCCCCTGTCGTAAGGCAGATTTTTGAGTGGGCGCATGGGCATGTGGCGCTGAACCGTATCGTCCGCAACCTGAATGAAATGGGGATCACAGCGCCCAGCCATTACAAAAAATCCACCGGGGAGATCACCAGCCCTGGCCTGATCGGGAGCGGGAAATGGCAGACACGCACCGTAATGAAGATTCTGGAAAGCGAGGTCTACACCGGCGATCTGGTGCAGGGAAAGACAAAGATCGTGGACCATCAGCAGGTTAAGGCCGGGGAGGACAACCTGATTATTGCAAGACGCACCCATGAACCAATCATCAGTTATGAGCTCTTTACAGCGGTGCAGGAATACCGGAAACAAATCTGTGAGGAAAGCCGGGCGGTCCCAAAGCGGCCCTACACCCCAAACATTTTCAAGGGGAAGGTGTTCTGTGCCGACTGCGGCAGGAGCCTCCACCGGCAGCGCGCCGAGCGCAAGAAAGGGCCGGATGTTTACTGGTTCCACTGCCTCACCAACAGCCGTGTGGCAAAGGATAGCTGTAAAGGCGTGATGATGCAGGAAACGGAGCTTATCGCCACGGTCACAGCTATTCTGGAAAAAGAGCTGTCTGTTGCCCTGGGAATGTCCCTCCCCCTCTTTCAGCTGGAGGCAAAACAGAAAAAGGACAAAGACAGGCTGAAAACCCAGATGTCGGCCAGGCGGCAGGAAACCGAAAAGAAACGCCGGCTGATCCGCGGACTGTATGAGAACTTCGTCCAGGGTATCTTAACAAACGAGGAATACTTTGAGCTGAAAGCGGATTATGAGGAATCCATCCGTACACTGTCCGGCGAGATTGAGGCGCTTGAAAAAGATATGGACGCCCTGGACAGCCGGCTTGTGCGCTACCGGGCAATGGAAAAGGATGCGAAATCGCTGACACAAGACCATGCGCTTACGGCAGAACTGATTGACCGGCTGATTGAGCGGATCGAAATCGACCATGAGCGGAATATCCATGTAACTTTCCGCTTCAAGAGTGAATTCCAGGGAAAGGCGGTGGAACCATGCACAAAAAATATGTGATCGCCCTTTATATCCGCCTGTCCGTGGAGGACTTTAAGACCGAGAGTTTGAGTATTCCCAACCAAAAGCTGATCCTCCGGGAAAAGGCCATGTCGCTGCCGGAATGGGATAACGGCGAAGTGCTGGAATTTGTTGATAACGGCCATACGGGCACGAATTTTGAGCGCCCTGCGGTACAGGAGCTTTTGACGATGGTCCAGGCCGGGAAGATCGACTGTATCATCGTAAAAGACCTCTCCCGGTTTGGGCGAAACAGCATTGAGACCGGCTATTTCATAGAGCGGGTATTTCCGCTCTACCATACTCGGTTTATCTCCGTCAGTGACGATTTTGACACCGCCAATTTCAAAGGAGATACCGGAGGGATTGACGTTGCCTTTAAGTATCTTATCAGCGAATGTTACAGCCGGGATATGTCCATGAAAACGAAAAGCGCCAAATATGCAAAGATGCGCCGGGGCGAATACCAGAGCGTCATCTGTCCCTATGGCTACCGCAAGAGCGCGGACGGGCGCATGGAGCCGGACGAGGACGTTGCAGGGATTGTACGGCAGATATTTGAATGGGCGGCTGACGGCAATACGGCCGCCGGGATCACGCGGAAACTGTATGCCATGAATATCCCCACCCCTGGGGAATACCGGAGGGATAAAGGGAAAGACCACTATAATGTGTCCAGGACACACGGCGTCTGGAGCAGCTCAACAGTCCTGCGGATGCTGGAGGACCAGCGGTATATCGGCACTTATGTGATCGGCAAGCGTAAGGTACAGGAAATCGGCAGCCGCCGCATGAAGCTAAAGGATGAAAGCGAATGGTTCAAAATACCGGACCACCACCCGGCAATCGTAAGCATGGAGCTGTTTGAGAAAGCCAACGCTTCGATCAGGCGTTTCTCCCTTCCGAATAAAAAACGGCGCGACTACCTTCTCCGAGGGAAAGTATTCTGCGGCTGCTGCGACCATGCTATGTCACTTAGAAATGGAACGTGGTTTTACTGCCGTCACTCCGAAGTGGCAGAAACCCTTCCCTGCCATGGGGTAAGGGTGAAAATGGCTGATCTGGAGCAGGCGGTCCTTGAAACAATCCGGGCACAGATGTGTCCGGCGCTGGGGATTGACAGCAGCAAGGATAAGCTGAATTTGCAGACGGTCCAGCAGGCCGAGCATGAAGATAAGCTGCGCTCTATCCAGGACAGCAAACGGCAGCTTTATGAACAGTATGCACTTGGAGAGATTGACCTGGAAACCTACCAGGAGCGCAAGGCGGTATATGATGTGGATCTGGTGCAGGCAAGGAATGTCCATGCCGCCATTACCGCACAGACCAGGCAGATACAGAGCGATTATGAAGCAAAGCTGAAACAGCGTGAGATCGTTCAGGAAGTAGGCAGCGCCGACACACTGACGCAAGCCCTGATTGACCGGCTTATCAGTAAGGTCTATATCTTTCCGGGAGACCGGATCGAGATTGAATATGTGACACAGGATTTCTTAGGAATAAGCGAACCAGGAAAGGAGGCGTGAGCCATGAATACCGTATTAAGTAGCTACGGGCAGCTATGCGGCTGCCCGGAAATCCTCAAAAAAAGTTGTAAATTTTTTTGTCGTGGGCTTTACATACGGGTGGCGGATGTCATGAATCCGTATCCGCTTAACGCCTGTTTTCTTACAGCCTCGTTCCATTTCATGAGAGAGAAAGTGCTTGGTAGCTGGGAATAGTCTTTCGTTAGGGTCAAGCATATATCTGGTATTGATAAAGTTTTGCAGCTCCTGACACAGAAAA